>Ga0247780_1001129_pt1 | contig 18528 bp, 2 predicted proteins | sample UWRJL079202R5_FD_179927 | JGI IMG/M metagenome (GOLD analysis project Ga0247780, IMG submission 179927) | Plant litter microbial communities from Arlington Agricultural Research Station in Wisconsin, United States - UWRJ-L079-202R-5 | ecosystem: Environmental > Terrestrial > Plant litter >... | reverse complement strand
AACCTCGTATTCAGTCAGCCAACCTCGCTTCGCAGAAGCGAGTGTGGCCAATGCACTCCGTGCACTGGCCACCCTCACGGCTATAATAACACGGCTTCCACTCTCGAAGATAGAAAGAATTAATCACTTTCAACACACTCTGCTTTCCAATGCCTTGACCCCTTTTGCATTTCAACAATCTGTTAGGTTAATGTAAATAGAGTAATACTTATAGTCTTTTTACATCTAAGTTATCGTAACTATCTGTCCTTAAGGTCTTATCCAGCTTAACATTTTAATGCCTTTTCTTCATCTTAGGGTTTTTGCCAATTAGTGAACTACTAGCTTCCAGGCCTTCTAGAGGCCTTAAAATCGTTTCCCAAACGATTTCGTAAGTGGAGGGGTTTCCAGAGCGGTTATTATTTAGATTTATTAAAGTTCCGCTCTTACCTTAAAGTCCAGTCGACTTTAAATAGAATAATGTTCCGTAACTCCTTAATAAGTCGATAATACACCCTGTAAGATGTAATTCTAATAATATCTTCTCTTTCCTAGTTTCGCTTGTAATCTATTTATTTTTATCACGCCTTAGCCTTTCTTTTAAAGTGCACAGAGCAGGATATAACTATATAATTATTAAGTAAAGCTTTATACTAGCACTTAGTAAGGGTTCGGTTAATTATAGTGGTTTCTCGGGAATTACTATCTTTAGATTCCTTATCCTAAGTGTAAGAGACTTAGTAATAGCGTTATCTCAGCTCCACTCTTACGACAGTGTAATCTTAGTTCTTTATGTAAGGGAAGTGGTTATAAAGGGACTTAAGCCTAAAGTGTTAATTAAAGATATAATCGTTATATATGTAGTTAATTTATAATAGGTCTTTATAACTAAGGTGGTTAATATAAACAGTAGGGGTTAAGGTTTAAGAGTAAGGGATAAAGGGGGTAGTGCCCTGCTCCTTTTCCTTAATTACCTACTTTTACATACGCTGTTTCTCCTAAGTTTCTTTCTAAAACTCGGGTAATAGCATCTTAGCTTATTCTTTAATAAAGTGACCTTCCTTAATAAGTTAATATTTAAGTTAATTAGTAAAGTAGACCTTATTATAAAGTTTTAACCTAATCTTAACTACTTTATTTTTATATTTTATAATAAAGGCTTTAACTTGCTGGTCTTCTAGCTTATCTACTAATACTTAATCTTTATCTTTTAAGTCTTAAACTCTTTATTAATGTGCCTTTTTACAGTCCTCTTAAGGGACTTTAGCCGTTCCGGTTTTAAGCACTCTGTTCTTTATTGTGACGACCCTGCAGGCCGTCACTTGGGCTGGAGCGGCCCGACGAGTCCCCCGCACAAGGAACAGTGTAGGAAGACAGTACGCACGGTACTGTGCACTGGGCCAGGGGTGCAAAGACCCGAAGCCCCTACGACTAACCAGCAGCTGCTCAGTCTTGGTAAAGGTGCTCACCTACTGAGCATCCGTAAGACCTTTAAGTAAGAGGTACTTAGTAGCAGGTTACTCAGTTCCTCACTAAGTAATAAGCCACTAAGCAAGGTATAAGGTACCTCTGGCTAATTAGTATAGATAGTTATAGTTATGTCTATAACCACTGTAAGGGACTCTGGTTCCTTACGTTAGTATTTAATTATTTATTTATATCTTACTGTTTAAACTCACCTTTATATATTATAATAATAGTAACCTATAGTGATATTAAACCCCCTGTTTAAGAGTGTTAGCTTAATAAGCCGTCTTTGGAACGCCCTTTACCTATTAGCGTCCTGTTATACGTTCTGTTTTAACTTACGTTAGTCCTTTTAAGGCCTATGTTAAGTATAGGTTGTAATACGATATTAATATAACAGTTCTAAACACTGTTTATTAAACTCCCAGATATCACCTTTCTTTTATTAATATATCGACTTTTAGAAAAGGTAAAGAGATTAAGGAGGTATAAGTTTAGCCTTAGCTCCCTATTATTAATAAGTTAGTTATACGCTTTAAAGACTTAAACCTTAATTAGTAAGGACTAGTTAAGGAACTTAATAAAGCTTTCCCTAGAGATATTAAAAGCCGTATTAGTCTTATTAAGAAACTTTAAGCCTGATTTAACGCTGTTAAACTAAAGAATAATGACTTTAGGGGCTTATAAAAGAAACAAGTAAAGCTCCCTCCACCCTTACGTTTTAAGGGAGACTTTACGTAACTAAAGTCCTAAATAACCTAACTTTAAAGTTATATCACTTATTACGATAAGTAATTCTTTAAAGAAGAAGGAAAGGTTAGGTTTGTTAAAGCCTTATTAAACAGAGTAACCGCTTATTAATATAAACCTTATATAAAGATAATTAATAACCTTTTTATAAATAAAGTGTGTAAAAAGGCCCTTAAGACTTAAGCCCTTTTTAACGATTTTAACGTCTTTATTAACTAACTTTAGATTAAGTTTAAAGAATTAAATGCCCTTAAACGGGCTAAATAACGCCTTATGGCCTTAAGGTAAACGTTTTTAATCCTTAAATTCTCCATACGTTTTAAATTAAAAACAGTAAAGATTAAGCTTAGTTAAAAGGCCCTGGTGATATTATTCTGAAGTGGTTTAAAAGAGTACGTTACTAGGGACCTTTACTGAGAAGACTGTCCGGACCGCCTTTAAGAGTTAGTCAAGATAGCTATTAAGGCTGATAATTAGTATTATAATCACTATTATTAGAAGAACTTTTAGAAAGAACAGACCTTTTACTAGCTAAGTAAGCTTAAAAAGGGAAACTAATTAACTGCGACAGGTTATTACCCTAGGTTAATAGATATTAGTATAGTAAACTGTTAGAATTAACTTAATTGCGATAAGCTTTAATAATAATAACAGTAGAAGTAGTTTAAGGACTTATCTTAAATCTAATGTTTTAATTACAATAAGAAAGGATATATAGCATAGTAATACCTGTTATTAAAGTAAGTTAGTTAAAAACCTGTTTTAAAAGGAGGAAAGTATATTAGGTTTAACTTAGGAGACGTTTATGTTAGGATGGCAGGTAATAAAGAGGACTATACTTAGATAAGTAAGTGTAACGTTAGAGATAAGGAAGATAAAGAACCTTAGGATGTGGTGTATCTAGTCCTTAAGGGTGTTTTAAAAGAGTTAGCTATAAAGGTGTAGGTTATAAAAGACTGACTTTAAGGTGGAAACTTAGAACTATTAAAGGTGTAGGTTGTGGAAAACTGACTTTAGGAAGAGATATTTTAGTTAACTGTTACAGGCTTTAAAAACCTTACCTTATAAGCTTAGGAATTAAAGAAGTCTAAGAAGGACCTTAACTTAGAAATCACCAGGATGATAAAAAGAGTTGAAAAACTAGCCCTTTAGGCCACTTAAATGGTGAAGTAAGCTTTAAAAGGTGAAAGAGAGTAAGTTAAGAAAATCGAATTAGAGAAACGGAAATTCTTTTTAATAATACCCCTTAAGACTTTTAAACATTTTAAGTATATTAAGTAGATTAACACCCTTACCTCCCTAAAAGAAGGACAGCTTAGATAACTACCCTGTATTAAGGCTAGTGTACCTTAAACTGGTACTTTAAAGGTCCCCTAAGAAGGTATAAAGTAAGTATATTAATAAAGGGTTTAAAAGCTAAAAGAGAAATATTAAAAGTTAATAGATAAAGTAAAGGACCTGTAAGTTAAAGGTCTTACTATAACGTTTAAAAATAAAGTAGTAGAAGTTAAGTTATAACTTTATAACAGGGTTTACTTTATTAACTAACTTAAGTATTAATTTATTAAGGAAGACCACTTTATGGAAGAATGAGCTGGGTTATTATTACCTGAGTTTTGGGAAGAGGTTTAGGAGAAATAACGTACCTGGAGGTAAGAGGAAGAAGAAAAGAAATAAGGTGCCACTTCCCCTGTTTTATACTTTATAACTATAGCACCTGTAATTAACATTAACTACCTTAATTATAGGGATATACTGTAGATTGACTGTGTGTATAATAATTATGCTTTTAACTGGTATTATAGGCTTAAAGCCCTTTATAATTACTTCTTAAGCATATAGAGACGAGATTACGTTATTATAAGGATAAAGTTAAAACCGGCTTATTATTAAATCTCTTACTTTTTAATAAGGGAATCTGGTAATAAGTAAAAGGTTATTATAGTTAATAAAGCTCCCATTATATATTAGTAAAGAGGAATGCTTAATAACTGCCTAATTATAACGTATTTATTACACTTTAATGGAAAAGCCTAAGAATAGTAAAAGTAAGAAGATTACTAGTGGATTTAAGAGTAAAAAAATATTACTATAATCCAGTTTTATAAAGTGTATTATTATCTTATTAAAAACTTTTAAAATATTATACCGTTTAAAGTTAACTGGATACTGAAGCGTGAGAACTTAAGGAAGGTTAATTGTTAAGTTTATTAAAGCTACCTGTTTTTTTAAAAGGAATTAGGAAAAGGTTACAGGCCCTTTAAAAGGGCTGGAAACTAATAGTTTACTAGTTAGTAAAAACCTTAAGAAGAAGGAGAGGTATTTAAAGGTTAGGTTAAATAAGACCTTAAGGGTAAATGATTACTATAACTTAAATGTTAAAAAAGTATAAGTATTATTCCGTTAATATTAATATAATAAATAGAAGAGGGAGGCTATTTAGGGTAAAAGTAGTGATTAATAATAGGAGTGCTTTTAACTTAATGCACCCCTTATTAGTTAACTGAAGGAAACTCTTTAATTAAGAGTATAAAGAGGTTATTCCCATTTAAAATAAAGAAAGAGGCTTATATTAGTATAATAATAATAAAGTCACCCACTATTTGCCACTTTTAATTAAAGTGGACGGGGATAAATAATAAATAGACTTTAACGTTATATTAGTTATAAGGTATAACATAATCTTAAGTTTACCTTAGCTGGAAAAATATAACCTTATGATTAACTAGAGGAGTGGCCACCTTACCTTTAGTAAGTCCCTTAGCTGTAATCACCGTTTAGAGAAAGTTAAAAAGGTAATAAACTACTTTAAAAATATATAAAGTATTTAAAAGCACGCTGAACTTTTAGAACTAAGTATAGTTTGGGTTAGGTTTATTAAGACGGTTAAAGGATTAGAAGGTTTACTGTATTACTTAAATGATAATTTAGAAGGTAGAAAGAAGTAAAAAGCTGACTTATAGATAAGTGAAGAAGTCGACTTGTTTAAGGTACTTATGGAGTATAGGAAGTTTACCTTATTTTAAAAAAAGATACTGTGATTACTAGATTATAAACTATAGGATTATAAAATTAAGTTAAAACTAGGAGTAAAGCTTTGTAATTTCCAGCTTTACTACCTAAACCCTTAACAGGTTAAAGCCTTAAGGGAGTATATTAATAAGAACTTAAAGAACAGGTTTATTATAAAGTCCCAGTCCCTAGTAGGTTACTTAGTATTATTTATCCTAAGGAAGGGAGACGGTAAGTTATATATGGTTATTAATTATTAAATGTTAAACGAGGATATGATTAAGAACCGTTACTTATTATTACTTATTATGGAAATGTGAGAATGGATTATTAAGGTAAACTGGTTCTCTAGTTTTGACTTCCTTATAGGATTTAATTACGTTAAAGTAAAGGAGGAGGACGAATATAAAACGGCCTTTTAGACTTATAACAGGTATTATTAATACTGTATTATGCTAATAAGATTAATAAACGCCCTTATAACCTTTTAAGGCTTTATTAACAGTATTCTCCGCCCTTTCCTTAATAGGTTTATCTTTATATATTTAAATAACGTTTTAATTTACTTTAAAACTTTAAAAAAACACTAAAAGTATATACAATAAGTTTTAATAGCTTTTAAGAAAGCGAAGCTGATAGTGAACCTGGAAAAGAGTTACTTCCACATTTAGGAATTAAATTATTTAGGGTTTAAGGTAACCCCTGGAAAGTTTAAAATGTAACTGGAGAAGATAAAGGTAATTAGGGATTAGCTTATTTTAAAGAATTAAAAAGAATTATAAACTTTTATCAGCTTTATAAACTTTTATTACTGTTTTATTAGGTATTTTATAAAGGTTGTAAAACCATTTTATAAACTTATAGGTAAGGGAAAGCCGTTTAAGTGGACCGGTAGATAGTAAAAGGTATTTAAAGACTTTAAGCACACCTTTATTATAACGCTAGTTCTGGCCCTCCCTAATTTCTTAAAGCCTTTCTAAGTTAAGATAAACTCTTTAGAATTTACTATTAGTGGAGAACTTAGTTAAGTCTAGGATAATAAGAAACGCTACCTAATTACCTTCTTATTAAAAGGAATTTACAGCCTGGCTTTATAATATTTAATTTATAATAAGGAACTGATAGTAATTATTTAATACTTTATTAAGTGGGTATTATATTTAAGTGGTATGGAAAAACCAGTTTAGGTCTTTTTAGACTATAATAACTTCTAGTACTTCCTGATTAAGGAACTGAACTTATAACAGGTATAATAGATAAAGTTAATAGCCCTATTCCACTTTTAGATCCACTACGTTAAAGGAAAAGATAATAAGTAAGTTAATACTCTTAATTAGAGATAGGATTATAAGGATATTAATCTGGTCCTAATCCCTATTATTATATTTAATAAAATAAAAAACAGCACCTTAGAACATATATTATAAGTGTCAGATAATTAAACACTAGAATAAATTATTAAAGTTTATATAAACTTATAAATAAAGTATAACGTTTATTAGTAATAATAGGACTTTTAAATAAGAAGGTTAATAAAGGGAACCTGTAAGTATAAGTACCTTTTAGGAGACTTTTTAAGGCACGGGTAAGACTGTAGGAAAAAGTATTTAAAATATTTAAATTATAATAAAATTGGTTATTAGCTAGAACAGCTGTTAGAAGGTGTAAACGGTGCGTTTAAACTAAAAGTAAAGCTTTAATATTAAGAGAAACTGTACATTTATAACTTAGATAAATGAAAGGAGTATGTTTAGTAAATTTATAAGTTTTAACTTAAAGGATATATAGGCTAAGTTAAAACCTTTACGTAAACTTAATAAGTGTATGTATTCCTGGGAATAAAAAAGCTAATTAAAGAAGTGGTTAATAACTGCAATATCTGTTACTAAAAGTAGAATTAACGTTATAAGCCTTATAAGCTTTTTAAACCACTCCCTATACTGCAGGTGTTATAGAGTTTAATCTTACTTAACTTCGTTACTGGGATCCTAGAGTTTAAGAACCCTGTTACAGGAGTTACTTATAACTAGATCCTTATAATAGTTAATAGATTAATGAAATGGGCTTACTTCTTACTAACTTTAAGAGATATAATAGTAAAGTAACTTATTTATATTTTTGAGAAAGAGGTAGTTTCACAACACCTTTAGCTAAATAATATCGTTACGGATTAAAATAAGCTGATTATATCGAAGTTTTAATAAAGGCTAATGTAAAGAATAGGTGTGAAAAGTAAGTTTTCGATAGCTTTCCACTTATAAACAGACGGTTAAACGGAGTAAGTTAATTAGATATTTATAATGTATCTTTAAGTGTACGTTAACTTTAAATAAAATAATTAGCTTAAGCTGTTATTAACAGTATAAATAGCTTATAATATAACGTTAGTTAAGTTAATAAGTGTGTTACTGTTTTTTACTAATTACAGTAAAAAGCTTAAGCTCCGTTAAGGCCTGCTTACTGGCGCCCCTTAAGTTACAGTTTACGTAGACTAAATGTAAGAATTATACAACCACTTATAAGCTGAACTTAAGTTTATATATAAATAAATGAAAAAGTTTACTAATAAACACTAAACTAAGTAACTAGTGTTTAAAAAAGGACTTTATTATAATAGTGAACGAGTTAAGGGATTAACTTTTTAGGAGGGGGATTATGTTTACCTTTTTTCATAAAACCTGTATTTGAAATAGCTTAGTAAAAAGCTTAACTTTAAAAGGTACGGACCGTTCCAAGTTAAGAAGAAGGTTACCACTTTTAATTATAAACTAAACCTACCCGTTAGTATAAAGGTGTAGATTAAGGTTTTTCACATCTTACTTTTAAAACCCGCTTTAAAGGGAGTTCCTTTAAAAAAGAAGATTAAGATTAACGTTAATAAGGATAAATATAACGTTAAGGAAGTTATGGATTTATGGAAAGGAAAAAACACGTTTGAATATCTTATTAAGTGGTTAGATTACAGCCCTGAGAGTAACTTATAAAAGCCAGTTAAAAATCTTAAGTGCCTAGACCTGATTACAGAGTTCTATTAAAAAAATCCAGACTGATTAAAATTAATAATAAGAATTAGAAATAAGATAAGATTTAATATTTAAATTACTATATTGAAGAGTAAGATTACTGTGGGATTTAGAGCTTAAGAAGTGGTAGGAAACTCCTTAGTAGGTATAGAAGGATATTTATTAAAACCCCTAATTAGGGTTAAAAGGACTTTAGACTTAATAAAGAGGCTGGGCCTTTAGGGTTCCTGGTGTGTTCTGTATGAGAATAAGTACTGTTAAAAAAATAAAAAAAAGTTAGTAAAAAGAAAAACAGGTAGGTGTGTTACTATTATGCCAGGAAAGGCCGTTTTTGTTTATTAAAAGAAAAAAAAAGTGACAGATTAGGTTAAGAAGAAGTTATTAGCTGTGGCGACCCTTTGGAAAAAGAACTGGCAGGTGTTTTTATTAAGAAACCTCCTTAATTAAAGGATTTATTAACTTTAGGAGGAATGGCTAGACGGGCCTCCTCCTACTTTTAGAAACGAAGGATCTTTACCTCTTACCTAAATGTAGAAAAAGCTCGCTCTTCCGTCTTATAACGCTAGACTTTAATCCGTTCCAGTTAGGTAGTGGCTTTATAGAGCTTTTGGGTTTTCAGCTTTAAGTTCTATATAATAGCGTTATGCTTTACGTTAAGACGGTGTTTTTTAAAAAGCAGCTGTTAAAGGAAAGTGTCGCTGTAACTAAATGTGTTACACGAAGATGAAGCCCTTGTTAATAAGTATTTAGAATAACTGTTTGATTGTGTAGCAATAAGATAGGAAAGCGATTTTGAAGAATAATAACTATAAGGCGACATTTGTGATTTAAAAGTTAAGGTGAAGTCTGTAAGGTTACAGTGACGAGAGGTACTGTTTTTTAAAGTGTGTTTTTGTATACGGTTAGTAGGTATAGTTATGTTGGGAAAGAAAGAATGCATTTATTAGGATTCTTTATGGAAAAAGAATGTTAAAGAGGGGGAATTGTGTGATAACCTTATAGGCTGTCACTTAAGCCGGAGTGGCCTGACGAGTCCCCTGTATAAGAAATAGTGTAGGAAGACAGTACGCACAGTACTTTATACTGGGCCAGGGGTGTAAAGACCTAAAGCCCTTACGATTAACCAGTAGCTGCTTAGTTTTAGTAAAGGTACTTACTTATTAAGTATCTGTGAGACCTTTAAGTAAGAGGTGCTTAGTAGTGGGTTGCTTAGTTCCTTATTAAGTAATAAGCCATTAAGTAAGGTATGAGGTACCTCTGGCTAGTTAGTATAGATAGTTATAATTGTGTCTATAACCACTGTAAGGGACTCTGGTTCCTTATGTTAGTATTTAATTATTCATTTATATCTTATTATTCAGACTTACCTTTACGTATTATAGTGATAGCGACCTATAGTGACATTAAACCCCCTGTTTAGGAGTGCTAGTTTAACAAGCCGTCTTCAGAACGCCCCTTACCTGTTGGCGTCCTGCCATACGTTCTGTCTTAACTTGCGCTAGTCCTCTTAAGGCCTGTGTTGAGTGCAGGTCGTAATATTTATACGTAGTAGTTAGCCGAGTTATCCTTCCTTTAGTATAGTGAGGGTTTTAATCCACTTAACGTGTTTAAAACATTTAAGGACCTTAAGGGGCATTTAGGAAAAGAGTTTCACTTCCCTAACTTAATTCTTTCAGTTTACTCCCTTTTACTTTTTAGGACTTACTTTACCCTTTAAGTGGCTTAAAGAGCTAGTTTCTCAACTCCCTCTACTATCTTAATAAGGTTTAAGTTAAAGTCCTTCCTAGATTTCCTTAGCTCCTAGACTTATAATAAGGTTTTTAAGGCTTATAATTACTATTTAAAGCTTTTCTTCTTAAAGTTAGTCTTTATCAACCTATACCTTTAGTTATTTTAAATTTCCACTTTAAAGTTAGTCTGTAGCGACCTGCACCTCTGTGGCTAACTTTAACGAGACTCTTTTAAGGTCTAGATACTTTATATCCTGTAGAAGCTAGAGTTCCTCCTCTTTTTCCTCTTCCTCTTTACACTCCTTATCTCCTATATCATACTTATACATCTAAATACAGTCCTCCTTATTACTTATTATCTAGACGTAGACGTTATTAGAGTTAAACCTAACGTGCTTTCCTCCGTTTAGGACTGGTTTCTAACTAACTCTTTTTAAGGAGGTACATTATCGTGCCATATAGCCTTTCTTATTGCAGTTAAAGCATTAGACCTGGGATATATCCCTAAGCTGCTTCTGTTACTATTACTGTTATAGCTTATCACGGTTAGGCTTATTCTGGCAATTCACCATGTTAATGTCTATTAAGCTAAGGTAAGTGCTGTAGGCAGTGCTCTAATGTTAGTAGTTAGCGTAGAAAGGTTTCAGTATGCTTTTCCGTTAATTATAAGAGGAGTACCACGTTAGTACTAGCCCTTTTTCTCTCTAATCGCTGTTTAAACAGCCAGTTATTAATAATAATAGCCTTAGCAGCATATTAATTAAAGTTAAACGTATATTAGTCTTTCTTACAAAGCTTATCCTTAACATTATCCTTTAAACCTTAATAAAACTAATACTTTAAAGCCGATTTATCTTAATTAACATAATGCTAGTTGCGGTTAAAGGCAGATAGGTACGTAGCCACTAAAGACAGCTATACTAGCTTCTCTAAACGGTCTTTGGCTTACTTCTGCTTATCCTAAACTTTATATATCTTAGTGATCTTAGTTTTCAAGTTAACCTATCCTTTATCCGCATTAAAGAGCTTAACGGTGATAGTCCTTCGATTAGTAAGCGTAGAGTTTAGGTAATCCTTAATAATAGCTGAGAACTAAAAGTCGGGATCCCCTTTAAGCTCGCTTACAGTATAGAGGACCTTCCGGTCCACCTTAGTGATTACCTGAAGCTGAAAATCACGCTTTATATAAGTAAGCCAGGTGGACAGTTTAGCGCTCGTATTAGTGAACTTAAGTAGCTAGCTAGTCTTAAGGTTCCTTAGTTATTACTAGAGGGCTAGGGCATCCTTAAGTGTCTTAGTTATAATCCTTTTATAAAACTTAAAAGCGTTTAAAAGTTCCTTATAGGAAAGACTTCCTTTATCCTTAGTGTCAAGTTTATTAGTAAGAGCCACATCAGGCACTAGGACGTCGTTAGATAATTTATTATTCCCCGTAAGGTTAAGGGGAAGGACGTAGGCTATAATAAGAGGAGGAGGAGGGTATTTAAGAGTTTAATAAATAACGTTCAGTACTGTAACGCTAGTATTATATTATAACCTGTACTTAATATAGGACTTAAAAGGACTAGTGCAGGTTAAGATAAAATGTATAATAAGATATTAAAAGCTAAGTAAGTGTTCTGAAGACAGCTTATTAAGCTAGCACTTCTAGACGGGGGTTTAATGTCACTGTAAGTCGCTGTCACTATAATGCAGAGAGGGAAGCCTGAATAGTAGGACATAAAATAAATAATATAATACTAGTATAAGGAACTAGGAGTCCCTTACGGCTATTATAGTTATAATAATATCTATTTATATTAACTAACTAAGAGGTACTTCGTACCTTACTTATAGTGTTTATAAATGCTTATAAAGCAAGCACTCTACACTGCGTAAGGGTCCTACTTATAAGGTTTCCTCTGCTTATACTGCAAGCACTTACCATGGTATAAGCACCACCTTATTAACTGTAGGGGATTTGGGTCTTTACACCCCTAGCTTATTATATAGTATTATGTATATTACTTTCCTACATTATTCCTTTTACGGGGGATTTGTCGGGCTGCGCCGGCCTAAGTGACGGCCTGTAAGGTTGTTACATAATTCCTCCTCTTTAATGTTCTTTTTCCACAAAAAACTTGAAGAGTAACTTCTTCCTTCCATCACTCCATTATATAACGGGTAACCGGCTCTTAAGTTTTAAAATGGGATTAGGATGAAAGTATTAATTACCATCTAAATCTCACAGCCTATATACACGTATTTAATGGTAAGATATCCCTTTATTCTTTCTATAAGTCTGCCGACCCTCTGCTTACTTATTAGGTATTAAACCGATTTAATAGTTACGATTACTGTTTGGAGAGGCACCGGCCTTCCCAGTGTGACACTTTTAGTTTTAGTAAGGTGAAGTTAAAGGCTCTTTTTATTAAAAAGCGGGACCTTAACACGTAAGTTAAGTTAGATGCTTAACAGCTTTATAAAGCCACTGCTAAGTTATAAAAGGTGTTAGCACGCTTAATACGTCTTTATAAGTAATAGTCTTAACTTAAAGACTAAGTTACAAGGCGATTAGCTATAAGGTGGAACGACTTAAGTTTTAGGAAAGTGAGAATATTAAGCTAAATACTCTTCTTAAAGACGTAAAGTCTTTTAACTAGAGGAGTTTCCTAGCGGGGTCTCCGTAGCTTGCAGTTGCTTTATAACTTAGTTTATAACTGTTTTCTTCTAATAAATGGTATGGCTTTTTAATATAATAGTAGCGTGTTTACTTTAACTTCAGTGTTTTATTTTACTTTTAAAGTAATATAAAATACTGTTTTCCTAGCGAGAGGTTATAGATTTAAGTTCTATAAGAGTCTTCCAGTCTGCAGGTGGTCTTATCAGAACTTTAACGTTTTATAAAACTACATATAGATTAGCTTTTCTTTTTATTAACATTAACTGATTTTTATTATATGCTGGTCTCTTTTTTTAATAAACACTTATCACGTAAATACACTTTTCTACTACACACCATTATATAACTGGTTTGGGAGTGTTAGGAGCACGTAGCTTAACACTTTTCACTTTCCTAAGTAAACTTAAGTCTATAGCAGCGGTTAGTTTATTTTATAACACTACCGTTACTTATTCCCTTACAGGGTAGGCTGTGCCTATAGTATAAGTCAGTCCGTAAACAGGCTATAACAGAACTAACCTTCTCCATACTTCCATATGTGTAATTTGTGGAGCTCGCCAGCTGTAGAGGCCCGGCCTCCTTAAATCTAACGTCCTTATAACCTATAACTAAGTGTTCTAATAAATGTCCTTCTATACTTCTTAAGGAGTTTCCTACCACTTCTTGGGCTTTAAGTCCTATATTAGTCTTACTCTTTAGTTTAGTAATTTAAATGTTAAATCTTATCTTATTTTTAATTTTTACTATTAATTTTAGTTAGTCTAGATTCTTTTAATAAAAGTCTGTAATTAGGTTAGGGTACAAGAGATTTTTAACAGGCTCCTAAGAGTTACTTCTAAGGCTGTAGTTTAACCACTTAACAAGATATTTAAATACGTTTTTCTATTTACGTAAATTTAAAACCTCTTTAACGTTAAATTCGCCCTTATTAACGATAATCTTAAGCTTCTTTTCTAAAGGAACCCCTTTAAGGTAGGTTCCAGAAGTAAGATATAGAAGACCTTAATTCTTACCTTTATATTAGCGGGAAGGTTACGTTTATAATTAAAGGTAACAACTTTCTTCTTAACTTAAACAGCTTGTACCTTTTTAAGTTAAACTTCTTATTAGGTTATTTTAAATACAGGTTTTATAAAAAAAGGTAAACGCAATCCCCCTTTTAAAGAGTTCGTCCCTTAACTTATTTACTATTATAATAAAGTTCTTCCTTAAGTGTTAGCTGCTTAGCTTAGTATTTATCGATGAATTTTTTCATTTATTTACACGTAAACTTAAGTTCGGCTCTTAAGTGGTTATATAGTTTTTACATTTAGTCTGCATAAACTGTAACCTAAGGAGCGCTGGTTAGTGGGCTCTAGTGGAGCTCCAGCTCCTTACTGTAATTTATAAAGAATAGTAATATACTTATAAACTTAATTAATATTATATTATAAGCTATTTACACTATTAGTAATAATTTAAACTAATCATCTTATTTGAAGTTAACGTAAGCTTAGAGATACGTTATAAGTATTAAAATAGTGTGGTGACACAATAGGGAAGAAACCATAAAGAGAACCACACTTACAAAACGTTGCTATTAGCTTGAAAGGCTAACTCCCAGACTGCTGGTCCTCTGATCGGAGGGACATAAATGTAACTGATGTAGAAAAATAGATACGTATCTAATATAGAACAAAACCTAATATATGACGGTACCTAGCATGAAACGGAGCTTAGCATGGAGTAATAAAGGAAACGTAACTGTGGATTAGGTTATCTTCCTTCGATCGAAGGGCTAGAATGTTACTGGGCTTTTAATATGAGGGTATTGTAGTAAAAATCGTCAGATTGATAATTGTTAGAAGAAGCGTAGTTTAAAGAACTGCGCGGCGCGGCCCCTTTTTAACAGTAGCACGCGCTAGAGAACGCATCGCTATGTATATAAGCGGCTACAGTAATATTACATACAGAGCCTAAAAAGAACGATAGGGTTAGCTTGAATAAACGCCTTGAGTTAGTATTTAATTAACTTACTCTGTTTAGCTATTTATTTATAAGTAGAAGACTGTTAATAGCTTATTCTTTACACTTATTCTTTACATTAGCCCTTATTAGAATTTTGATATAATTAGCTTATCTTAATCCGTAATAATATTATCTGGCTAAAGATGTTATAAAACTATCTCTTTTTTAAAAATGTAAGCGAGTTATTAAACTAGTATAGTGACGTAATAGGGAAGAAACTATAAAGAGAACTATACTTACAGAAGGTTGCTGTCGGCTTAGAAGGCTAACTCCCAGATTACTAGTCCTTTAATCGGAGGGACATAAATGTAACTGACGTAGAAAAACAGATACGTACTTAATATGAAATAAAACTTAATATATAACAGTGCTTAGTATGAAACGGAGCCTAACATGGAATAATGAAAGAAACGTAACTGTGGATTAGGTTATCTTCCTTTAATTAAAGGGCTAGAATATTATTAGGCTTTTAATAAAAGATCTTTATAGTGAAAATCGTCAGATTGATTCTTAAAAGAAGCATGGTTTAACGAACTGTGTAGTGTGGCCCCTTTTTAACAGTAGCACGCGCTAGAGAACGTATCGCTATATATATAAGCGGCTATAGTAATATTACATACAGAGCCTAAAGGGCGCCTGTTTAAGCTAACCCTATTATTCCATTTAAGCTGTATAATATTACTGTAATTGTTTTTATACATAGTGATGCGTTCTCTAGCATATGCTGACGTTAAAATGAGCTACGCTGTGCAGTTCTCTAAACCGTGCTTCTTTTAATTTATTATCCGACGATTTCACTATAAATACCTCTTATTAGAAGCCCAGTGACATTCTGGCCCTCTGATTAAAAGAAGATGACTTAGCCCACGGCCGCGTTTGCTTTATTATTCTATACTAGGCTCTGTTTTATACTGGGCACCAGTATTAACTAGGTCTTGTTCTATATTAGATTTGTATTTGTTTTTCTACGTTAATTCCATTTATATCCCTTGGATTGGAGGATTAGTAAACTAGGAGTCGGCCTGGAGGGCCGACTGAGCCGTCCTACAAGTGTGGTTCTCTTTGTGGTTTCTTCTCTATTGCGTCACTGCACCAGTTTAATGGCAGTATAGAGATTAAAATTATTAATTAAAGACCTATTGAAAAACTTATCCTTTTATAATAAGAGGGTAAAAGTAGATTAATATGCTCTAAAGTCTCTTAAACCAGTTATATAACAGTACGTGATAGAAAAGCATGTTCATATAATAAGTATTTATTAAGAACGGAAAGTTAATATAGGTAGAAAAGCAGTTAGTGCTAATACAAGGCCTATATAAGATTTAAACCTATAACCTCTTAAGGAAAAAGTATAGTAATTACTACACTAATAGCTCGTTTTATTTATTAACAAAAACGTTATAACATTTAAGAGGAAGGGAATGTAAAGTAGTTCCCTCTAATTGTTGTAATAAAGGCTCTTATAGAAGTTAAACTTACAATCTCTTAAAAGAAAGTAAGCGCAGTAACTACTGCGTTAAAGAGCCGTTTATTAGTAAAGGAAAGAAGTTATAAATTAAGTTATAAGGATATAACTAGCTATAGTAAACCCCTAAAGATGGAACTAATAAGTGTCCTTACTAGAAAGTTACTTTAATTAAAGGAGTTGCTTACCTTAAAGGAACGTCTAGATAAACCTCCTCCTTTTCTTAAAAGTAGAGGATTTATACTTCCCAGTTAAACGTAAAAAAAGCCCGCGTCTTAGTTTTACAGCGCTACTTCTTTATCTACTCCAGCTAAGCCACCATTACCTAGAGCCATTAAGCTTTTAACTTAGGTTTTATATAGCGTTATCATGTTTAACATTTAAGTAACGTTTTTTAACAAGAAGTTATTAACGGAAAGTATCAGTATGGTTATACACGTTATACACCATTAAAACTCCTGCCGTTAGGCATTTTAAATAGCTATCAGAATAGGTAGTGACTCGGGGCGTTTGTTCAGGCTAACCCTGTTGTTCTTTTTAGCCTCTGTATATAATATTATTATAGCCGCTTATATACATAGCGATACGTTCTCTGGCACGTGCCACCGTTAAAAAGGGGCCGCGCTACATGGTTCTTTAAACCGTGCTTCTTTTAATAAGGAATCCGATGATGTTCACTACGAAGACCTCTCATTAAAAGCCTAGTGACATTCTAGCCCTTCAATTGAAGGAAGATAACCTAATCTACAGTCGCGTTTTCTTTATTATTCCATACTAGGCTCCGTTTCATGCTAGGCACTGTCACATATTAGGTTTTGTTCCATACTAGGTACGTATCTGTTTTTCTACGTCAGTTGCATTTATATCCCTCTGATAGGAGGACCAGTAGTTTGGGAGTCGGCCTTTCAGGCTAACAGCACCGTTCTGTGGGTGTGGTTCTCCTTATGGTTTCTTCCCTGTTACATCACTGCACCAGTTCAGTAGCGATGAGATAAAAAAGCGATTTAGAAGAATAATAACTATAAAATAAAATTTACAATCTAAAGGTTAAAGTAAAGTTTGTATAGTTATAATAGTAAAGGTGCTATTACTAATATAATGCTTTTACTACGGTTAGTAAGTATCTTTAAGTTATAAAGGGAAGGACGTTTCTTACCCCATTCTTTATAGAAAAAGAATGCTAAAGAGGAGAAATTATATAACTGTTGCACAATAGGGTTCTACAGGCCTGTAGTACAGGCCTGTTGCTCAGAGGAAGTAGAGCGGTACTGTTCCAAGCTAACTACAGCGCTTCTGGCGCTGTAAGAAGTAAAAGAAGGCCAAAGGTATAGAGGCAGTGCCTCTGTATATGACTGAATGAGTGGTGTGAATTGCTTGCTTATAGAAGGCTAGATACAGGAGAGGAGAGGGCCTTTTTATAGGTTGTGGTCGGCTTCTAGAGCTTTCTATCTACTATAGGATTGGAATAGTGGCTGTAGGCCACGTAAGTGCTTGTATGACTCACTGGGTTCCAGAGGCTTCTACAGCTCCGCTGTGACAACTGGAATTCAGGGGGTTTCACCCCCTGATTCCAGGGGGTTCCAGAGGGTTCGGCGCAGTGCGCTGACCTAGTGGACCCACTGGGGCTAGAAACCAACAATAACAACCTTATAAGCTGTTACTAGATCCAAAGCAGCTTAACTAGATCCCTACGATGGAAACAGTACATACAGTGTTATACATTAGGTTAGGGGTATAAAGAGGTAGAGCCCTTATAACTAACTAGTAATCACTTAGTTTTAATAAAGACGCTTACTTATTAAGCACTCTTAAAGTTATTAAATAAGAGAAACCTAGTAATAGAATATTTAATACTGGATTAAATAAACTCCACTAAGTAAGGTATAAAATATCTTTTAAGTAGCTAGTATAGATAGTTATTATTATGGCTACGATGGCTGTAAGAAACTCTTAGTTCCTTAAGCTAATATTACATTATTCATTTATATCTTACTATTTAGACTTACCTTTTGTATATTATAGTGATAACAACCTACAGTGACATTATACCCCCGTTTAGGAGTGCTAGCTTAATAAGCTTTTTTTAGAGCGCCCACTCAGTCTTTGGCGTCCTGCCATACGCTCTGTCTTGACCTGACCAGTCCTTCAGATCTGTGCCGGGTGCAGGCTGTAATGGAATACGTAGGTAGACATTAGCGTTATCTTCTGTTAGACTATTACTCTTTTTTAGTAAGCTTTTAACTCGCTTTAAGAAGTTCTCGTTCGTTCTGTCGCGTTTACGCCTGGTAATTTTAGTAGTATTGTTAAAATGCAAAAGGGGTCAAGGCATTGGAAAGCAGTGTGTGTTGAAGGTGATTAATTATTTCTATCTTCGAGAGTGGAAGCCGTGTTATTATAGCCGTGAGGGTGGCCAGTGCACGGAGTGCATTGGCC
>Ga0247780_1001128_pt1 | contig 18552 bp, 17 predicted proteins | sample UWRJL079202R5_FD_179927 | JGI IMG/M metagenome (GOLD analysis project Ga0247780, IMG submission 179927) | Plant litter microbial communities from Arlington Agricultural Research Station in Wisconsin, United States - UWRJ-L079-202R-5 | ecosystem: Environmental > Terrestrial > Plant litter >... | reverse complement strand
AGCCGCGGACGGGGAGGCGGGGGAGGTCTCGACGGAGCCTCCCCGCTGTTGCTCCGGCGAGCCCTCCCCCGCCTCCCTATCGCAGCAGTTTCGACAGCCGCCGGTCCTTGAGTACCCGCCCGCCCGTCTGCTCCTGCGGGCAGTAGTTCGTCTGGTGCTCGGAGAAGAACACCGCCTCGATCGTGGTCCCACAGCGCGGGCACGGCTCGCCCTCGCGCTTGTGGACCCGCAGCGGCATCGGCACCTTGTCGGGCACCTCCGGGCCGATCGTCTCCTCGTAGTGCTCGATCGCGGCGCCGAGCACGTGCAGGGCCGCGTGCAGGCGCTCCACCTCCTCGGAGTCGAGCTCGGAGCCTTTCTTGAACGGGGAGAGGCGAGCCTCCCAGAGGATCTCGTCGACCCAGGAGCGGCCGATGCCGGCGATGTCTTTCTGGTGGCGCAGCAGCGGATGCAGGTGCCGCGGCTTGTCGATCGCCGCTGCGAACTCCTCGAGCGGGGGCGGGGGCCAAGCTTCGGGACCGAGCGTCTTCACCATCTCGTCCTCCGCCACCGCGTCGCTCGGCAGCAGCTTCGCCCAGGCCCGCTGCTTGGTCCCGAACTCGCGCAGCCGCAGCTCGCGGCCGTCCTCGAGGCGGACCAGCACTCGCGAGGCGCGGTCTTTGACCGAGGCCCGTTTGTCGAAGACCCGCAGTCGCCCTGCCGACATCAGGTGAATCAGCAGCGCCAGGTCCCCGAACTCGACGACCGGCATCTTGCCGACCCGTCGCACCCCCGTTAGCCTCCGCCCGGCCAGCGCTTCCAGCGGCGGATCGAACGTCTTCATCACGTTCATCCCCGGCGCCAACGCCGATTCCACCACAGCTCCAGACAAACTAGAGCTGAGGCGCCGGGCCACGATCTCGACCTCCGGAAGCTCTGGCATTGAGCAAAGTCTGCCGCGCTGGTGAGGCCGGTGTTGGGAGGGTCCGAGAACGGAGCCTGTTTGCCCCGCCCGCAGGACCCTCCCAACACCGGCCCCCGCAAGACCGAGCGAGTAGACTTCGTTCACGTTCATTCGACTGGATTGAGGCTCGCGCCCACCCAGCGAACATCAGGAAAGAGAGGGCTCATGCAGGAGCTCCCGACGATCCAACCTACGCTTGCACCGGAGCTGACGCCGGAGCAGATCGCTGAGCTCAGCGAGGAAGTTCGCGCGCTCGCGATCCAGCGCAACGCGGTGATCCTCGCCCACAACTACCAGCTGCCGGAGATCCAGGACGTCGCCCACCACTTGGGCGACTCGCTCGGGCTCTCGCGCCAGGCCGCCGCCACGGACGCCGACGTGATCGCCTTCTGCGGCGTCCACTTCATGGCCGAGACCGCTTCGATCCTCTCGCCGGAGAAGACGGTTCTGATCCCCGATCTCGACGCCGGCTGCTCGCTCGCCGACTCGATCGACGCCGACCAGCTGCGCGCCTGGAAGGCTGAGTATCCGGACGCTCTGGTCGTGATGTACGTGAACACCTCGGCCGAGGTCAAGGCCGAGACCGACTACTGCTGCACCTCCTCCAACGCGGTCAGCGTGGTCGAACACATCTGGGCCGAGCACGGGCCGAACACCGAGATCCTCTTCGGTCCGGACATGTGGCTGGGCGCCTTCGTCGAGCGCGAGACCGGCCTGATCGACGACCAGGAGCGGCGCGGCCGCTTCCACATCTGGGACGGCGAGTGCCACGTCCACGCCGGCATCCGTCCCGACGACATCGCCCAGACCCGGGCCGAGAACCCCGACGCCGAGTTCCTCATCCATCCTGAGTGCGGCTGCTCGACGCAGGCGATGGAGTACGTGGCCTCGGGGGACATCGAGCCCGAGGGCGTCCACATGCTCTCCACCTCCGGAATGCTGGCGCACGTCGAAGCCAACCCCGAGGGCGAGTTCGTCGTCGCCACCGAGAACGGGATGCTCTACCCGCTGCAGCAGGCGGCCCCCAGGGCCAACCTGATCGAGGCCAACCGGATGGCGTTCTGCAAGTACATGAAGATGATCACGCTGCCGAAGCTCCGCGACTCCCTGCGCGACATGAAGTACGAGGTCAGCGTCCCCGCCGACGTCGCCGAGCGGGCGCGGGTGCCGATCGAGCGCATGGTCGCCATCGGCTAGGTCCCAGAGGGTGTGTCGTTTGTCGCCCTGTGGGCGACAAACGACGACTGCGCTTGAAAGATCGCCTGCGTGGGCGTGTTCTTGCGGGCTCGAGGGGGCGCAGGAGTCACGCTGTCTCCGCAGAAGGCACCCCCCGCATGGCCAGAAGGAAGAAGAAAAACGTCCGCGACGAGGAGCCGCGGCGGCCCCGGGGCCGCCGGGCCCCGATCATCGAGCTCAGCGACGTCACCAAGGTGTACCCGGGCGGCCACATGGCGCTCGACCGCGTCAACCTGGCGATCGGCCGCGGCGAGTTCGTCTTCCTCGTCGGCCCGACGGGTTGCGGCAAGTCGACGCTGATCAAGATGCTGATCCGCGAGCTCTCCGCCACCGAGGGGGCGGTCAAGATCGCCGGGCGCGACATCGGCGCCCTGCCGGAGAAGAAGATCCCGCAGCTGCGGCGCAACATCGGCACCGTCTTCCAGGACTTCAAGCTCCTGCCCAACCGCACCGTCTACGACAACGTCGCCTACGCGCTGCAGGTGATCGGCGCCAGCCGCGCCGAAATCCGCGATCAGGTGCCGGCGACCCTGCGCCTGGTCGGTCTCTCGACCAAGCTTCACAGCTATCCCGACCAGCTCTCCGGCGGCGAGCAGCAGCGCGTCTCGGTCGCCCGCGCCTTCGTCAACCACCCGCCGCTGCTGCTGGCCGACGAGCCCAGCGGCAACCTCGACCCCGTCACCTCGATCGGGATCATGCAGCTGCTGTACCGGATCAACAAGACCGGGACCACCGTCGTCGTCGTCACCCATGACCGCGAGATGGTCGACAACATGCGCCGCCGCGTCGTCGAGCTCTACGAGGGCCGCGTCGTCCGCGACGAGGTCAGCGGCGGCTACACCGAGGAGTCGACGACCGAATTCGGTCTGCGGATGCAGGCTGAGATGGGCGTCGGTCGCGAGGGCGAGGGGCTGACCAACGGCCACGACCAGGGCTCGCTGCTCTGATGTCCCGCCTGATCTTCTTCCTGCAGGAGGCCCTGCGCGCGCTGCGCCGCAACGGCGCGCCGACGCTTGCCGCGGTCGTGACCACGGTCGTGACCGTGATCCTGCTCGGCGTCCTGATCCCGATCTTCCAGACCACCCAGGCCAAGAGCGAGCAGGTGCGCAGCGAGCTCAACATCCATTTCGGCCTCTACGACGATGCGACGAAAGCGGAAATCAACGCCCTCCAGGGCAAGCTGGAAGCGGTCCCGCACGTTGAGGAAGTCGCCTTCATCAGCAAGGGGGAGGCGCTGGCGACGCTGCGCAGCGAACTCAAGGACAAGTCGATCGTCGAGCAGCTGCACACGAACCCCCTACCGGCCAGCTTCGAAGTCAAGGCAGACGACGCCGCCAACCTGCCCGGGATTCGCGCCACGGTGATGGGCACCGAGAACGGCGGCAAGCCGCAGCCGATCTCTCCGATCATCAGCAACCCCTTCGACCGCCAGCAGGCCTCGCAGCAGATCGAGGAGGTGACCAGCGCCCTGAAGATCGTGCTGACCGTGATGACGGCGCTGCTGATCGCCGCCTCGCTGATGCTGGTCGGCAACACGATCAGGCTCTCGATCTACACCCGGCGCCGTGAGGTCGAGGTGATGCGGCTGGTCGGCGCCACGCGCTGGTTCATCCGCTGGCCGTTCATGATCGAGGGCGTCGTCGTCGGTTTCGTGGGCGGCCTGGTGGCCATACTGGTCCTGTGGCTCGGCAAGATCACCGTCGTCGACCCTCTCGGCGACTCCTTCTCCTTCCTGGCGGCGCAGAACAACAGCACGCTGTCGTTCCCAGCCCTCGTCGCGATCCTCTTCGCGGCCTCGGTGCTCGTCTCGACCATCGGTTCCGGCATCACCCTGCGCCGCTTCCTCAGGGTCTGAGGCAGGCGTCGTGAGGGCGCGGGGGGCGCTGGCCTACGCCGTCTCGCTGCTCGCGTTCCTCTGCGCCGGGCTGTGGCTGGGAGGGCACCCGGCGACGCTGCCGGAGCCGCTGCGCGAGCCCTTCGTCGGCCCCTCCGCCGGGCTCAGCGCCGAAGCGGCGGAAGTGATCGAGGACACCTACTACCGGCCGGTCGGCGAGGCCGAGCTCGGCAACGCGTCGCTGCAGGGCATGGTGCGGGAGCTGCGCAGGCGCCACCGCGACCGCTTCACCGAATACTTCTCGCCGGAAAGCCTCGCGAGCTTCAACGAAACGATCGAAGGCCGCTTCTCGGGGGTGGGGCTCTCCGTCGTCCCGGTCAGGCGCGGCTTGCGCGCGGTGCAGGTCTTTCCCGACTCGCCCGCGAGGCGGGCGGGGATATCCCCTGGCGACACCGTGGTCTCGGTCGACGGCGCCTCGATCGCGGGGGAGAGCAGCAACGAGGCGACCGCCAAGATCAAGGGCCCGGAAGGAACCGAGGTCGTACTCGGGGTGCGCGACGGCAAGACCGGCACGGTCCGGCGGCTGCAGGTGACCCGGGCGGAGGTGGCGCTACCCAACGTCAGCGGTGAGGTCGAGACCGTCGACGGGCGCCGCCTCGGCTACGTCCGCATGCTCAGCTTCAGCGAAGGCGCGCACGCCCTGCTCGCCGAAGCGGTGCGGAAGGTGGAGCGCGGTGGGGCCGAGGGGATCGTGCTCGATCTGCGGGCCAATCCAGGCGGCCTGCTGGACGAGGCTGTGCTGTGCGCCGGCATCTTCCTGCCCGAAGGGAAGGTCGTGGCGAGGACCGAGTCGCGCACCGAGGGGGACGCCACTCACGAGACCGTCGGCGACCCGGTGACGCGGTTGCCGCTGGTTCTGCTGATCGACCGCGGCAGCGCCTCCGCCGCCGAGATCCTCGCCGCCGCCCTGGCCGACAACACCGGCGCGAAGGTCGTCGGGACCCGCTCCTTCGGCAAGGGCGTATTCCAGCAGGAGGAGCCGCTCTCCAACGGCGGCGCCCTGAAGCTGACGGTGGGCGAGTACTTCACCCCCGACGGGGTCAACCTCGCCCGCAGCCGTGGCATCCATCCCGACGTGAAGGTCAGCGACGATCGGAAGACCCCCGCGGACGAGGGGAAAGAGCGGGCGCTTCGCGTCCTGGCCGGTCAGGTCGGGAATTGAGCCGCCGCCGAGCCGCCCGGCCCGGGCGCGCCCGGCGCGCGCAGGCGCGCCGCGACAACGGCCGCGGTCGCGCGGAGCGCCACGATGCGCTCCCCAAGGCGCGTGACGCGGTCGAGTCGCTGCTGAGCGAGCAGCTCGGCTTTCGCGGTTTCGGCTCGGCGCTGGAGGACGAGGCCGCGCGGGCGGCGAGGGCCGTGGAGCGGGATCCCGGCGCCCGGCGCGACCTGACCGCGCTCTCGACCTTCACCGTCGACCCGGCGACCGCCCGCGACTTCGACGACGCTGTCTCGGCTCAGCGCGAGGGCGACGGCGCCCGGGTCTGGATCCACATCGCCGACGTCGCCGCCCACGTCCGGCCCGGCTCGCCCCTCGACCTCGAGGCGCGCCGGCGCGCCAACAGCACCTACGTTCCCGGCGCGGTCGAGCCGATGCTGCCGCACGCGCTCAGCAGCGACGCCTGCAGCCTCGCACCCGGCGTCGAGCGGCTGGCGGTGACCGCCGAGATCGAGCTGGGCCCGGGGATGGCGCCGCGGCGCACGCGCTTCTACCGCAGCCGGATCCGCTCCGACGCCCGCCTCGACTACGACCAGCTCGACGCGATCTTCGCCGGCCGTACGACGCCGCCGGCCGAGGTGGCGGAACCGCTCTCGGCCGCCCGCGAAGTCGCCGCCGGCCTCGGCGAGCATCGCGGCGCCACCAGCCTCGACATCGAGTCGGCCGAGCCGGAGTTCCGCTTCGACTCGGAGGGCAACGTCGTCGCCGCGCACGGCGTCGCCCAGACCGAGGCCCACCGGCTGATCGAGCGCCTGATGATCCTCACCAACGAGCAGGTGGCGGAGCGGCTCGAGCGCGAGCGGGTGCCGGCGATCTACCGCGTGCACGCGCAACCCGACCCGACCCGGATCGAGCGCCTGGTCGAGCAGCTGGCCGCCCTCGGCGTGCCGACGCCGCCGCTGGGCCAGGGGCTCTCGGCGCAGCAGGCGGGCGAGGTCGCCGCCGAGGCCAGCCGCCTGGCCAGACGCGAGGCCGCGCGGCGCGGACACGGCCGCGCGGCGTATACCTCTCTCGTGCTCCGTTCCCTCAAGCAGGCCTCCTACAGCGAGCGCAACAGCGGTCATGCCGGGCTCGCCAGCGCCGCCTACGCGCACTTCACGTCCCCGATCCGCCGCTACCCCGACCTGGTCGCGCACCGGGCGCTGCTGGCCGTGCTGGGGGAGGGGGAGGAGGCCCCGCGCCTGGCGGAGGCCAGGGAGGTCGCCACCGACTGCTCCGCCCGCGAGCGCGAGTCGGCGAAGATCGAGCGCGAGGCCGACGACGTCTGCGCCGCCTACCTGCTCGATCGCGAGCTCGGCGAGCGCGGGCTAGACGCCGAGTTCGAGGGCGAGGTGTCGGGAGTGATCCGAGCCGGCGCCTTCGTCTCCTTCGGTGGTGAGCTGGGCGACGTCTACGAGGGGATGCTGCCGGCCCGGCGGTTGCCCGGCGGCCGCTACGAGCTCGACAAGGCGGAGGTGGCGCTGGTCAACAGGGGCTCGAAGGCCTCGCTGCGCCTCGGCGACCCGGTCGCGGTCAGGGTGACCGGCGTAGACGCCGGCCGCGGCAGAGTGGACCTGGAGCTCGTCGATGGCTAAGAAGCAGAAGAAGCCGCGGCTGCCGGCCTCGGGCGACGTGGTCACCAACCGCCGCGCCCGCCACAAATTCGAGTGGGTGGAGAAGCTCGAGGCGGGGATCGTCCTGACCGGCTCGGAGGTCAAGGCCCTGCGCGGCGGCAAGGCGCAGATGACCGACGCCTACGCCGTCGTCGACGACGGCGAGGTCTGGCTGCGCAAGCTCCACATCCCGCCGTACGAGTTCGCCAGCACCGACGCCCATGAGGCCGAGCGCCCCCGCAAGCTGCTTCTGCACCGGGAGGAGATCGAGCGGCTGATCGGCAAGACGGCGCAGAAAGGCCTGACCTTGATTCCCACCCGGATCTACTTCAAGGGGCCGCGGGCGAAGGTGGAGCTGGCGCTGGCGCGCGGCAAGGAAGGGCGCGACCGGCGGCGTGAGATCGCCGACCGCGACGTGCGCCGCGAGGTCGAACGCGAGTTCAAGGGTCGGATGCGCTGAGCGCGCCGAGCCGGTCGAACGTAGGTCCGTTTGCAGCCTCTGCCGCAGGCTTGCATCGGCCGCATCACATGCAAGGATGCACGGGCATGCGGACTCGTTTGCTTCTCTCCTCCTGCTTCCTCGGCCTTGCCGGGCTGGTTGCTCCGGCGACCGCCGCGGCGTCCTTCACGGACGACGCGAGCGATTACGTCAGCGACCACACCGAGTACTTCGTCGGCGCGCTGCTGGTCGCGATCCTCCTCCTGCTGCTGGTTACGCGCATAACTCAGCGGCGCAGCAAGGAGAAGGCGGGGAAGGGCGCCGCTCCGGCCGGCGGGCCGCCGCAGCCCGGCGCACCGCCGGCGGGATCGCCTCCGCCCGCCGCGGCGCCTCCCGCCGCCGTGCCCGGGGGTGGGCCGCCGCCGTCGCCGACGCAGGCGTCCGCCGCGCCCACCGCCGAAATGACCGCCGCGCCTCCGCCGGCCGCGCCTCCGAGCGTGCCCGGCGCCCCTCCGGCCCAGTCTCCCGGGCCTGCTGAGAGCCCCCGGGACCGCAAGCGTCGCGAGCGCGAGGAACAGCGCGCCCGGCGCAACGAACAGCGCCAGCAGCGCCGCGAACAGATCCAGCGCCGCAAGGAAGAGCGGGCGGCGAAGCGGGGCCGCGGGCCGCAGCCGGCGCCGAGCGCGCCGCCGCTTCCCGGTCAGCCCGCGGCCGCCGCGACCGAGGCGGAGCCCAAGCAGAAGACCTTCTTCGGCATCAAGTACGGCGGCGGCAAGCGCAAGCGCGAAGCGGCTCTTGCGGAGCAGCGGCTCGCGGCCGCCCGCGCCGCCCAGGAACGCGAGCTGGCGCAGGCCGGCGGCGCCCCGCCGGCCGTCCAGCCCCCGGGGGCGCCCGGCGCGGCGCCGATGGTCCCGCACGAGGAAGCGCCGCCCTTCTCGCCTTCCGGGCTGGGTCAGGCGCCGCCCCCGATGCCGCAGATGCCGCCTCCCGTGGGCACCCAGGTGACCCCGTCCCCGACCGAGTACGACACCGCCGCCGCCGAGCAGCGCGTGCGCGACAAGGTCGAGGAGGTGCGCCAGGAAGAGCAGCGGATCCGGGCCGAGGCGGAACGGCGCCAGCAGGCTCCGCCGCTCGCACCGGCGCCGGACCTGCGCACCGCCGAGCAGAAGCTGCGCGAAGAACGCGAGGCGCAGGAACGCTCGATGGCCGAGGCGGAGGAGCGCCTGCGTCAGATCGAGGAGCGGACCAAGGCCGCCGAAGAGCGCGCCGCCGAGGCCAGGCGGCTGGAAGAGATGCGGACCGAGGAGGAAGGTCGCCAGCAGCGCCTGCGGGAAATGCAGCAGAGCGTGGCCGAAGCCGAGGAGCGCGCCCGCGAGGCCGAGCGCCGCGCCGCCGAAGCCGAGCAGGCCGTCGTGCGCTCCGTGCAGGGAGGGGCGGCCCCGCAGCCGCCCGCCCCGCAGCCCCTCGCGCCCCAGCCCCTCGCTCCTCAGCCGCCCGCGCCCCAGCCTCCGCCGGCGCCTGCCCCCGAGCCGCCGACGCCGCCGCCGGCGCCCGCTCCGGAACCGCCGCCTGCTCCGACCCCGCAGCCGCCGCAGCCCTCGCCGCTCCCGCCCCAACCGGAGCCGCCGACGCCGCCCCCGGCGGCCGTCAACGCGCCCGGACCGATCGCCGCCGCGCCCATGCCGGGAGCGGGTCTCAACCTCAACACGGTGACCTTCGAGCAGCTGCGCGAGCAGAACCTCTCGGTCACCCAGGCCACCCGCCTGCTCGCCCATCGCGAGCGCCTCGGCGGCTTCAGCTCGCTAGACGACCTCGACCAGGTCCCCGGCTTTCCTCAGGATCTGCTCATCGATCTGAAGTCTCGCTCGACCGTCTGAGCGAGCTCGCCCCTCTGAGCCCGTCAGCTGTGTTGGTCGTAGCGCTCTAGGAGCTTCAGCCAGAGCTCGCTGCGCGTGGGGTAGGGGGCGATCGCGTGACGGAGGCGGGTCAGGGGGATCTCGCCGACGATGGCTACGGTGGCCGCTTGCAGGAAGTCGGCGGTCTCGAAGCCGGTGAAGGTGGCGCCGACGATCGTGCCGCGGGCTTGGTCGACGACGATGCGGGAGGTGCCGCCGGTCTCCTTGCCCTGGAAGCTGGCGCCCGGCGAGCCGTCGGTGGGAACGTCGATCGCGACCGCGTCCAGCCCGGCTTCGCGGGCCTGGTCGAGGGTCCTGCCGGCGGCGGAAACCTGGGGGTCGGTGAAGGTCACGCGCGGGGAGCCGATTCCTTCGGCGACCGCCTCGACCTCGCGCCCGAGCAGGTTCTCCGCGGCGACCCATGCCTGGTACTTGCCCATGTGGGTGAAGAGGGCGCGGCCGTTGACGTCGCCGATGGCGTAGAGCCAGTCGCGGCCGCCGACCCGGAGCCGGTCGTCGGTCTCGAGGAAGCCGTGCTCGTCCGGCTCGACGCCGGCTTCCTCCAGCTCCAGCGAGGCGGTGTTGGGGACGCGGCCGACCGCGATCAGGATCTCGGCGGCCTCGACCGTGCCGCCGTCTTTCAGACGCGCGACCACACCCGAGCCGCGAGCCTCGACGCTCTCGACGAACGTTTCCGTGCGGACGTCGACGCCGAAGCTCTCGCCCAGCGAGGCGGCGACTTCGTCGCCGGCGAAGGGCTCCTCGCGGGGGAGCAGGCGGTCGCCTCCCTCGACCAGGGTGACCTTGGCGCCGAGGCTGGCCCAGGCCTGCGCCAGCTCGCTGCCGACCGGGCCGCCGCCGAGCACGATCATGCTCTCCGGCACCTCCTTCGCCAGGGTCGCCGCGCGGTTGTTCCAGGCCTCGACTTCCTCCAACCCGTCGATCGGCGGCATCGCCGCCATGCTGCCGGTGGCGACGACGATCGCCTGCTCGGACGCGAGGCGGTCGTCGCCGACGACGATCCGGCGCTCGCCGTCGCAGCAGGCGTTGCCGCGGAAGAGGTCGATCCCGCGTTCTTCGAGCCAGGGCAGCTGCCCCGAGTCGTCGAGGTCGTGGACGACCTCGTCGCGCCGATCGAGGATCGCCCCCGGGTCGAGCTCGCCGTCCACCGGCACGCCGGGAATACGGCGCGCCTCGCCGAGCACGTCCGCGGGGCGCAGCAGAGCCTTGGAGGGCATGCAGGCGTAGTAGGAGCATTCGCCGCCGATCAGCTCGCGCTCGACGATCGCGACCCTCATCCCGCCCTCGGCCAGGCGACCGGCGCAGACCTCGCCCGCGGGTCCTGCTCCGAGCACGATCGCGTCGTAGGCCTTCTCGCTCACGGGAGCACCATCCCCGACAACGTACAATTCCAAGCACATAGCACGGGGGCGACAGGCTTCGACGTGGTCGACTCGTGCGAACGGTTGCAGGTCGAGGTTGCCGGAGGCCTCGTTAAACACCGGCAAAAACCAATACGTGCGGACCATGAGTTCGCCCTCGCCGCTTAGCTAGAAACTAAGCGCTGTGAGAGTCGGTCCTCCCTCGCCCGCAGGGAGGGGAGCCGGCTTCAGAATGCGGGCTCACCCAGGCGGATCGCCCCGTCCGCAAGGGGAAATTTCAGAGGGCTCTGTCTCCCGTAGTGCCCGCCGGCGCGGACCCCGGGAGACGAGACTCAAGCGCCGGCTAAACCTGTAGACACCTTCGCGCCGCGTCCGCGGATCCGAGTTCGAATCTCGGCGCCTCCATCACCAAGACGAGCCCCCAGGGGGCTCGTCTTCTGTGCGGAGCAAGTCGCTGAGTCCTCGACCACGGCCGGATCGTCTTCGGTTCAGCCCCGGCCCCGCCGCCCCTCTGAGATCTGCTCGAGGCCGAGCCAGCAGAACTCGAGAACGCGCTCGACCAGCTCCGAGCGGGGCACCTCGCGGTGCTCGTACCACCAGACGGCGAGGCCGTTCTGGGCCATCTTCAGCATCTCGGCGAACATCTCCAGATCCCGCTCGGCCTCGGGATCCTCGAGCAGGGAGTCGGGCGCGCCGGCGCGCAGGAAGATCGCGATCCCCGCGGTCGCCTGGCGGTGGATCCGGCGGTAGGTGGAGAGGATCGCCGGGTCGGTGGGGGGGTCGCGGAAGAGCATCCGCCAGGCGTACGGGTTCTCCTCGACGAACTCGAAGAAAGCGTCGACCCCGACCCTTATGCGTTCCTCCGTGCTCTCGAAGTCGGCGGCCACGGCGGCGCCGACGAACTTCAGGAGATCCTCGGTTTGGCGCTCCAGCAGCGTGATCTGGAGCTCGGCCTTCGAGGCGAAGTGGTCGTAGATCACCGCCGGCGTGATCCCGGCGGCCCGGGCGATCTCGGCCATCGAGGCCTCCTGGTATCCGCGCTCGGCGAAGACCTCCATCGCGGCGCGCAGGATCAGGTCGCGCCGCTCCTCGGCAGGGAGCCGTCGGCGGCGCGTGTTCGCAGGGGCGGCCATCCACCCGAAGGTTTACCAAATGGACATTCGGTTATTGTAGGCTTGCAACCAAACAACCATTTGGTAGGAGGAACTGAGATGCCGATGATCGACTTGACCTATCCGGAGGGCGCCCTCGACGCCGGGGCCCGCGCGCGGGTGGTGGAGGGGCTCACCGCCGCCCTGCTGAGGAACGAGGGCGCAGCGGACAACGAGCAGACGCGGGCGATGTCGTGGGTCGTCGTGCGCGAGCTTCCGGCCGAGGCCATCAACGTGGGTGGGGCCCCCGTCGAGCGGCCGGTCTACCGGGTCGAGGTCACGGTGCCCGAAGGCACGCTTCTGCAGGGGCCGGGACCGGTGGGGACGCAGGCGCGGCGTGCGCTGGTGCGCGAGGCGACCGAGATCCTCCTGGCCGCCGAGGGCACCGAGTACGACGACGTCGAGGCCGGGCGGGTCTACTGCATGGTGCGCGAGGTGCGCGACGGCTACTGGGGCGGCATGGGGACGACGTTCCGCATGGATGACATCGTCGCCGTCGCCAATCCGGAGGCCCCGCAGACTTCCGTCTCCGAGCAGGCCCGGGCGGCGATCGGCGAGCTGACCGCCTCCCGCGCTGGCGCGCCCGCCTAGGGCGATGGCGATCGAACGCTCCGTCGAGATCGCGCGGCCGCCCGCGGACGTCTTCGCCTTCGTCGCCGACGCCCGCAACGACCCGCGCTGGTGCTCGACCGTCGCCGCCTGCGAGCAGCGCGACGGCAGCGGGCCCGGGCCGGGCGCGCGATACGTCGCGCGTCACAAGCCGACCCCGTTTCACCGCGTGATGCCGCGCGCGATCGAGATCGTCGAGTACGAGGCACCGCGGCTGGTGCGCTGGCGACAGGAGGACGCCAACGGCGTCTTTCACATCGCCTATGAGGTCGAGCCGACGGCGGCCGGCGCGCGGCTCACCCAGCGCGACGCGATCGAGTGGAAGGTCCCGCTTCCGGTCGGGCGCCTTGCGGAGCGATTGTTCGTGCGCCGGCACATCGCTCAGCAGATGCAGCACCTGAAGCGCCTGCTGGAGGCGGGCTGACTCCCAGCGCGGCCCGCTTAGCGCCCTGCGCAGGACATAGGCTGCGGCCCGTGAAAGCCGGACCGCAGCCACGCCAGCGGCCCCCGGTCGCCTAGATGGACTGGTGGGAAGCCATCCTCCTCGGCGCGGTCGAGGGCTTCACCGAGTTCCTGCCGATCTCGAGCACCGGACACCTGACGATCCTCGAGAGCGTGCTCGGCTACTCGGTCGACGATCCGGACATCACCGCCTTCACGGCGATCATCCAGGTCGGCGCGGTCGCCGCCACCCTGATCTTCCTGCGTCGCGACATCGTCCGCATCGTCGCGGCCTGGGTGCGCGGCCTGGCCGATTCGGCCCGCCGGACCGACCGCGACTATCGCTTCGGCTGGGCGATCCTGCTGGGCTCGCTGCCGATCGGCGTCGTCGGCTTCGCCTTCAAGGACGAGATCGAGACGACCCTGCGCAGCCTCTGGTTCGTCGGCAGCGCGCTGATCCTCTGGAGCGGGGTGATGTGGTTCGCCGACAGCCGCGCCACGCAGCGACGCCACGAGGACGACGTGACCTGGCGCGACACCCTGATCATCGGCGTCGTCCAGTGTCTGGCGCTGATCCCCGGCGTCTCGCGCTCGGGGGCGACGATGTCGGCGGGGCTGCTGCGCGAGATCGACCGCGTCGCCGTGACCAGGCTCTCCTTCTTCCTCTCGATCCCGGCCCTGACCGGCGCCGCGATCTTCCAGACCGTCGACGAGTTCGGCAACATCTCCGACGGCGTCGGCTGGGGCCCGACGCTCCTCGCGACCGCGGTCAGCTTCGCCGTCGCCTTCGGGGCCGTCTCCTGGCTCTTGCGCTACATCGCCCGCCACGACTACGGGATCTTCATCCGCTATCGGATCGTGCTCGGGGCGCTGGTCCTGGCTCTGGTCGCGAGCGGCGTCCTCGCGCCCACCTGAGCGCACCGTTCGTCTTTTGTCGCCCTGTGGGCTACAAACGGCAAAGGCTTCGCGGCGAAGGGCAAAGGCGAGACCGCGCTGACCGAAACGATCGAAGCCGGCCTCGCCGATGCCCTGGGCTACGAGGTCCCGGTCTTCCTCCGCAGCCGCGTGGAGGTGGGCGCGATCGCCGCGCTGAGGCCGTTCGAGGGCGAGCTGGTCGAGCGATCGAAGGGCAGCTCCAGGTCACGCTGCTGGCGGAGAGGCCGAGCGCGGCGGCGCGCCGACGGGCGATGGCCCTGGCAACCCCCGAGGATCGACTGGCGATCGAGGGTCGCGAGCTCTACTGGCTGCCGAGCGGCGGCATCAGCGATTCGGACCTCGACCTGAAGGCGCTCGACGCCGCGCTCGGCCAGGGCACGATGCGGACGATGGGCACGATCGAGCAGATCGCCGCCAGGCTCTAAGTTGGACCGCCATGGCGATCGCGACCGCGACCTCACTCGACGTCCACGTCGGCGGCAAGCTGCTCTTCGCCGACGTCTCCTTCAAGCTCGAGCCGCGCGAACGGATGACCCTGTCTGGGCGCAACGGCGCCGGCAAGTCGACTTTGCTGCGGGTGCTCGCCGGGGAGCTGGCGCCAGACGCCGGTTCGCTGACGGTTCATCGCGGGGCCCGCGTCGCCCTGCACGACCAGCGGCCGCCGCGCGACTCGAGCGCCAAGCTCGGCGACTACGTCTTCTCCGCCCGCGCCGACATGCTCGAGGCGGAGGCGGAGCTGGAGCGGCTGGAGGGGGAGATGTCGCGCGACGCCGGCGAGGAGACGATGGCCGCCTACGCCGCGGTGCAGCAACGGCTCGAAGCCGGCGGCGGCTACCGCTGGCGCGACCGGGTGCTGGAAGTCCTGCGCGGTCTCGGCTTCGGCCCCGAGCAGGCTGAGCGCCCGCTCTCGACCTTCTCCGGCGGCGAGCTGACCCGGGCCTCGCTCGCGCGGGCATTGGCCAGCGGCCCCGACCTGTTGCTGCTCGACGAGCCCACCAACCACCTCGACATCCCCTCGCTCGAGTGGCTCGAGTCCTACCTCGTCGAGCTCGACGCGGCGGTCGTGCTGGTCGCCCACGACCGCTGGTTCCTCGAGGCGGTCGGGACCTCCGTGCTGGAGCTCGAGGCCCAGCGCGCTCGCTTCTTCGCCGGCCCCTGGCACGCCTGGCGCCAGGAGCAGGCGGCGCGGCAGATCGCCCTGGGCAAGGCGATCGAGCGCCAGCAGGCCGAGATCGAGCGGATGGAGCGCTTCGTCGAGCGCTTCCGCTACAAGGCGACGAAGGCGCGGCAGGCGCAGTCGCGGGTGAAGCAGATCGAGAAGAAGAAGCGCAGCGGGCCTCGGGCCGAAAAGCGCGACAACCGCAAGCTCCGCTTCTCGTTCAAGCCGCCCGAGCGGCCCGGGCGGGTCGTGCTCAACATGGTGAAAGCGCGGATCGAGGTGCCCGGCAGAGTGCTGTTGGGCTCCGCCGACCTCGAAGTCGAGCGCGGCGAGCACGTCGTCCTCGTCGGCCCCAACGGCGCCGGCAAGACGACGCTGATCGCGACGCTGGCGGGGGAGCGGGAGCCGGCCTCCGGCAGCGTCCGCACCGGACACAACGTGAAGATCGGCTACCTCTCCCAGCACGCCGACACGGCGGCGGGAGAGGGCACGGTGCTCGACGCCGCGCAGCGGGAGACCGGACTGACCGGGCCGAAGGCACGCGCCCTGCTGGGCGGCTTCCTCTTCTCCGGCGCCGATGCCGAGAAGCAGCTGAACGACATCTCCGGCGGCGAGCAGCGACGGCTCTCGCTGGCGATCCTGGTCGCCTCCGGCGCCAACGTGCTGATCCTCGACGAGCCGACGAATCACCTCGACATCGAGAGCCGCGAGGCGCTCGAGGACGCGCTGACCGAGTTCGAGGGCGCGGTCGTCCTCGTCTCCCACGACCGCGCCCTGCTGGAGGCGGTCGGCAGCCGCACGATCGTTTGCGAGGACGGCGAGCTGCAGAGCCACCCGAGCGGCTGGGCCGAGTACCAGCGCCGGCGCGACGAGCGCGAGGCCAAGGCCGCGTCCGCAGCGAAGCCGGCGGCGGCGGCCGGCAAGCGCAAATACAGCGCCACCAAGCCGGCCGAGAAGGCGGCTAAGAGGGCGGCCAGGCTGGAGCAGCGGATCGAGCGCGCCGAAGCGGAGCTGCGCGAGGTCGAGGAGGAGCTCGCCGACCCCGCCGCCTGGTCGAGCCCGGGGCGGGCCGAGCGCGCCGAAGCCCGCCACGCCGCGGCTAGGCGAGCGGTGGAGGAGCTGACCGCAGAATGGGAGGAAGCATTGGAGGTCGCCGAGTCAGCCTGAGAGGCGCCGCGTCATGCGGACTCGGGCGCCGCGGGCCGGGACCAGGGTGATATTTCGGATCTTGACCCGCTCGGGCTTCGGATCCACCGCGACGAGATCGGCCTGGGTCAGGAACTCGCGCAGGATCGTGCGCATCTCGTATTCGGCGAAGGCGGCGCCGATGCAGCGCCGCACCCCGCCGCCGAAGGGGATCCAGGCGTAGTTGTCGGCCTTGCCGTCGAGGAAGCGCTCCGGGCGGAACTCATACGGCTCGGGGAAGTTGTCCTCGCGGTAGTGGAGCGCGGCGATCGCCGGCAGCACGAAGCTCCCGGCCGGCAGCTCGTGGCCGCCGACGGTGGCCGGCGCCGTCAGCTTGCGGGCGATGTCGACGATGACCGGACGGGCACGCAGGGTCTCTTTGACAGTGGCTCCCAGGTAGTCCTCCTCGCCCGCGGCCAGCGAGTCCCGCAGCTTCTCCAGAACGCGGGGATTGCGGACGAGGCGCTCGATCGCCCAGGCCAGGCCGGTCGCGGTGGTCTCGTGGCCGGCGCCGAGGACGGTGATCAGCTCGTCGCGCAGCTCCTCGTCGCTCATCGGGGCGCCGTCCTCGTGGCGGGCGCCGAGCAGGAGCGAGAGCACGTCGTCGCGCTCCTCGACGCCGGCCTCGCCCCGGCGCAGCGCGATCTCCTCGTAGAGGAAGGCGTCGAGCGCCCGCCGCGAGCGCAGGAACCGCGCCCAGGGGCTGAAGCGGCCGAAGTCGCGCCGCAGGTTCGGGAAGGAGGTGATCACCCCGACCCGGCGGGCGAAGTCGTCGATCAGCCGCTCGAAGCGCTCGAACCGCGCCTGGTCGTGGACGCCGAAGACCGCTCGCAGGATTACCGCCAGGGTGATCCGCTGCGTGTGCGGGCGCATCGCGAACGGCTCGCCGACCGGCCAGCTCGCCATCTCCTGGCGCGTGATCTCGGCGATCAGCTCCCCATAGCGCTGCACCCGCTCGCCGTGGAAGGGCGGCAGCAGCAGCTTGCGCTGGCGCATGTGCGGCTCGTCGTCGAGGGTGAGGACCGAGTTCGGCCCCAGCGCCGGCTCCAGCACCGTGGCGTTGGCCTCGCCGGCGTGGAAGACCGACGGCGCCCCGGCGAAGACCTCTTTGACCAGGTCGGGACGGGCCACGTAGACGATCCGGCCGAAGAAGGGGAAGCGGACGGCGAAGAGGTCTCCGTAGCGGCGCTGGTGCCGCGGCAGGAACTCGAGCGGGTCGCTGGCGTAGCGGAGCGCCTGGACCAGGGCCGGGCTGCGGGGGCCGGGCAGGCTCAGAAGACCACCGTGCGCTCGCCGTCGAGCAGGACGCGGTCGTCGAGGTGCGCCGCCACCGCCCGCGCCAGGACCAGGCGCTCGATGTCGCGCCCGATCCGGACCAGGTCCTCGACCTCGTCGCTGTGGCTCACCCGGGTCACGTCCTGGTCGATGATCGGGCCCGCGTCGAGCTCGGCGGTGACGTAGTGGGCGGTGGCGCCGATCAGCTTGACCCCGCGCTCGTGCGCCTTGCGGTAGGGCTCGGCGCCGACGAAGGCCGGCAGGAAGCTGTGGTGGATGTTGATCGCCGGCGCTTCCAGGGCGCGCAGGAAGTCGTCGGAGAGGATCTGCATGTAGCGGGCGAGGACGAGCAGGTCGAGCTCGCCGCCCAGCAGCTCGAGGACGCGCTGCTCCGCCTCGCCCTTGCGGTCGGGGGCGACGGGGACGTGGTGGAAGGGGAGGCCCACCGCGGCCACCTGGTCGGCGTGCTCGGGGTGGTTGGAGATCACCCCGAGCAGCTCGCAGTCGAGCTCGCCGGTGCGCCAGCGCCAGAGCAGGTCCGAGAGGCAGTGGTCTTCGCGCGAGACCATGATCGCGACCCGCTTGCGCGCCTCGGACTCGGCGAAGCGGTGCTCCATCTCGTACGGCTCGGCCAGCTCCTGGCGAAAGCGCCGCTGCAGCTCCTCCCGCTCGCCCGGCGGGACCGGGTCGAAGACCATGCGCATGAAGAAGCGGCCCTCGGCGGTCGAGTGCTGGTCGGCGTCGACGATGTTGAGGCCGGCGTCGGCGAGGAAGCCGCTGACGCGGGCGATCAACCCCGGCCGGTCCGGACAGGCGAGCAGCAGGCGCGAGGTCGGCTCTCCCATGCGCCGATCATCGCGGATAGGCTGGCGCCGATGCGCATCGGCGCCAAACCGGAGGGCTTGCTGGAGCGCCTCGGCGTGCTGCTCGGCAAGGTGCCGACCCCGATCGGGGAGGCGATGTACTCGATGCCCGTGGCGCGTTCGCTGCAGGTCGCGCAGCGCACCGGAATGCTGGCGGCGCTGGCCGAGGGCCCGCGCGAGCCCGACGAGCTGGCCGAGCACCTCGGGCTGCAGCCGACCCCGACCAGGCGGGTGCTCGACGTCGTCGCCTCCCTCGGCCATCTCGAGCTGCGGGCCGACGGCCGCTACGAGATGACCAAACGGGCGCGCGCCTGGCTCGACCCCGCCTCCGAGACC
>Ga0247780_1001127_pt1 | contig 18579 bp, 13 predicted proteins | sample UWRJL079202R5_FD_179927 | JGI IMG/M metagenome (GOLD analysis project Ga0247780, IMG submission 179927) | Plant litter microbial communities from Arlington Agricultural Research Station in Wisconsin, United States - UWRJ-L079-202R-5 | ecosystem: Environmental > Terrestrial > Plant litter >... | reverse complement strand
GGAGGGGGTCGGTCAGGACGGGGTTGCGCGTGGAGAGCTGGAGGTAGTCGATTGTGTGGCGGAGGTCGCGGGGGGTGATGTCCTTCAGGGGGAGGGGAGAAAGATCGGAATGGGAGGAGAAGGAAAGGGGCAAGTGGGAAGGGTTGGAGTGCGGAAAGGGGTTGGGCGAGCGAGAGAGGTCGAGGGCGAGGACTAGTAGCGGCCCGGGGTGGTACCAGATTTGGCCAGGGAGACCAAGCGCCGCGACGGAGCGGTTCACCCACTTTGGGGAGAGGTCGGTGCCGGGGGGGATGGCCCACTCGAGAATGAAGAGGGCTGAGCCCAGGGGCGGGCGGAACTCGAAGGCCCGCGCGAGATTGAGACATCCCATGCGGAAGAGGGGGGTACCGGAGCCAAGAGCGGGTTTGTCGATATTGCGCGCGAAGGAGAGGAACTCGGGGTCGTGCAGGGAGAGGGAGGGCTCCTTGGTTTTGTCCGAGGAGGAGTAGTGGACGTGCACCCAGCGCAGCTCAGGCTTGTCAGAGCGGGCGGGCCACACCATGGCGCGGACGTGTTGCGGCGAGGGGCGCAAGACGTCGGCGAAGGTGAGGTTGTTGGGCGCGAAGGAGTCGCAGAGGAGCTGGTGCGTCGGCAGGTCTTTGGTCTGGCAGTCGGTGCTGCAGTACCATGCTTCGCCGCACGACATGCACCGGAAGCGGGAGATGGCGTTCATCGTGCACATGATGCAGCGCGGGAAGTGGCGCTTCTCTGGGGTGCAGACCTCGCGGATCTTGGGGTTGTTGAGGCCCGAGAGCTGGTCGATGGTCGAGAGCGGGATCGTGAAAGGGAGGTTGGCCTTTCGCGAGGACCAGCGGGATGGGTCATCCCAGTGGCTTGAGGGGGTTTGCGGACGGGGGTCGTCTTCGGGTTTAGGGGGAGGAGACTTTGGCTTGCTGTTGGAAGAGTCTTTGGAGTTTCCAGTGGTGTCCTTGGACTTGTCCCTGGGGGTATCCTTGGAAGCTCGCCGGGAATTTCTCTTTGGCTTTTCTGTGGTCGTCTCCTTGGGTGTCTCCTGAGCCGTCTCCTGGACAGTCTCCTGGGGAATATCCTGGGGAGTCTCCTTGGGCCACTCCTCAGGAGCCTTGCTCAAAATACTATGAGTGGACCCCATGCTGGGCGTCTGTGATGATAGTAGTACAGACGGAAAGGGCTGAGTAGTTGTGCTAAGAAATAGGATTCGTTTGTCACAGAAATCGGTCTCTAGCAACAGTGCTCAATCTCACATACACGGTGTCTGGATAGATGCAAAAAGTATTCCAGGGGTCTTCTCGTTTATAGTATCGACAAGACTATCGTGGAGGGCTCTAGCAGAAGCTGTTCAGGTCCATTGTCTTTGTCAACAACATCCCCAACAACACAACAAATTTTTCGAAAAGACTGGCAATTCTTTGTCTCTGAGAAACACCACCTGTAAGTGACCCCTTTGAGACAGCAACAACAAAGCCATAGTCAAGTCTCATATTGATCTGTTGAGTGCAGCGCTGAGGAACGCTTGGTTTCCCTCTCGTCGCTTCAATGACATTCAGCTCTTCGAAAGAGAACTCTTCGAAAATTCAGAGGTAAGAGAAAGTCGAAATTGATAGGAGGCTCATTGATAGGTTGAAACTTGCACCTGATTGACCACTAGCCGTTGCAGCCACCTTGACTCTGCCAGCAATCCTCAGCTGTCCATCGCCTCAAACTCTGCCAGAAAAGTCCGATTCGCCCCCGCGACCACATGACGTTGGGATCTTGGGCACGAATGGTGAGCTGTCCCAGACGGGCTGCAACGCACCTGCCGCCGCCCGCCATCCTGCCTCAGGCACCTCGACATTCAGAGTCTCCCATTGGACCACCTGGTAACCCTCCACTCGCTCCAACGCACGTCTGGCGCATCGTCACGTATTAGTGGACCTCGCGACACAAAACACCACAGCGTCAAATACCCTCCGCAATCGTCCATTCCCGTCCATGTTCCCCGTCTACCGCCTCCCCACATCTCCCCCGGGCCCCGATCGGAAACCAAAAATCGGAAGCCAAGATGCGGCTCCTCAACGTCACCACCATGCAGGTGGAGCAATTCTTCCCGCCCAACATCCCGCCCTACGCCATTCTCTCGCACACATGGGGCCCCGGCACAGACGAGATGTCGCTCGCAGAAATGGAAACCATCGCCCGCCACCGCCTCACGCGCAAGCAGCAGCTCGCCCGCATCATCCCCCGCACCCCCGACAAGGCCGACACAATGAAGATGCTGCTCCTCTCCAGCATGCTCATGGCCTTCCGCGGCGGGTCCTCCCCGCACAACCCGCACAATCCACACACCCCGGGGAGCCTGAACCGCCCGCCAACACCGCCCACCATCACCGACACCCTGCTTGCCAATGCAAACGCCTTCAAACTCGCTGCCGGAGCCGCTGCTGCGGGTGCCGCACCTGGCGACGAAAAAGCCCTTGTCCCTGCAGCACTCAACTCCTCGCACATCCTGGAGCTCAAACCAGCCTTCACAAAAATCACCTTTGCCTGCGGCCAGGCCGAGCGCGAGGGCCTGCAGTACATCTGGGTCGACACGTGCTGCATCGACAAGACCAGCAGCGCCGAGGTCTCGCTCGCCCTAAATTCCATGTACGCGTGGTATTCCTCCGCAAGGGTGTGCTATGCCTACCTCGACGACGTCCAGCACGGGGGCCACCGCGGGGGCTACCGCATCTGGAAGGACGACTTCGCCGAGTGTAAGTGGTTCAAGCGGGGGTGGACACTACAGGAACTCCTCGCCCCGCGCAAAGTCGTATTCTTCGGGAAAGGCTGGAAGGAATTAGGAACCAAAGCCACCCTCGGTCGGACCATCGAAAAAGCCACCGGTATCGACAGACGAACCCTGCTCGAGCCGGGGCTGGTCAGCAAAGCGAGCGTCGCAAAACGCATGTCCTGGGCAAGCGCCCGCGCCACAACCCTCCCAGAGGACATGGCCTACTGCCTCATGGGCATCTTCAACGTCCACCTCGCACCCCTCTACGGCGAAGGCGCCGAACACGCCTTCCTCCGCCTCCAGGAGGAAATCCTCCGCCGCAGCGACGACATGTCTCTCCTCGCCTGGGGCATCCTCAACCAAGAAGACCACCCCATCATCCACCACACGACCCTCGAGACCTTCTCCGACGACTCCTCCTCCCTCCCCGTTCTGGCCACCTCCCCCGCCGACTTCGCCGGGATGTCTTCCGTAGTCTCCGCCCCTCTCCCCCCAACCACCCCCACCACCTCCTTCGCCCTCACCAACAAAGGCCTGCACATCACCCTCCCCCTCCTCCAGGTCGGGCACTCCTCCACCTCCACCACCCAGAAATACTACCTCGCCGCGCTCGCCTGCCGCCACGAAAAAGAAGACCCCCACGACCGCATCGGAATCTTCCTCACCACCTCGCCCGTCTCCCCGTCGATATTCGTGCGCACCCGCACCCAGAAACACACGCGGATCTCCGGCGAGGACCTCGCGCTCGTTACTACCAAGCCAAAAGAGGTGTACATCTCGTCCTCGGCCGACGAGGGTTTCGTCACAGACCATACCGCCGAGGAGGAGAAGGTCTTCATCAAGGCCGGGGAGCTGATCAGTCCGGGGTACGAAGTCGTGGACATCTGCGCAAAACACGCGCAATGGAACAGGGAGTTTGGGGTCGCACGGGTGGTGGGGATGAAGACTGATGCTATCCCTGGGGGACAAGCGGGTGGAAGTGGGCAAGGGGGAGTCTACCAGCTAGCGACGATAATGCTCTTCAACCGGCATCTCGGCTCGGGGTTCGTGGTTAGGATAATCATCGGTTCCGGCGAGGGCGAGGTCTGGGTTGATCTTGCGCCCGTGCCGCCAAAACCATCCACCCCCCGCCCCGGCACAACACCCGAAGAGGACGAGGACGAGGCACTCAATCGCATACGGGGCGAAACAAAAAGACTGTGGGATAACCCAGGCCGAGTGTCCCTCACGAGGGTGAAGAAGGTAGGGGGGAAGATGGTACCCAGGACGGAGGCGGTGGAGGTGGTGAATCCTGATACTGTGGGGGATGAGGAGGAGGACGGGGGTAGTGTGAGGGGGATGGGGAGGGGGGGAGGGGAGACGCAGGAGCTGAGAGGGCAGGTTGTGTTTGAGGAGAATTGGGAGAAACTGTATCATCGGATGGTGAATGCGACGGTGGAGAGGAGGAGGAGGGGGGTGATTGTGCTGGAGATGACGTCTATGCTGTTTGCGGGGGCGTGAGAGGGTTGCTTTCAGGTGGTTTGGTTTTGGGTTTGGTTTTGATTTTGGGTTTGAAAGGGGGCGTGGAGTTGGGAGTATGGGAGGGTTTGCGGGTCACATTTAGCATCATCGGGTGTCTTGGATTTCATGAATTCTTACCTCATATACTTCAGTTCTCTGGAAATGATAGATTTGGCCAAGCGACTTGGCTTGGTAGTCTGACTTGCTAGTTTGTCCTGGCCTGGCATGCGTAATTACGCGTGTGTTGACAAACCTCCTGACTCCTTTGGAAAACTTCTCGACTCATCTATACTATATATATCATATCCATGATTCATCTTCGGCCGCTATCCTTTTCATGCTCACTGGTGGTGGCGTGAGACGAGGCGACGCCATGCGTATTCTCAAATAATCTTCAACGGCCAGAGGCCTTCCCCGCGGCTCCTCGAGCAAACACTTGAGGGGTGTAATGGAAAAGCTTACCCATGCCAGAGCGCATTCAAGAAACAGGACTATTCTCAAACGCTCTCGGATCTCCTCCCCTACTAGCACGGAAGGGCCACTCAATGTGCTAACAGTTGCCCCAGCATCCGCCAGATGCTGCACAGTCTTTATCCCATGTATTGCAATCGCGTAGTCTAGCGGAGCAAGCCCGGACGGGCCTACACGGTCGAGTTCGGCACCCGCAGAGGCGAGGCCACCGAGGATTTCGTGCAGTTCGGTATCCAAGCCCACAAAATTTGCAGGCCTCATGGACAGTAGCACTTCCAGGGGCGTGAGCCTCGCGGTACCTTCGGATGACAGGTTAGGGTCAGCGTTGGCCTCAAGGAGCCGCCTCATCCCGATAAACAACCGCCCCCTAGCAGCGTAATGAAGCGCAGTCCAACCATGGGCATCCCGTGCGTTTATTATGCGGCGGTCTATTTTCATTGCGGTATCGATAAGAACCCTGAGAGTTTCATGAACGCCATGAACGCCCTGCGTCGGTGACGTTTCCTGAAGTTGATTTGGCGGCTGGGCCTGATCCATTTGAGAATACATTGAAAATGCCACATGCAGGGCGCTTGATTCGTTTTCAAGTAAAAATCCTTCAGCACTCAGCCAAGACACTGTTGAGGTACAAATGTTAGTTATCTCGCAAATAAGAGCTCGGACTTTTTGACCTCCCGGGTACATATGAAATTTCACAGTCTTAGCATCATGAATATTGTCAAGATACAGCGTACCTGGTATGCGAGAAATTATATCGCCGCGTCGGGATTCTATAGCCCATCGAATGACTATGCGTAGTCTACGATCCCGGGGCAGGTCATTAACTTCCGTCTGAAGCGGCGATACACCACCCTGAGGGAGGAGGACGCCGGAGACTCCAAGAGGCATGATGGGTTGTAAGATTGCGGCCACTAGTTCATCCGACACGAAGGTTCCCGAACTCTTCCAAGTATAGGATTCCATAATCTCACGGCGCAACATTGCTTCTCTCGGGAGGATCGCCCTTCTGGCTAAACTCCTAGACAAGTCCTGGTCGGATTTTCGGCCGCTCAATCCATTTAGGATTAAGTCTTGTACGGACGATGCTCTACCGCTTGTTATGGCGGGCCGAAGCGGCCTCAGCTTCTCGAAGGCTTCGAGGTAAAGGCTTGGACGTGCGGCCACGGATCGGATGATTGAATCTGTGCCTTCCTTCCAGCCCATACGAATGGGTTCCAGCAGGCAAAAAGCCCTTTTCTCGGACCAAGGAAACTCGTTTGTGCAAATAGCTTCTAGCGCCCGTTCGAAGATCTGGGTCTCCTGGCTGGACTTTCGTGTCCGTGGGTCTCGGCATAGATTCCCGAGGATTCTCCATAAACGGTGGCCCCGTTCTTTTCTTGGAAGAGAAGTCAGGGAAGTCATAACAGCGTCGCCCCGAGCTCCCAAGTTGATCAGCGCTTGGAAAGCTTGCTGTTCCACTGAGCCTGCACAGAGAAGCAGCGCAATACTATCCTCTAGCCAAGGCCCTTTGATCCGAAACGTGCCGTTCTGAAGTCTTGACGACAGATGCCCGACAAAGCTGTCAAGATGGTACTGACACAGTTGGTTCTGCACCACTTGTTGGAAAAGCGCACCATGTTCAAACTTTACGATGAAGTCGAACAGCACAGAAAGCTCCGGCTCGGACTCCCCCCAGGGCGGCTTGACCAGACCAGATTTCCCCTCAATGACGGCCCTCCACAACTCATACTCCCCAATTCCACCAGCCTGGAACAATCTTGTGTGGTGAAACCAATTTTCTTGAGCGTACGGCAGGAAGCTTCTGAAACTGACATCTTCTTTTGCCCCAGCTTGCTGGAGGACCTTGATGATGTCGAACTGATCGGCCTCAACCTTCCGACGTCTGTCATTTCTGATATGTCGAATAAGATGACCAAGGTTTGGGCTGGTGGAGATGACGGCCTCTTTAACCTTCTCGGCGACTCGATTCACGTCGACGTTATCTCCTTGAAGCGCAATACGGGTGTCAAATGCCGGATAATGCAAGTATGTGATACAGACGGAGCCCATGTAGCACTCCGCTTCGTATAGCCAACCCCGATCGATTTGGTTGGACGAATCCGGTGCGGCGGCCATGTGTGAAAAGACGCTGTGATGGATAAACCGGACCTGTCCGTCTTCCTCGTCAACTTCTATTAAGCTTCCTCCACAAGACGCAACCAGTTGCCGAGGAGAATCGTGCGGCAGCTTGGAATTATCCCATTGCTTTTTGCCAGGTGTCACACAGAGTGCAACTTTGAGTTGCTCGCCACTGAGTGGAACGGCGGCCACACCAACGAGCTCAAATATCCGTTTACCATATCTGGAGTCTGAGATTCGGGAGAGCGCCTGATCAAACGCCTCCGGGAGGCTCTTTGGCAAGTGGCTCAGGATCTTGAGGACGTGTTCATCTGTCGTGATAGCTGTTGATGTTGAAGGAAAAATGGCTTGGAGTTGGAGAGAAACCCACAGGTACATCCCTTGTGCACCCAGCGTGAGCTGATCGATTACCAAAGTCTCTGTTTTTGGGCACAGAGGCTTTTCCCGAGATATATTTAGCCGTTTTACTTCTGTGTTGATATAGTTGTACATTTCGACGTCTCGATCCGAATCGGTCATGGAGAGCCTGTGGTCGATCTTGAAGAATCGTTCGCCGGCGCTCGATGCGTGAGAGTCTGTCCTGGCAGAGAAGCAGACTGACAGATTTAGCCCTGTGACTTCTCGAAGGGTCTGCAAGGCACCCAAAACATCGTCAAGCTCCTCCGTCGGGCATTCATCTAGCCCATCAACCACAACCCAATAGTTATGATTTGCTGATGGCAATAACAGTGGAAGGAGTTGCAATATCGCCTGGATAGTCACCGGCCCAAGAGGCAGCCGAAGTTCCCGATCGAGAATATCCCACTCGCACTTCCCAAGGACTCCGAGGATGAGCTGTTGGGCGATACTGCCAACAATACTCCTCGCCGTGAGAGTCCGTTTGTCATCGCCTTTACAGAAAAAGAAGGCACACGTCCCCTTTTCAAGGGAAATATCAGCAACGGCGTTGGCAAGAGCCACTGTCTTTCCGCTTCCAAGACAGCCCGTAACCCGGAGTATTGAGCCTGACGCGTTGGATTTCCATTCTTTGAAGTGGGCCGTTCCAAGAATCCATGACGATGTACCCCTTTTCCGTTCTCGACGCCATATCGACTCAAAGCAGTCTTGGTCGGGGGACAAACGATCGAGCAGCCTCTGCTGCTTCTCCATACGCATGTGGTGCCTCGACTTGTTGGACACCAGCCGCGTCAGCGACCGTCCGAGCTTCGCGCCAGCAGCCTGGCCGTCGAGAGTCGACCTGGTTACAAGGGAGCTAAATTTCTTCTCGATGAGAAGCCCCCATTGATCGAGTTCTTGCTGTATTGGGAGAAACTCCACGTCGAATGATGAGAACAAAGACGCTGCCAACAGTAAAGCTGGCGATTTCTTGGAGAAAACTAGCGCCTTTTGACACAAACGAACAACCCGGATGAGGTACTCGCTAAGAAAGAGCTGCAACTCCGTTGACGCTGGGAAGTGCTGGACGAAGTCTTGACTGATATACCATGAGGTAGCCAGTTTCATTAACAGGGTCGATATCTGGTCAAAGAGGGTGTGGTATCCAATACTGGCCTAGAACGATCTCGTGTCAGTCATCGATTACACTAATGAAGATAAAGACAGGGTCGAACAGTGGACTCACCTCAAGCATCGCCCTTACCGACGCCCAAACACCAGACGCTATGAGATTCTGCGAGCCTCCGATCAAGACATCCCCAGAGGCGGCGAATTGCTGCAGCCTTCGGAGAAAACCGCCAACTCGCGTTCCGGCTGCGGGCTGCCATGAGGCGTGTCTCTTTGCCCCCTCGCGGTTCAGCTCCTCCGTCAGCTTGATTACATCGGTTGCGGACGGTGTGGCTGTTGCGAACCCGACTTGCAGCTCTCTGAATCTCTGCTTTGAGGGCCCGTCCAGCCCTTGCGCGAATTCCGATATCGCTTGTGCAAGCCGCAGGTCGGCCGGAAGGCTGTTGGAATGGCTCGAGAAGGCCGTGCTGAGTTGCATCGCGAATCATAGACGGTGACTTTCTGTCGTCTCCGAGTCAGGAACAGGAGCGGGCGGTAGTGAGTGAAGAGTGTCTGCACCGCTGCCTAGTTTGACGGCAATGTGCCAGACGGCGCCCCGACGAAGGCATCCCCTCATTCTGGGGCTGAAAACAGACGAGGTTCCTGGCCAGTCATGGCTGCACTGCCACTTTGCCTGCAACGCCACTGGGTCTGCGTGCCAAGCGTGAGAAGGTCGGAGCTCGAACGCGTGACTAGGATGTCGAGGGTCGACACCTGAAATGCCGCGCAGCCAGTGAAAATTCGTCAAAATTTGGATTATGTGAGAGCCCAAACCAAGTTGGGCAAGAGAGGCACAACATCAGCCATTGGGAAGGACAACCAGAGCCAGTACGCGCGCGCAAAAAAAGAGTTTCCGAATGAGTGTTTTCGCACAGATTGCCCCGCGGCAACGAACCACCTGTCCCCCCAATTTCCACGATATTCTAGCCACGTGACCAGCACAGCGTACCTTCCTCGTGAACTCAATTGTAGATAATCCACATTCCCAATTCCAGGCCGCTTTTCAGCTCGGGAGGAGAACCAGTCCCTTCGCTCCGGAAGATAGGCAGCTTCCAGCATCACTGAGGACCCGGACAACCTCCTCCCGACTGAGACTCCCAATCTATCCGCGCAACCTCCCCTTCCTAGAATAATTGACACGCACAGAAATTCATCTCCACGAGCCTCACCCCGTGGCATGCAATCAAGCTTCATTCCCCACAATCAAGCCCGATGCAACTCCCCAGGTTTCCAAGCCGGATCACCGACCACGAGAGAGGCACCCTTTTGCCGACCCAAATGACTTCCCAGATTCCACGCACTTTACCCGGTCCCGCGACGGCGCCGACACCTTATGACCGCCCAAATCGCGAACGGCACCCAAAAATGGGCGCGGTTCGGTGACCGGGACTGAATTGCAATGGTTCCTCTCTCTCCAACCCCACAACTGTTCATTACCCATTAGCCTATAGCTGCCGCGGTATCCGTCAGCTATTATATGTGTGTCCGATATCCAGGCACTGGCCGGGATCGACGAGTGTGATGGCGTAGCCAAAAGCCCGCAGATACAACTCCTCATTTTGCATCTCACCTCACCTTACCCAACCTACGATGTTTCGATCCGTCCTCGCGGCCCTGCTCCTCACGAGCAGCGGATTCGCCACGTCCCTCGGCAAGCGCGCCTGGACAGAATCCAAGTACTGCAACCCGACTTCGGGGCTGTGCTACCTGCAGGTCGTGCCTGGGGGTACGGCTCCGATCTTCAGAATTGCCATTCCGGACGGCGCGTCGGGGGCATTTGACATGGTGCTGGAGATGATCACGCCGATCTCGCTTGGGTGGGCGGGCTTCGCCTGGGGAGGGTCGATGACGGCCAATCCGCTGACCGTGGCGTGGCCGAACGGCCAGAAGGCAACCGTTTCCTCGCGGTGGTCGACGTGCGTGCCCCCAACCTGCTCCCCCTGAAGTATCTTCCCTTCCGTATCACAGAACACTAACCTCCCCCCAGAGGCCGACAACTCCCCCAAGCCTACTCCTCCGCAACGTTGAAAACCCTCCGCTCCTCCCGCAACGACACCCACTGGTCCGTCGAAGTAGCCTGCACAGGTTGCAGCAAATGGTCCGGCGGGCAGGTCAGCACCTCCGGACTGACCATGTTCGCGTGGGCCGTGAGCAGAAGCCAAGTGTCACAGCCCGCCAGTTCATCGAGTAGCTTCCAGATGCATAATAACGTGGGGACGTTTACGGAGCCGCTGACGTTTGCGAAGAATCCGGCGAGCGCATTCGCGTCGTATATTCGGACGGCTTCTGGGTAGGTGATTATGGAGGAAAAGGGGATGAGGGGATTTTGCATGTACATATGAGAGGGTAGGGTCATCGTCTTACTTGAGAAGACCAGGGAGGGTAGGGGATTTCCTGTGTAAGAGATTCTCAACCTTGGAAGGGAGGTGAAGAGTACAAAGTACCTAGTCTGTCTGCATTGCATATAAAGAAGAGACGTCGTCATAACAATGCATTTTCCGCTAATTACCCGAGTCCCTCCGTTTCTCACGTGCGTCTTTGTCCCAATGGACCCCAACCCTCGAAGTCTCGAAACCCCCCATCGAAACAACTATCCACCGCATCAGGGAATCCACCTCCCCACCGTGCCATGACTCTCAATCCTTGAAGGCTTCAGCCCACCCAGCTCATACCTACCAGCCCGTCAGCCCCATAGCCCCATAGCCCCATACTCCATCTCTAAACCCCCGCTCCAATCCTCCACTCCCACCCACACAAACCCACCCACGGCAATATCAAAGAAACCCCCCGCGTCCAATTCCATCAACCAAAGCACAAGCACTTTAGCTCAGGGGAAGAGCGCCGGGCTCATAACCCGGAGGTCGCTTGATCGAAACAAGCAAGTGCTACAACTTAATATTCTTTTTTGCCTATGTTTGTTTTCTTTTTGCCATTGCCATCGTTGCCAGCATGAGTTACTTAAAAACCAGGGGATAATGCAAGAGATACCTACCTACCTATGCAAAAAGAGAGACGAGAATAGATGAAAAGGAAAGGAAAGGAAGGACGCTTTTGAGAGGTGAAGGGGCATGCTGTCGTTAGCTCACATCGGACTGACACATCACGGCTGTACCCACGCTATGAGGCCTTGGTTACGCTGGGACAAGTTGAATGGATTGGAATGGCCCGTTAAAGATCAATGAAGCCACTCGATGGTGCAGGCAGGCCGCTCAAGAATGCAACACGGCCTACACCGAAAGTGTTGTCATAAGCCAAGGCTGAATCGATAGTTCTGACTACCTACAACCTCAAATGCCAAATGTACAATGCTCCGTGATGATGCCCTCTAAGGTAGTCTACCTAAGCTAGCCGCTTATAAATGTGGCATATTCCCTAGCCTTTAGTTGTAGTTCTCAAGCCACAAGTTAATTTTATACCAAACGCCACATACGCAAGCTGCCTGTACCCAGCAGCCGATAGCAGTATCCCCTACCTATGCCAATGCCCCTACAGCCGCCATCAGCCCTGCTCCTCCGCAGACAGCCAGGTATGCCTGCACCCGCTTCGAGCCTTGGAGGGTCTTGTAACTCTCCGCAGAGAGGAAGTCCTGAGCAAGGAGCTGGACGAGCCCGGCGAACAAGAGCAGCCCGCTTGAGATGGCGTTCATGAAACCAACCATCAGCAGACCAGTCTGGCTCAAGGGGTCATAGAACCGGTGCATAACCAACCCGATGGCCTGGCCGATTGGGGTGGTAGCTCCGAACGCAAGCACCATCAGCCACGGTTGGGGCGACGACCGGGAAAACTGGATAGCGGCAATGCGGGTACCCAACGCGAGACCTTCGAAGGACTGGTGGAGGGCGATAGCGATAAGAAAAACGGCAAACGTAGGGCCCGTCGCCACAGACAACGCCATGCCGATAAATATGCTGTGGAAGAGTATGCCGGCCTCGAGGAGCATGCATTGGATGAGGAGGCGTTTCCGCTCTTCTGCGTTGGGCTGTCTTGCGGGCCCTGAGTCGGACTTAAAGCCTGAGGACACGTGCGTCAGGGACTGTTGGTCGTTGTTGGGGCTTCCGCGGAGCTCCACATTAGAGATCACGAGATTATCGAGGGAGTCTCTCTCATCGTCGTACGGGCTCGTCCCTTCCGCCAGCGCCATCTTACCACTGGGCGGATGCGTTGGTGTGGCCCCAGGGAGGGGAGACGCGTTTGCGACCAGGCCCTCGGCAGATTCCATGTCCTCTAGCGGGATGTTACCCGCCATACGGTTGTATCCTCGTCGTGTGGTAGTCTCGTCGTCTCGAGTGCCCGCATTTCCCACGCCCTCGTCCCCCTCCTCGTCGTCCCATATGTGGTGCGAGTGCGAGTGGCTGGCGCCGCGCGTGGTTAGGTAGGACTCGACAGCAACGACGGCCAGGGCCGAAACCATCGCGATCAGGCCGGCGAGCGGTCTGTAGCCCTTATTGAAGAACCTCGGGAGGCACGGGTCGGTCAGGGAGGTGAAGGCTGTCGGAAGCAGGTGGACGAATGCGGTGGCCATCAGAACGCCGGTGCCAAAGTGCTGGCAGATGAAGATGATGGTTTTCTGGCGTCGACTGCCCTTTCCCACGCGGCGGGAGACGATGGGAATGGCGCATGCTGCATCGCGGGCATGTTAGCGTTTGATGGGAGCTGGGCCTCGAAAGAACGGAACTGAATCTTGGGCAAGCGGCACGGGCATGGGCATGGGCATGGGCATGGGCATGGGGCACGAAAGTCACTGGCAGTGCGACGTACCCAGGGTGCTCACTCCCAGAATCAGGAAGAGCGCAAAGACGTGCAGCCCGGTATTGTAGTGCCCAGTCTTACCGGAGCCGCACTCTGGCTGGGTGTCGCCATCGGCGCGTCTCAGGAGCTCGGCGCGGAGCAGTTCGGTTGGGATCTCGGTCCACGGCTGGTGGTCTGCGGGGAATGTCGTCAGCGGAACTTCCAGGGCACGACATGAGGCTGCTACTACTAACCACCCGCCCGATTAGTGAGCGTCTCCATTTTCTAACGGTTGCAAAAGCAGTCCTGGTCCGGTCATGGCGGCTAGGAGATGTTTTGCAATTGATGCTGTAGAGATGGTGGGATTAGCGAGTGATGATCTGGCTGTTTGTTGGATGCGCCGCGACTTGAGCAGCTGTTTGTGCAGGGATTGAACGGTGGGAATTGATTGCCCGTGCCTGCCGGCGCCAGTCCTTGGCATGTACCCACTTATTCCCGCAACAGGATGGAATGATGCATGGGAGCGGAGATTCCCGCTTGGCATGAGGGCTGCAGAACAATGGAAACACCCTGAATTACGGATCCGTAGCGCAAGATGCCATCTCACTGTAGGGCAGGCCGGGCTTTGATGTTGTATTGTCGCATTCTAACGACTCCTGCATTCTTCAATCGCCTTCCCAATGCAATCAAGGCCTACTGCGATGCGATAAGCGAGACCTTCCTGTTGTTGCATTCGCCCTGTGTGGGGTTTCTCCGCCTTTCGCACAGATCATAGCCGTGGCGTCAAATCTGCTCAAACCTCCGCAGTCCCTGGCGTCGTCAAGAATCCAACAATGCGTCCACAACAAAGCAAATGCCTCCAACGATACATGGAAGCATGCTACGGCTCTAAATGGCATCGATAACGAGCAAGTCACGGTGTCAGAACCACATCGGGCGTCGCTATTCGGTGTTCCGGCAGTCGCTCGCCACCAAGCGGAGGTGGAGCGGAGCCATCTAACTTGGCAATCATTTGCTTTAGAGCTGGAAAGCTTGGACCCCCTATGCTGCTTTAAGCGGAGGCCATCGGGCCGTGCAACCGGGAGAACGTATTGCAGGTACGTCTAGGGATTTGCACCTTGGTAGACTAGAACGTGGCGAGGAAAGAAAGGTGACACTTTGCTTGGTACCGCGTCAAGTCAATTGTGGACACCTTTCTCTTTACACTATTACAAGTCTACTGATTCGGCCGCTGGTGCTTGCGCCCCTGTGCCTCGATTGTACCCACCCACCCTAACGGTACAGGTTCTTTTCATCGGATAGAAATAAATCTACTCTCATACAATGTAAATCGTGTGATTCCCGGTTACGCTGTCGTACTCCCAACCGCGTATCTGCCCCTCCCCACCTTGCGGCTCCAGGATTTGCATCCTGATCTCCTTTTGGTCGACAGAGAAAGCCCCAATGCGACAGAAGCGCGCTGAGCATGCGTCCACAAGCTCAAACATGATGCATATCAGTTTGGCTAGAATATAGTTCCCGTTCGGAGCCTGACGTTCGGGCGCCTCGACCCAGGGAATGTAGTAGAGCTCTTTTTTGTCCATATCTCGGATGTTGATGTGAAAATCCCAATGAGTTATAGATGATTCCATTTCGATTAGTCCCATTCGAGCTGTAGGCCTTAGTCTCCCGATGACTTTCAGTTCGACTGCTGGACCATCGAGTATGTCGAACACGTTATCGAGCATAACTTCGTCGGGTTGCCCTCCGGCGTCTTCAGCTTTCGTGGGGGCTCTGGGTGTGGGTAAGTCGCCGCGGTGCCTGATGCAGAGAATTTGCACGAGTTCCTTTCTTCCTTCGCCCAAGTCGGGTCGAAATAAAATTTCCCCATCAATGGATGCCCAAGAAAAGCTTGGCGTGTAAGGGGTGCGACTCAAATGTGCAGGATGATCTCGGTGGTCTGGCCCCCATGGACGATACCACGTCAAATCGCAAAGGATGGTCCGGATCCACATCCCTGCAACATACTGGTCGTCGAAAACGGCACATAAGCAAGCAGCTAATCCAGCGATCGCAATCAGCTTGTCGGAGGCAGCCGGCTTCATGCTTAGACTAGGATGACCATCATTGTCTCCCAAATGGCGAGTCTTTTGGAACCATTGTATGGCACGCGGTAAACCAGGGTAAAGTTCTAGCGGTAAACTTGGCATCCTGGCTGGAAACGACTCGCATGCGGTCTTCGTTCCACACTCCCAAAAGACCTCGGAACGGCAGAAGTGGATGACCCTCGGCGCAAGCAACCGTTCCTGAAAGACCCACCCTCTTTGGTTCAGCGGTGCTAGCGTCACCTCGTTATCCCAAATGCCTGCGCAAGGTGTTGCTGTATGTCTTTGCCGGAAGATGCTGCCATCAGTGCGGTCTCGCAAAATATTTAGCTCCACCCTCTCAGAGACAGCCAGATCCCGGGGAGAGAGCATGCCGCCAAGCTCGGACGGCCAGTCAGCTGCTATGTTGCACAGGGCGTTCGCGTATATGGTTCCCATTAGACGTGATTCCCGTTGCCAATCTCGCCCGTCATCACCCGACTGGATGATGCAAAGGCAGTCGATCCATATATATCGCACACCAAGACGCCTCGTTATGATGAATGCATCCTGGAATGTCCTTGGTAGAGCACTAATTGGCGTTCCTTTCTGAAAACGCTCAATGTTCTCTGCAAAGAGCTGGAGAATGTGAGCCGCCGGCCATCGATGATTGAGAGTGACGGATCTCTCTGTGCTAGATACAACGCTGCCTTGCACTACTCTGAATTCGGGGCTGCTGTATGTAGAGGTTTTAAATGGTCCGACATCAACAAGTCGAGTTGGGTGGAAATTATCATGTCTGTTGTCGACCGGGCAATCCTTGTGGTTAAAAGTACACTCGCGCATCCAGGCAGATATCGTCTCCCAAGTGTCATCCCAGTCGATAGGATAAAAGGTTGGTGGTCGGAAGACAACATTTGTGAAGCCTACTAGACTTGAGCTTGAAGACTTGGACACTCAGTGATCAACCGGCTCACTTACTTGAGGAAGGGTATAAGGAGATAGTACAGATCGGATACTTCTCACTGACATTTAGAGCCATCAAGTAGGAACTGTGCCAGTACTCTGGATTTAGTATGATGCTGACGATAATCTTTGTGTCCTTTTCGAGATGCTCAACTCTTCGCGTCCTGGGGTTATTTCGAAACAGGCTGTAGACAGATATTTCGATTTTTGTGAGTGGCTCCTCTCTGTGTACACCAGCAGACTTGTTGTTGACAGAGGCATCTTCAGGCAAGGCATGACGCAGCATAGCATCGTCGACGAGACTGCGTAAAAGCATCTGCTGTTCGGAGGACAACGATAGATATGCTCGCCGGCACAGATAGCATCGCTCATCGACGGCAACGAGAAAGTCGGGGATGAAAATGTGGTGGTCTGTGATTGTTCCGTGACTGAAAATTGTCCCGCTGAAGACCTTGGTGCAACTATTGCAGAAGTTGAAAGGCATTGTGATGGATATATTCGGTATCTGTTTGTATACCTGGTCCAGGCCGGCAGATCTGTAGACCAGAGGACAAAGCATCCTGTTGCTCCTCAGCGTGCTGCCTCGTCGAAATGCAATGCGGGGTTGACGGAGGAAAGGTGGCCCGTGCGGAAACCCGGAAAAGGGCCCCACATTTACCGGTCAGAGCTCTGGAAAGCACTGAGAAGAGCTGTGGCGTCAAATCTGTTCAAACCTCCTCAGTCCATCGCTAGCAATCGTCAAGAATCCAACAACACGTCCACAACCAAAGCAAATGCCTACTACAACACATGGAAGCATTCTACGACTCGAAATGGCGTTCATATCGAAATAAATCACTGTGTCAAAAACACATCGTCGCTCCTCGATGTTTCGGCATGAGGCGGAACGGAGCATGTTTCGCGGCGTAACGCGACGCGCCAAGTTCCATCCTTCGCAGCTCCTGCAAGCGACGTTGACGGCCTGGACAGCACGAATTCCATAAAAACAGACTTCACATTCACCTACCATCCCAATTGACTGGTATCATCTCGTCTGATCATTTTGCTCGATTACTTCTCAGCAAATTGCCCTACCATCCAACTTGGTAATCACATGCCTGCTCCAGATCGCTGCGTGTGGCTCCACCTCGAAGCTGAAAGCTTGGACCCCCTACGCTGCTTTCGGCGGTGCGGCCGTCGACCATGGGAAAGCGGAGGCCATCGGGGCGCCGTAGCTTCCGGTGCTGGTGTAGTCCTTGGTTGTCGCCGTTCCGAAGAAGATCTTTTGCACAAACGGCAGTACCGATGTGCTAGGGAATGTCAGCTTGATCTTCTCTTCTTTCTCCTTTCTGTTTTCTTTTTTTTTTCTTTCTCTCTTTTTCCTTTCTTTTTCTCAACACGGGGAGCACTCACTATCCGCTATTGTCGCAATGGCCTCCGCTGCGCACGCTCAACCCAAGCTTATCCCCAACGCCAAGCCAGTCGTACACGGCCTTGGCCGCAGGATACATCACGATGGACGTCCCCTTGCTGTCGACGAACTGGTCGCCGGTGCCCTGGTCCGCAATGAGCGCCCTTGGTGCAATCGCCGCAGCAATGGTGTGCGCATCAAACGGCAGACTCTCGTGGTGGTTGACAAACGTGCCCAGCTTGCTGTTGCTCCACCAGCCCGCGCCCGACTTGCTGTTCTCGAGCGTCTCGTCCTGCCCGCTCAGCCCGTGGTACCGGTACGGCCCCAGCCCCTGCACGCCCGACGACATCGGCATCGTCACCGTGATGCGCGTGTCGAACAGCCCCGCCGCGAGCGCCGCCTTGCCCAGCCGCGAGCACCCCGTGACACCAACCCTCTTCGGGTCAATCTCCGGCACCGTCATGTTGAGCCCGTCCAGCGTGCGGTGAAATCCCCACGCCCAGGCGGTAAGCGTCCCTAGATACCCATCGTCAGCATTCACCCCTTTAAACCCTTTTTCCTTCCCCGCTCCTCTCCCCATCCCCTCTCCCCTCCCCTTCCCCCCAGATCCAAACAGACAACCAGAAAACCACCCACCAATATCCTTCCCCTTATACAACTCCCAAAACGCCCCCGTCTTTGCATTACTATCCGGCGCCACACTCGTATAATCAAACCCCACCACCGCAATCCCCGCGCTCAAATACCCCGCGCTGGCCATCCCCCCAATATTAATCACCACCGGCGCCGGCTTGTCCTTCGTCGCCCCCGCCGGCAGCTGCAGCGTGGCCTTGAACTTCCCCGTCTTACCACCCACACTGACGCCGATGTTGACGGTGTTGCCGCTGCGTGTGGCGGTGACGGTTTCCTGGGCGTGGTCGGGGTAGTACCCGAATTGGTACTCTTGGAGGAGGGCGAGGAGTTCGGGCTGCCGGCAGGCGTACCATTCGGCGCGGGTGGTGATGCGGCCGGGGGCGCGGCCGGTGAGGATGTCG
>Ga0247780_1001126_pt1 | contig 18588 bp, 34 predicted proteins | sample UWRJL079202R5_FD_179927 | JGI IMG/M metagenome (GOLD analysis project Ga0247780, IMG submission 179927) | Plant litter microbial communities from Arlington Agricultural Research Station in Wisconsin, United States - UWRJ-L079-202R-5 | ecosystem: Environmental > Terrestrial > Plant litter >... | reverse complement strand
CGAGAGGACTGGGCGGCTGTGGGATTTATGTGTGTTCTTGGCTCGCCAAGAGACGAAGCTCTCTCGCCTTCGTCTCGTCACTCTCGTGGCGGTATTGGCTGGTGGACATGATGCCTGCGTCAGATACGACGGCGAGTCGCGCGCTGTGTCAAGGTGTGGGCTGTGTTTCTTGGCTATCTCGTGATGAAGCATCGATGTAGCGCGTGTGTCACGCGTCGTGCAGTAGCTCCCGCGATCTCCAGAGACAGCAGCGGGTCGGCGGTGGGGATTCCCTGTCTCGGAAGCGGCGATGAGGTCTTCATACTACGCCGTGCGGGGGTTAGGGCTGACTGGAAACAAAATGCGGCAAGAGAACAGGTGGCGGTGGCGACGGCGAGTCGTCCTGCATGAATCGATCGGGCCGCAAGAGAGGAATTGTGGGTCACGGCGGTATCGGAAGCCGTTGGCATCCCAGCTCCAGATGCGCGGAATGCGTCGCACTCCGATTTCTCGGATGGGATTTCCGTTTAGCATCAAACTGTTGGTGTTTGGCCGAAGATCCAACTGCGGAAGCAATTCTCGGGGGAGAAATTTTCGCGGACTTCGGTCGGTGACATCTGCAACCCAATCTTGCCAGAGAGATCAGATGAAACCACTAGTCGACTCGAGAGTACTTGGCTACGAGGTTATGAGAACACCTGTTCTAGGAAAATGTTGTCTCTGAGCTGCAGCGTAACTCTGTTGTCTTGAACAGAGGGATCCCAAGCTGACGAGTACGTCAATCGCAGGCTGTTGTGTTTCAGCTGCAGTCTTTTGTTGGCAGGAAGCAAACACGGCTACCAGCAACGGCCCCGGGCAATAAGGAGCGCCAAACATGGCGGCCGTCAAATGCATCACCGGGCAGTCAGTCGAGCTCTATTCATTATTCATCTTTGCACTGGCGCTCTCAAAACACGGTTAAATTCTTTGAACAACGTTCGTGGCGACAAGCGCGGCATCAGGCATGTTCATCAAATGCAAGGCATTCCTTCTCTCCATCACAGCCGTGATACTCAGTTAAAGAAATCCCATTTGCATAGACGGGCAGCAACGGGTAATCCTCTAGCCTATCATCCATTCTTGGCAGTTGGAGCATGCGCCTCGTATTGGACCACGGAGTGCGGAATGTGCGGCATCATGCATCATATGATCATAACTCCCACAATCTTTAACACAGCGGCAAAGCTAGTGCCTGATATGCAACCAGAACATCTCTGGGCACGAAATCTGCCCATATCAGGTCTGATGGTGGTGGGATTGTCCGATCCCGAAGACCAAACCGCCCGATTCGCCGTCCGGGTCTTTAATCTCAGACTCCTCTCTCTCCGCCTTTGCTTCTCATGCACAATGGCCGAAATGGTAAGTGATACGAAATTTACCATGGGCCTTACATTTACCATCCTCTGTTCCCGTCGTGTTGCCGCTCCTGACACAGTTCAGTGACCCAACTTGAACCGGAGCCAAAGCTGTACCTGAGAACTGAATCTAGTAGACTGCCTAGCTACGCCCACCTGAACTGGAAGGTCTCAGTAAATATACCAAAGCTTCACGGTGGGAATCTGCTTGGTTTTCAAGTTGTCCAACGCTTTGGGCAGATTGACCAAGGTGGAGACAGCCGATCTTCTGGAAATTGCCAGAACCACGGCACCACCGAAACAACACGCTAAGACCAGAATCTCCAATGCTTGGTATTCCAGGCAAGGAGATTCCTGGCCATCCAACATCTAAAAGAACTTGAGGCATGCGAACGAGACTTTGCGCATCTTTTTGCTTCCACATAACTGAACATGATCACTCTCAATTGGGCAGGCGCGTTCCATCATCATGTCCACGCCGCATCTTTGCTCCTTCCAGCATTTGCCCTTCCCTTGGCATCTATTTAGCGCAATCGAGCATTGTGGGGAAGTCCAGTCCAGTAACGGCATGACGAGAACCCCAAATTGTGTGCATGAACCATTCATCTCCGCTGCCCTGAGCATAGAGCACAACGATCGGCTCGAGATCCCGCAGTCGCTCGCCTGTCATTCTGATCTTGCAATCTCTTTGTCGACACAAGGTGGCATGTGAGCCGCATCAGTGTTGCATCCAACACTTGTGGCTAAATTCCATCAGGGCGCATGCGTCAGTGCCTGGGCGCTGTCGCTCGGTCGTCGGCAGCGCTGCTCATCTTCCTCTCTCAGGGTTACCTCCGCCACCGCCGGTTAAATCATCGCGTGGCAGCCTTCCAACGTCCCGACCTACTCGGGAGTATAGATTGCCTGTTTTTAGCTATGCTTGCGGGCACCCGTGCGGGCACCCGTGCGGGCAGCAGCACTTGGCCCCGGGTGTCGGGTCAGGCTCCCTGGCGCTTCCCCGGTTTTGACACCTCGGAGGCTGCTCCGAGGAAAACGGGGCGGGATGCAACACCCCACCGCAGGAAGCGCAATTTGACTGGTGCCCCGAACCACACCAACACCACGCGCGCCGTTTGAGGTTTCATTGCACGGATGCAAGGCCTGGCAATCCGCAGCGTCCGGACCGATGCTCGAGCTCAGATGGGACCTTCCACAAGTCGACAGCATGGGAGAGGGGAGATGGCCGCGGTACAAAAGCAGCGGCATGCCCAGTCGTGTCAGAGAAGGGTGGCAAGGTCAAGGCAGGCAGTCTCTCATCCTCAGCATTCGTTTCTAACTTTCCAAGCTTGGACTCGCATCTCCATCGCCATGCATACCTCTTCCTTGCTAGCCGCGCTTCTTGCGCCGGCTGCTGTGTCGGCGCAGTTGCACGACCTCGCAGTACGCGCCGGTCTGCTGTACTTCGGTACTGCCGTCGGCGAGGGCGCCTCGGGCAGCGACTCGGCGTATGCGGCCATCATCAACAACAAGGCCGAGTTCGGCCAGGTGGTGCCCGAGAACGGACAGAAGTGGGATGCCACCGAGCCCCAGCAGGGACGCTTCTCATACGGCCAGGGCGACATCACCGCCAACATCGCCAAGAAGAACGGCCAGTACCTGCGCTGCCACACCCTGGTATGGCACAGCCAGCTCCCCGGCTGGGTCACCAGTGGGTCGTGGAACAGACAGTCGCTGCAGGCCGTCATGGAGACACACATCAACAACGTCATGGGCCACTACAAGGGCCAGTGCTACGCCTGGGACGTGCTGAACGAGGCCGTTGACGATAGTGGCGTGTGGCGCGACAGTGTCTTCTTGCGCACTTTTGGGACAGACTACTTCCCCATCGCCTTCAACCTTGCGAAGAAGGCCGACCCCAACACCAAGCTGTAAGCCCCCTTTTCTATCCTCCCTCACAAATCTCTGCTAACGTTGCCCTCAAGCTACTACAACGACTACAACCTTGAGTACAACAACGCCAAGACCTCCAAGACCGTTGAGCTCGTCCAGATCATCCAAAAGGCCGGCGCTCCCATCGACGGTGTCGGCTTCCAGGCCCATCTCATCGTCGGCTCGACCCCGTCGCGGTCCAACCTCGCCACCACCCTCCGCCGCTTCACCTCAATGGGCGTCGATGTTGCCTACACCGAGCTCGACATCCGCCACTCCTCCATGCCCCCCTCGTCTTCCGCGCTCACCAACCAAGGAAACGACTACGCCAACGTTGTCGGCTCCTGCCTCGATGTCGATCGCTGCGTAGGCGTCACCGTCTGGGGCTACACCGACAAGTACTCCTGGGTGCCCGGCACATTCCCCGGTACGGGCGACGCGCTTCTGTACAACTCCAACTTGGGCAAGAAGGCCGCTTGGACCTCGGTCAGCAGTCTGCTTGCCGCGGCTGCGACCAAGGCTCCTGGGACGACGCTCGCTACCACCGTCAGGCCTACTACCACTGCGACGCCCGCGCCGCAGCCTACTACGAGCACGAGTGCGACGCCCCAGCCGACGCAGGGCAATGGCCCTGAGCAGACGAGGTACGGCCAGTGCGGCGGGCAGGGATGGTCCGGCCCGACGAGGTGCCAGGCTCCGTATACGTGCCAGTTCTCGAACAACTGGTATAGCCAGTGCTTGTGAAATGTTAGCGGGGATGTGAGGGTTTCTTCTGGGACGTGAAGAAGAGCCGTTGGGGGTTTACGTACATACATTACACTTCTTGGACATACATTACAAATTCGGTCTTCATTCTCATCATTCTCCTGTCCTACTGTGAAATCTGTTTTGTGTTGCCGTTATTTGGGTTTTCGAGTATCGTATTCATCCTTAGACTACGACTCGATGTCTCTGGAGCCAAGATTCCGAGCGAAAACTGCCATCTCTTCGTTCGGAAGCCCATCTTGGCACTCACATGAAGAGTAGTAACGCGCGTTGCCTGCCACAGATGTATCCCAACCACCCCGAATCCCAAGTGTTAATTAGCGCGATGCTAGTGTTAGTCAGTACGTGAACTCAAAAGGCGTTGGAGTTCGCGAGCTAGCATCTGGGCTAGACCTCCCGCCCCCTCTAGCAAAGGAACAAAGTTCGCGCCGGTCATGAAGTCTGGAGCGTTTCGAAGCCGCTACTCCTCCCAGCTAGCTCCTCCAGTGGCTGGTCCTAAGAATTGACTTGGTCATCGTGTCGGCCAACCTCATGTCGATCACTGTCCAACCTCACTTCCGTTGCACTTGTCGGTCGTGTGATGACTGTCAGGCTGGGGTCTGACATTGAAGGCCAGCTACTACGGCCGGCTGGGCTGGGCTGGGCTTGAATGCTGCTAACCACTGACTTTCTGACTCCTTCGACAATATTATTTGGATGAGACATAAATGCAGATATCTACCCTACCCTTATGCAGAAAGAGATCCAAGACAGCATCCCCCATCAGACAACAACAAACAACAATAAACCAACATGCCCTCTCATATCTTCATCTCCACCCAAGACGCCCTCTTCCTGGGATTCTCCCTCCTCTCTTTCATCGTCTTCCTCAACATCCCCCGCCTCAAGCAAAGCAGCACCCCCGATTTTCTCTCCCTCGCCAACTCCCTCCTCAACGCTGTATCTCACGCATTCTCCGCCCTTACATCCCTCTTCTCCACAATGTGGATCGCAGCATGCGGCCGCAGCCCCTCGACGCGCTCAACCAATAACCCGAAAGCTTCGGACTGGGCGCCAAGATCAGCCGAGATGGATTATCTGATCCTCTCTAGCAGCATCGGACTAATATCGCATGTGCTCTGCGTCGTGGTGGTATTATCCGGTAGCACCGAGGGTGATGGATGCGGGTATGTGACGAAGCTGTTCATCACGCTACGGAGGCAGTTGCTGGGGTTTGTGAGAAGGGGTGGGATTGGGTTTGGGTTTTCGTCTTCCTCCCCCTTCGCTTCCCCGTCTGTGTCTCGGTCGGGTTCAGCTCTGTCTGTGCCAGTGGGGTTAGCGAGGCGGGATATGGGGGTTGTTTCTCGGGGTGTGTCATTCGTTGAGGCAAAGGCGGCTATTGGCGTTCGACGATCGGACGGGGGTGGCGTTAGGTCTGCCGCGGTGACGGGCCGGAGGGTCGTCATACAGCAGGATGTCAGGCCTTGTGTTCCACAGAGGACTTCGTCGCTAGGGAGGGTGCAGGCGATTGTTCCCCGGGGCTGGAGGAGAGGGGATAGGAATCGGGGGCAGTTTAAGTTTCCCGAGTCGAGTTTGGATGCGAGGTTGTTTTCTGATCGGAACATGATGGCTTCGATGGGGGCTGGGAAAAGGGGGAGCTTGAGACGGAATGAGACTGCTTGAAGTCGACTTGTTTTGATAATGGCATGGAGCACGCAGGGCCGGGTTGAGAAGGTCCTGTCATGATTGTTAGTTTTTATCACGAATGGAGTCAATGGAAAATGGAAGCACACTTGTCTGTTTGTCAAAGTCGTTCATATCGGCGTGAAATATTCTCGTGTTTATTGGTGGCACGTTGCCGTTGCTGCGGCGGCGGACTCACCCGTCGGTTCGCATCGTCTGCCCGAAGAAGTCAGCCCAGCTCAGCGCATCACTCACTCTTTTGTCTCGGAGGCAGTACCTTGTTTCGGGGCGGGCTTCGCCTCGGCCGGGACAGCCTTAGCGGCATCACTACTCACTACCTCAGCCCTCTCGTCACCCTTGCCCACTTCCGCTTCCACTTCCGCTTCGGCATCTACCTCCGCGGAAGCGGCAGCAGCAGCAGCAGCAGCAGCCTCACAAGCCTCGCAAAGTCCTTTGGTCCGCCGGTACCGCTTCGCGCGATGCTGCTCGATCTGCGACACGCCAGAGCCCCAGGCAGGTCGAAACACCGCAGCGAAGCAAGCAACCTCCCGGATCACAGCGTCGCCAATCTGGGCGCTGCAGCCCTCGCAGACATTCCGGGTGATTGTGTGGCACATTCTCAGCCTCTTTTGTGCTGCTGAGAGCTGAGATGGTGTTCAAATCGGTGGTAGTGTGGCCTAGCTGGGTGTTGGTGCTGGTGCTGGTGCAAACGAATCGGTTTGCTCAGGTTGGGTTGGTTGGCTGGGCCCGGATGAGTTCGGTTGGGTTCCATGTTTAAATGCTAGGGAATCTCTTTCGGGTGTCTCATGTTCGCGCATAATGCCTTTGTTTCATGTTTCAAGTGCGCGGGTTCATGCATGGTTGTGGAACAAAGAAGTTGTTTTGTGCTGTCGTTGCTGTGCCAGTTGGGGGAGGTGTGTGGTTGTTGGAGTGCTGGGCAGAGAAGGCTTTGTCTGCTGGAAACTGCGACATTCCTTAGGATAGATTGCAGATGGAGAAAAAACGAGAGGAGAGTTGGTGATGGTGGCGAGGTGGCATGGGACGGAAGGCAGAGTGCGGATGACTGACTGCCCGATTTACCCGGACACCGGCTTCAAAATAGCTTCACGATATGGCAACCACAAGAGAGCACTTCGTCATATAGGAATCGCTTCTGAATATCTACGACGGCGGAGTAAATTTCCTGAAGAAAAATATCTAGGTCCACCCAAACCAGTCCCAACCGCACCCATTGGCAGCCAGCCTCAATCCGAAGCCAAGCCGGGGACAATCCATTCTCACCCTTCAAAAGCAAGCAACGCGATTCCCAATCCCATGATCCGATCCATCCGACCCATGCACATGCAGATACCCATCGAGTTGAACCCAGCAACGCCCAGAAGATATCCCCCGAACCTCACCGTATCCAAGCCAACCAGAAATACCTCCGCACTCTTGCACGGCGACCAGACTAGACCTCACCGTCAACCTCAACTTCATACTCAGGCGAGATCGAGCGCAGTGCCGTACGCTCATCATATCCATATCCGTACTCATCCTCCGCAGAAGCGCCACGCTTGCGCGTTCCCTTGGGACCACCACCGCCGCTCATCATGTCCTTGTCCTCGCTCTTTCCCTTGGCCTTGGCCTTGGCCTTCGCGCTAGCCTTGGCCATGATATGATCGATATGTTCCGCCGTGGTCTGCGAGGCGCCCGGGCCGCCAATTACCTTAATACCGGAGTCGTCCTCCTCGGGCTCCTCCTTGATCGGCGTGGTTTGTTCAGTCGTGAAGGTCAAGTTCTTGGAGGAAGTGATCTGCTCCTGCTTGATGAAGACCTGCTCGTGCTCGTGCTCGTCCTCGGTGTTGACCTTACCAGGGGTTTTCTTGGCAGGGCCGCGCTTGCGAGGGGTTTTGGCGGGAGTCTTGGCCGGCGTGGCGGGCTGCTCGAGGCCGTCCTCGTCGGCGATGGCGGCCTTCTTCTTGGGGGTGGCGCGGGCGCGCTTGGCGGGGGTCTTCTTGGGTGTGATGGTGTCGCCTCCGGCGAGCTCATCGTCATCATCGGAAACCTTGCGCTTGCCGCCGGCGGGGGTGGAGCTGCCCTCGCCGTTGTCGTTGGCGCCGTCGCCGGTCTCGTGAGCAAACTTCTCGATTTTCTTGCGGATGTTGAGCCAGGCATTTCCGGCGCTGCGGGGGTTGCCCATGCCGACCCGATTGGCAAGAGCCTCCATGTCGATCTGGAGGGCGGGTTAGCGACATGCGACCGAGCAGCGGGACATGATATGAATGCCATCATTCCATTCCGATTGAATGAGAACCAAAATAGGCGGGATCAACTCGCGGGACCGAAGGGAACCCCACGAGGGCAGATGAATGTCGGAATTGGGAAAAAACTGACCTCAGGCTTGGTGTTCATGCAGAGGAACGCATTGATCAGGATCTCCTGCTCACGTGCAGTGAAGATCGAGGCAGCGCCGTTGCCATCCTTGGCGCTAGCATCCTTCTTGGGAGCCATTGTGATGGGTTTTGTTGATGAGTGTTGCTGGTCTGAGGAGCGAAACGGTCAGTTTCAGGTTCTTGGAGGTGAGATGTGAGAGCGAGAGTAGGCAGTACCATAAAGTTCGAGTTTGGGGGAGAAAATGTTTGAGTCTTGGAGGAGAAGATGCAGGATGAAGGAGGAAGAGGTACTAAAGCGCTCGAGCAGATGAAGTTGCAGGATGCAGGAGGCACACCGGCGAGGCAGATGCAGGAGGAAAATACCAGAGGGTGCTGGGGCGAGGAAGAGCGTGGTGAAGGAGGTAGGTGCCAGAAGGTTTTGGGCAGAAGATCCAAAAACTTGAAGTGAAGGGGACTGTACCAGAATATCTCACAACGAGAGTAGAGAGGCTCAAAAGCGAGTGGTTGTGGCGGTGAAGGTTGGGAGTTTGCAAGTTGGTGGTTGCAGTGGATGTGGGAGGAAGAAGAAATTGGGTGAAGGTGTGGTGCCAAAAGAAGTAGAAGTAAATGGATGGCAGTGGCAGCGGCAGAGAAGAAAATGCGTTTAGGAGGAGGCAGACCGGGGCGCGGGGACTCGACGATGTCATCGGGTCAATATCATCAGGGTTGGGACGAGGGCAAGCACCCACGCTACGCAAATTATGACCGGCATTCGAAATTCAGGCGTCAAGCAGAACATTCCGGAAGTTGCAGAGGAAGACCAAGATTCAACGATGTCATCGGGGCTAGGGCAAGGGCGGCCACCCGCGCAACTTGAATTATGAACCCAGCACTTGAGGTTCAGAAGGCACAAGGCAGAACATCCTCAATGTTTGAGAGCAAGTGACCAGGATTTGGGCAAGGGAAGAGGTAGCCACGGATTAAAAACAAGCCCAAATAAAGATGGCATGGATAATACCATCACTTGCAAGAGAGTTACAGTTAGTTGAAAAAGCGAACAAGTCTGATGCTGATGCTGAGCACCGTGCAGAATGTCACACGGACGTGATGTTTGGGCGACGAGCTGCGAGATCAAGATGTGCGCAACGGCAAGACGCTATTCCAAATGCAAAAGGCTGAGGACACGGCGACCACTGAATCTGATTCAAATGGCATAGCTACTAGATGTTTCCAGCTAACGAGGAATGGCAAAGGGGGTGCGGATATCAGTTTTCTTGCAGTGAAAATGCACCAAACCGGGAAAGCACGGATTTTCATGCAAATTCTGGTGCACTGGGGGTGTTGCCAGCATAGGTGTTTGGGACAGGCTCATTGCTTCAAGGTTGGCAGTTTCTGGGTGTTCGGTGACAACACCAGGCGCCTGCGAACCCATCTTCAGTCAGACATCGCATTGCAGGTCACTTGAACATTGGATGAAATGCTCAGGTTGGGGAGTTTTCACACTGGATACGATGTTGACTGGATAACTGGGCGAGAACTGATATCTGAGGCGTTGTTTCTTGTTTGTGCAGTTGGATGACGAATGGGAAGATTCACTTTAGTCTTAAACTTTTCTACAGTTTGGAGGGGTCTTGAAGGCACCTGGAAACGGTAAAGATGGGAATGTTCAGTTTCATCGTGAAGAGAATATGGGACACATAGCTGATTGGTAGTTCAAGTTGGCACGCCCTGCCTAGGGTTGAGCTTTGAATGGGATGGACCGTTGGCGACTTCTTTGGTCCCTTAGACGAAAAGACCGACACACTTTCCATTGACCCAAGACACATAGTCTAGTTGAAAAAAAGACACATCTGACCTTGTGAATTGCCATGTGCCCTCTCTAGGCCAAGCATCATCCAAGTTCAAAACAGAACTAGCGATGATCTGTCATAATGTTGGGCAGCAACACACCGTCTCCCGATTCCAAGGGCACCCGTTCCGGAAATGACATGACAGGAAGCACTTCTGTCATTCCATCTCGCCAAAAGAAATCCTATGGATTTGTCTCACTGGACGAGGAAAGGGGCAAAATGCGGGGCAAAAAATCGTCGCCTGCAGGATTCGAACCTACGCCCCCGAAGGGATTGCCTGAGCTGCTAATCCGAGGATATAGCAGGGCAACGCCGTAACCACTTGGCTAAAGCGACTGGTTAGTGATATGCTTTCCGTTCAAAGTTTCCACTTACTACAGCATGACGGAGCGTTACACCTTTCCTTCGTCGGAGACCACTGACTCGGCCAACAACCACAATTCTCAACGACGCTAGAAAATGACGGCGAAGACCCGATGATATTGCCAACTGGACGTAAAGATACCCCCACTTCGCCGAGCAATATACTCGTCCCGTACCTAACTGGTCATGTTGGAGATGGTGCACTGGGTTAGACGCCTCCATTCTGCAGACACGCATCCGGACAATGTCTTCGTGGGCACTTTGGCTGACTGCGGTGTATGAATGTCAAAACAAGTTTTTTGAACTCGGTTATTCGTGTTCAAGCTCAATTAGGTTAGACAGTCGTCGAAGCAGACCGAGATGAATACCAAGCTACCCAATTCCTATATACCTGGGACTTACTACCACCTCCACGTCTTGTCTTTCACGCCGACTCATCAAGTGATAGAGTTTGATTGAAAGATGTCTGAGTAAATACGATGGAGTTCACTCCCCGTGACCACGTTGAGGTCCAAGTCTCGCCTGGGCTGGACTTCAGCCGTCTCCCCGAGTATTGCGACAGTAAGAACGGAAATGGCGGTCTTTGCGCCTCCGTTTGGAACCAGGATTTGCGCAATATGTCCCGAATAGTCTCAACGAGTTGAGATACATGCAACTAAATCCTATGAAACCTTTATCAAATACGAACCCGGACCCCTTCCCATTATGAATGTGAAATAAGCAACCAACCTTAAGCCCCCTGACGCCAATTCCAACTGATACCCCAAGCTTCTTCATTCCATACAAGATTCGTGAGCAAGAATCCTTCAGACTCAAAGCCCTGTGGTACCCATCCATGCGCCCGGTCCACCCTAAGAGCCTCGAGGGTGGCCTAAGAAATGACACTTGACAACCTAGACAAAGAACCTGTCGCCCTGAATTATTCGGTTAACATCGTTTTTACACCGGAATTTGCCGACAAATGGGACAGCTCGGGCGTATTCTATATGTCATGTGAGCAGTTGATACTGTGCCATATCTAAGTCTTTGTTCAGGAAACAATAGTGTCTCGTAGCAGTTGGTATGAGACAATATCCTTGTGTATGAAGAACGCAGAATTGATGATCTTCAAGTATCCCTCCTGTTTTCGAACAGATATGGTCAGATTGTCGGCTTCAAAACCGGATAAAAAGCTGCATTTCTCTCTTCATCCATTCGATCACCCCTCATCCAGCCCTCTTCTCGCCTCTTCCCAAGCACCACTAGTTTTTGAAGCCCGGTAAGTTCAACCACTGGTTTGGTGAGCTATCCCTCGAATCCTTCCAACCCAAACAACCCAAATAAACACACAGCCCTCGACATCAAAAAGATGCTTGAGCAAACCGAAATCGGTCAGGAGACGGGCCTCTCGCTCGCTCGCATGCCCGAGTACTGTCAGCCCGGGGGGCACCCCGGCAAATGCATCCTCTCCGGCTTCATCATCCTCTGCATCGTCCTGTTCAGCCTATTCGTCTTCTTTGCAGTGGCGCGGCTGACAGGCTTCTCCAAGCGCTTCAGCCTCCGGGCGCGGCGCCTGGCGAAGGAGGAGGTCGAGCTTCAGGACCACATTAAGCGCCAGGAGACGCTGCCGCCTTTTACAGCCCCGTTTACAGGGGTGGCTACTTCTGGTCCGCAAGTTGGTGAGACTTCGGCGGCGGGGGCGAGGGCTTTCTGTGGCACTGGGGAACCTACCCGTCGATAAATATACCCATCCAGATGGCCATTACCTCCCTAGAGGGCAACTTCTAGGTTAGGTGTGAGCTGGTGAATAGTTGTTCAGAAAAGGCTTGCCTGGAGCGAGCTTGGGATTCTAGAGAGACAACGCGAGTTGTAGATCGAGAAGCATCGAGACCAGGTGTCTGGATGCTGAGAGATAAAACATGAATAAATTGTAAAATATCAAAACTTGACTGTCTTTTATTACTGCCGTGAATATTCTGTATTGACCTTGGTTAGTTGAACCAAAGCGTGCGGCCACTTAATGATACCCAACTGTCCCCGTATACCTAGAGCCCAACCTAGCCCCTTTCCATGGGGAACTTTAACCCTTTGAGCGTTGGCGGTCCCACCCAGCTCTCCCAAAAGTCCTGAAATTGACTGTATATGGCTGAGCTGATTTATTTCATACAAATTCAATGTATTAACCTTAATTGAAAACATTTCGCTCTAGAATCAAATTCTTATTCCTCATAATATGTAAGCTGCCTGTGTTTTTGTTAGGCGTGGATGAATTCTGTCCGTGTCTTTGTCCCTATCTTCGTCGGGTGTTAGCCGTTGCTGGAATAGCATCGTTTGTGCTGTGAAATCTCAATAGCTACAGATTGTCGAGGTTAGATTGTCACGACCAACTTGGCGTGCCGGCGGATTTACAACCTCTTTGTCCCGCATTTCAAATGCTACCCTCGCTCTTCCATCTCCGTGTCTTGCTTGAGCCCTGCGGGCCGATATCGAAAGAATCCCCCCTTTGTTCTCGTACAACGGAATTGTCCACCATTGATTTTGGACCATGTCATTATACAGAGATAATAGAGAAGTATTCATCGCAATCTCAGAATCCCTATTCTCGAACAGATACGGGTGGAATACCGCCGGGATAGACATAAAAAGGTTGGAACTTCCCGTGTAAACGAAACTAATTCTTCACCAGCACGCTCTCGAGCCCGCTTCGCCCATCAGCCTTACAGACTCAAGAGCCTGAGAAAGCTCTCCAGCACTAAGGTAACCTCAGAACTAACCCCTGATTCTGTCAGTCTCCACCCTTTCTTCCCCAATACCACTAGCCACCCTTCTACTCGAAAACTCAAGCCCCTACACTAGGCAGCAACCACAGCCATGGGCAATGAAACGAGCAGGATGGACCCCAGCATCAGGGATGAGCAGGGTCTCCCCCGCCTCGGGCGTGTCAACGAGTACTGCAACCGTGAGTCAGGACACACGGGGAAGTGCGCCGGAGCAGTCTTCGGGATTCTCGCCCTAATCGGGGTTGGAATATTCGTAGCCTGGTTCTGTATTTTGGGACTTTTCGTTGTGTCTAGCAAGCTGGACAAGCGCCGGCGAAAGGCCCGGCAGAAGGCAGAGGTCCGGCGAGTGGTGCAGGTCACTACGGGGAACTATGAGAGGAATAGGGAGAGGGAGCGGAGGCTCCGGAGGGAGGGGGTTGCAGGGATGGTTTAACACCTCTCTACAACCTACCTACCTTTCTATTTATTCGGGGTCGTGGTCTTTTGAGACTAAAATGACGTGAGAGCTGGTTTCTCATGGTCGGGATCATAGATAGCGGTGAGGTGATCAAGAGATTACGATAAAGGGGCGCAGCGAAAAATCCAAGAAAAAGGTTAAAGATCAAAATGCTAGGGACTTAAATTTGAAGTGAAATGCTAAGATACGTGCTTGATGTGATTCGCGAGGTCTTCAGAGATATGCGTTTTTATTGAAATTAGCAGACGTCACTGTTCTGGGTATGTCGTGAACAAACCGCCAAGATCACATGGAAAATCATGTTGCCTAACCACATACCGCCAAGATTGCCTAGGCCAATGAGGTTAGCTGGTAACCGGAACAGGTTTCTTGGGTACGCCGGCAAGGGATACCCCGAGCTCAGCCACTGAGGGGTAGCGCTTCGGTACCAATTGGAAGATAAAGGTTGGAGATCTCTGACTGACAATCGGGCAATAATTCCTCCGAGCACTTGATCATACCCTCTTTTCTCTTAATATCTATCTCCCATCAAACTTCGTCTTTCAAACTAACAACCCTCGACTTGAAAACCTAAACAGGCTGAGGTAGCGCTTTGCACCATCAATCACTGCAACCAGCTCCCATAAGCGACCATCCTTTCTTATGCCATAACAACCGAAACCATCGCCCTCAACAACCATCGCTATCAACGCTTGCCCGCACCTTTGCGACCATCGCCACTTTTGCCGCCGCGACTTGAGCTGTGACTCTCCCAGGCGAGCCGTTCAGAAAGACAGATGTCGGCAGAGAAGGATTCATCACGGTTGAAGGAACGGATGGCAAGGGTGTTAGAACGTTGCGCAGAATTTTGTCAGTTTTGTTTCTGTTGGATCTGCTGTCCACCTGGCCTGCAAAAGTCGACGCCAGTTAGGTAGATACCTGATGCAAACAACAATCCTCAGTATTTCTACCCCTGATGGGCGGTATCTTGAACATGATATCAGCCCTGCAACTCTGAAGCCTCAGTCCCTCCTGGCCTCAAATCCCGCGAGTCTAACATTTGGACTCTGTTCTGCGCATCCATCTCCAGCATCGGCGCTTCATTGTGCGTGCCCAGCTCCGACTTTGGTTCTTGATTCGGTTCGATTTCCTTATCTTCCTCTCTTCGCACACCCATTTCTGCGACCGCGTCGCCGCCCGCTTCTGGGGTCGTCTTTTTTCGAGGCGCGTTTCCTTTTCCACATCAGGAAGGCCCCTGTTCCCAGGATTGCTACCAGAAGGGCAGCAGCGCCGATGGCTATTCCAGCTGTTGCGCCGGTTGAGAGGGGTGCTGGCGCGGGCCCGGGGGTAGGAGTGTTCGAGAAGGTCGAGGAGGTCGAAGGTTGCCGAGAGGAAGGGGTGGAGGTGCTTGTTGATAAAGGGACGACCTGCATTATTCCCGTCAGCATGAAGACTTCTCGAAAGATATAGGTCTGGGAGTCTGGACTCACCGAAATCAGCTTGGTCCCCCATGCCTCAATCCCCTCGTCCGTCGACGGCGTCCTCGTCGTCACCGACTCCTCGGTCGGCGTCGGAATGCCAATACCTGTGATTAACCCCGTCCACACCGCACCCGGCGTCGCCGTGGCATGGCCCCCGTACTCATTATCCCTGCACATGAACGAGAAGGCATTCCCCGTCACGGTTGGACAACACTTCACAGTGCTCATTGGCTTCCCTCTGCTCTCAGGGCCGGCAGTGGCACAACCACGCGTGAATCCACGCGGACAGCCCCCGTCGGTGAGGTACGGCACGCCCGGGGTTGAAGACGGCGGCCAGCAGTCGCCTGTGGGGTAGGTTGCTGAAGTAGCCGGAGCCCAAGAAGACGTAGAAATAGTTGATGCTTGCGAAACATGACGTCGGTGCCCCCCATGTTGACGGGAAGGGCGGCAGGGACGCCGACATGACGGAAAGGACGGGAGAAGAAGAAGAAAAAGAAAAAAAGACGAAAAAGAGAGCGAAGAAAAGGAAAGAAAAATAAACAGACTGCAAATCTCATGGCACAAAGTTCTCTGAGACAGGATGGCATGTAGAAAGTTGCGGAGGGCACAGTTCACGAAACCAGAGGGGAAAGCAGAACTTTCGTGCGATCCCCCCGAGGTGTGAGTATTGTGACACCGTTCTGCTGTGTCTCTTGTTGAACCCAGTACAGTTCATCCATGATGTAGGGCTGGGATAGGGTCCGGTGGGTTTATTTGCACTGTGCAGTATGTCAGCATTTTGCCCGTTGATGCAAAGCCCGTGATGTCGTATTTCATCATCCCGTGGGGTGACATGGACAGTGCGAGGGACTCATCTGGTGTGTTCTGCGGCCAATCAGGCGCCAAGCTTCACCCGATGCAATTTGCATCCTGCGAAATTGTCGCACGAGGTCATTACAGGGTTTCAGCCTCCAACCAACCCGTCCATCGTAAAGGGTCCTCGCCAGAGCCTGGAACCTGGTGTGGGCGGGACGTAAAGTGCTTTTGCGACCAAAAAAGCGCAGCGCAGCAAACCGCATTCCAGGCTCGAATGGTGGATCGGATGGTTGCACGACAACATGATTCGCTCCTTCCTCCAGGGTTCCATGTCGAGAATGGGCCCGAAGAAAACCCGCATGCCCCTCCATTCGTTCTTTGTGGCCAGTCCTCTCCTCTTCAAGCCCAATGTCGGCGCATCGCGACTCCCTCTTTCTGTCAATCGGCTGGGTTTGTAGTGGGCTCCCGGCGGAAAAAGGCGCACTAGCACACGATGCGGCAACATCAACGGACGACCTCCGCATCCTTGCCGGCCCAAGTTTTGCAGCATGTTTCGTGGCGACGGCATGGCCGGAACTACGTCATTGCAGGTGTGATTCTGTTTGTCGTCACAACGATTTGGATCCATGGCGGCGCTGGCATTGCCGTTGACGGGTTCAGACCGGGACCGCAACCGCAGGGACATCTTCCATCGCCCGACAAGCTCGGCTTCAACGGGAAAACACACGCGCCGAGCTTGACGAAAGCAACGCAGACGGTGATACGCTCCTCGGTGCCATCAAAAACAGGGCAGTCTTCAGCGCACGTTTTGATACAGACCCCAGCACACACCGCGACTACAACACACGCCTCCGAGTCCGCAACCGCAGCGACCAAGACTTCGGCCGTGAAAGCAGCGCATCCCACACCGAGCAGCGGCTCGCACATCCCGCCCAAGATCTGGCAAATATTACTTCCAAAGCAAAAAGGAGACACTCCAGCTCAGAAGCCCGAGGACCTCGAGGAAGCGCGCTCCTGGATGACGATGAATCCAGACCACGAATAGTATTCTCCCCTGCCCGCAGTGTTTGTTGCATTCAACCACTTGTCTTTCAACTTCTCTCTCATTTCACCACAGAACACGGTGTATCCCATCCCAAAATGCCCTTCATCCAATCCACACCCCTTCCCAAACCTAGGCACAAACCTCCACCACAGCTCTTTCCCCACCGTTCGCAGCAGTCCACTAACCCTCAACCCACAGCACCCTTATCGGCCAAAGCGCCGCCGACGCCTTCGTCCGCTCACACTTCTCCCACACCAACCCCGCCCTCGTCGAGCTGTACTCCTCCCTCCCAAACGTCGGCATGAAATCCGACCTCCTCCGGTACCTCCTCCTCTCCATCCACGGCGGAATCTACTCAGACACCGACACCCTCGCCCTCAAGCCCATCCCGTCCTGGGTGCCCCCCTCCCTCCAGCCGCGCGTCAACCTCATCGTCGGAATCGAATTCGACCGCCGCGACGGCGGCGGCTGGGTCGACATCACGCACTGGGTGCAGCTCTGCCAGTGGACCATCGCCGCTGCGCCGGGGCACCCCGTGTTTACCAAGATGGCCCAGCGCGTGCAGCAATCCATTGCAGAGCTGAGTGAGGCGTATCGCCTCCCTGTATCAGACTTGAAACCGACCAGTTACGAAGTCATGAATAGTACTGGGCCGGCAGCCTGGACGGACGTTGTCTTTGAGATGTTGAGGGGGTATGATGAGTCGTTGAAGGATACGAAGGACCTGGCGTTTATGACGGAGCCGAGGCTGATAGGGGATATACTGGTTTTGCCGGTGGATGGGTTTGGGATGGGGCAGATGCACAGTAATAGCACGAATGATGGGACGGTGCCGGAGCAGGCTTTGGTGAAGCATTTGTTCAAGGGAGGCTGGAGGGAGGAGTGAGGTTCTGTTACTATGACGGTTGGTGGGTGGTGAGAGGAGAGAGGGAGTCTGGTGGTTCCGTTCTCTTATTTAATGCTGCTGAATGGGCGGTGAGAGACGCTGGTAAGCCGCCTGATGGTTCCGCTTTGTCTTCTAAGCGCATACCTTGCATGCACCGATCCGGGGCACGAGTAGCCTCACCTTCTGGCGGAGGTTCTCACAGCTTTTGCGGATCTTCTCAGCGCGGCCGAGGAACACAATGGTTAGCAGAGAACAGGGAGAGCATGTGATGATAATTGTGCACGGCGAAGGAGGGAGGCTGGTACAAGAGAACGACATGCATTTGGCTGCACGAGTGCGGCTGGCGTAAGGGGAGGGATTTTGGGGGATTCTCAGACGGTTTGGGAGCTGGTCGGAGCATAGCGATCTTGGGATGAGTGGTTATTATCCGAGAAACACTCGACATGTCAATGTATCTAGCATTGACGAATCTAACATCTACATATAGAACATCCAGAATTTGCACCTGCCCACTACCTCCGACTGAAAAACCCCATGCCCTTGCGTTTCTCCTTCCCAGCTGACTTATTCTGCTTCGCGAGTGTGCGGAGGTCAACATGCGATTTCGGAAACAAGCCCGTTTTCCCCTGTCGATTCGTCCCAGACCAGCACCACGAGTCCGCATGTGCAGCTGCCGGTTACCGTTAGCATCATAGCAACTAAAACAATAGTAATCACAGCAGCCCGAGGGAAGGTAGGTGTGTACTCACATTGCACATCACAAATCAACTCCGTCTTCCCAAAGCTCAGCCACCCCCCTCCTTCCTTCCCCTGCACTGCACCCCCCTTGTCCTTGTCCTTCTCCGGCATCCACTTCCACCTCGACACAACAACCATTCCCGCCCCTCCCCCTTCCGCACCCTTTCCCTCTT
>Ga0247780_1001125_pt1 | contig 18603 bp, 23 predicted proteins | sample UWRJL079202R5_FD_179927 | JGI IMG/M metagenome (GOLD analysis project Ga0247780, IMG submission 179927) | Plant litter microbial communities from Arlington Agricultural Research Station in Wisconsin, United States - UWRJ-L079-202R-5 | ecosystem: Environmental > Terrestrial > Plant litter >... | reverse complement strand
TGTGTCATTCGGTTCATGGCGTTGTTGGCCTGGATTTGGGCCACCGAGAGCTCCGCCATGTCGGCGGCCTGGTCCATCTGCGCGGCGATGGCTTGCTTGGCCAGGAGCATGCGGGCCTTTTGTGCGGCTTGGCCGGTTTCACCTTTCTTGAGGAGCTGTAGACGGAATGTCAGCGTGGTGGTTTGGCATCGCGCGAGAGGCCGGGACGTACGTTCTGGATCTGCTTCTTCAGCTCATTGTCCTGCTTTGCGGCCTTTTGGGCTTCGCGGCGGGCCTGCTTGGCGTTGAACTGCGATCGGTCAGCATGAAACCTCCAATCCCTGGATCTCGGTCGGTCTGCGCCGCGCGACAGGATGGATGACTCGGGCGACAGGAGGTGCGCAACGTTGCGACGGCGAGACCGAGACCGAGGAGTGGCCAGGGGCGGATTGAGGGGCAGAGGGAGCCTTACCCGTGCCTGGAACTCGACTTGCATGTCCCGCGCAAGCTGTCGGTTCGCCATATTGACCGCGGATTGTGTATTTGGGCTGTCGCTAGGGAGAGGATATCCGAGGGCGCGGTGTTGGGCTGGCAAGTTGTTCGAGGGTTGGCTGTTGGGGGGCGACTGACAAACGGTTGAAGATGGTGAGAGGCGGCTGACGCATGCGTTGCCGCTGCCGCTGCCGGCGGCCGGTCAGTTGAGTGACCGGCATGCTGGCCAGCTGCCAAGCCTCAGCAAGCGCAGGCTTCGGGTGAAGAATACCCCTCGCTGGCGGAAAAGCCACGTGTGATTGGACCGCCACAGCGGATCTGGAAGAGATCCCTGCAACGCCACAGCATGACGCACTGCTTCAGCTGCTTAGGGCCAGGAGCAGTGGTTTTGGTAGTGGGTTCCTGCATCTTTCTAGCCACACAACTGCTTATCAGGGAAGACCCGGTCGAGAGTCGGTGATTCTGACTTGGACTCTCTCGGGCCGGTGGGCATGGAGAGGAAAAGGTGGGTAGGGAAGGTGGGTGTTAGCTAGGTAGTTTCTTCACGCGAAAAGCGGCAGTAACCTTTTTTTTTCCGGGCCTCTCGCTGCTTTCGCGAATCTCTGCTTCTCTGCTCAGCAAGAAATCTCTTGCGCCTCAAAGTCAATTTCTTGAGCACCTTCCTTTTGAGACGTGGATTAAGTCGAGACTTACTCCTCCACAACCAATAAACTACCCCGGAGTGGACACGAAACGGAGTACTGAGATACCATGGCCGCAGGTTCAGCGCCAACCCGGACGCTCAATGTCCAAAGCTTCCCGCGCCCGCCAGTGGTGGAGAGATGCAACCGGCACATCCAAATCATGTGGCATGGCGCCCTCATTGCGGATTGCCCTGCCGGCGAGGCTTACTGGGTTCTGGAGACCCATCACGCACCAAGTCCGTCCACCTTTTTAACTTCTCCCCTCTGCACATCCATGCGAATGCCTCTACGTATCCGTTCCCGCGGCTCCATACACATCGTGTCCAAACTCTAGTCGCCATGTCGTCGCGACACTAACATTTCTGTTCCCGATAGCCTACTACATCCCGCCAAACCGCGTGCGCATGCCCATCTGCACCACCCCGCGCTCCACGTACTGCGAGTATAAGGGCCAGGCAACATACTACTCGCTCATGAGCCCCATATCCGCCGCCGAGACCGTCAACAACCGCATCTGGTCGTATACTGAGCCGATGAAGGACTTCGAGGCGATAAAAGGCTACATCGCATTCTACGTCGGCCCTTGGGACTGCTATGTCGACGGCGAGAGGGCCACCGCGCAGCCGGGCGAGTACTATGGCGGCTGGATTACCAGCGATGTCCAGGGCATTGTTAAGGGCCAATGGGGAACCTGGGATCCGGTATTTTAGAAGGGTGGCGTCGATTCCTTCGGTTTATATCCCGCCCATGTTAACTCAGACGCTGAGGAAGAGCATCTGGCCCCTCGGGCCCCTCTCGAGGCCGATCATAATGCGCTCAACGAAAACAACGACACGTTCAAGAGGAGATACGACATCGCGGAGGAAGGAGGCAAGAATGCCAACGGCAGTGAAGGGGACGGCGGCGGCAAATCTTCTTTTGACAGCATTGCATTGCATTGGTGAGGTGTTCTGGGCGAAAAAAGAGCCATGCTGTTCGAGGCGCACAGCGAAGGTGAAGGAAGGCCAGTTGACCAGCTGATATCACCACATTGGTTTGGAGCATCGTTTGAGGTAGACATAGACGGATTGCTGCATCGGAGTAAATAGAACCATGAACATAACATATCCCCTCGTTGGGGTAGGCAGCATGCCAATAGCACCAGCGTTAGGGGTTTCAACGAAGTCTGGTCTTCGCCACGGCATCACTCTCCAATATATCTCTGGTCGAGAAGATGGGCCCGGGCCCGGATCGCCACGCCCACGCGATCGGCCGCGTATGATCAGCCTCTGGAGTAGAGTGGTGTATCCGGATGCGGGTTACCGCTTGACATTTACCCGTTACCCCGTTCCCCAGACTTTCCAGATCTTGGGCGCTTCCAAAGGCTGGGGTTCGGGGGAAAAAAAAGCCCAAGACAAAGGGACGGGAGTGGGGAAAGCTGTCTAACATACGGATCCACGAGGAGAGGCAGCATCGGCAGTCGCAGTGCGAGACGCCGAGCACTCACTCTGGCATGCCCCTCTAGGTTGCAGACCCCATCGCCATGCCGTCAAGCCGCCTCTCTCCAGAAACACGACCCCATATTCTCCACAGCTGGGGATTGATGGAACTGTGAAAGTGTGGAAGCGAGCCGATGGAGACTGGCGCGTATGGGCTTGACTGGAGGGGCTGGGAAGAAGCGGAGCTGCGGTCGTCTCGAACCCCAGGAAGCACGGCTAACAAGCCGCTCGGAGGCTCTTTGCAGCGTGGTGCTGCGACGGCTCAGACCTGGTGCGTTGTGCGGGGAAGATTCAGGAACCCCTTCGCTCCGTCTCGCCTCCACTTGCGTTGCACCGGAGCAGAGCTCCGTTGCCCGAAGAATCGGGAGAATCGACTCGAGATTGTGAAAATTGAAGCCGCCGCGGCCCGCCGGCAATGGAGCAGAAGCGAAAGTGGCCTGGGGGACGACAGGCAGGAGCCCAACAATGGCGTCGTTGCTACCCGTTGGCGGCGCAATCGAATCCTGAAGGCGAATTACCTGGCTGCGGCACACCGATCATCCAAAGAACCAACAAACGACGCATTGATTCGCGCCAAGATGAATAGCGATTCAAGCGACCTTCTGGACTCGAAAAGAAGGAGAGCAGACAAGGAGACCACGCGAGGGCCTTGCGCTTTGGCTTTCTCGATCGGGTCAAGGGTTCTGCGGCTGCAAGGGGCTCGCTTTGAGCTCCCAGATTCTCGGCCGCGTCACAACGCCACCACGGGCTCTGGAAGACGGAGGGCTGGCTGAATAATCTGTGCCTTGCAGCCTGAGTCTCAACCTGAGGCCCGAATCTGCGCCGCCACAGGAGGTGACAGCTGAGCTCAGCCAGCCAGCCAAAGCTAACGATGCAGGGCCGCCGCATAATCATGCCGTCTTCGCGTAACCCTCCCTCCTTTCACAGTCTCCCGATAGTCGTTCTATCAATAACGAAGGAGGGTTGTAGGGAGGTCCAACTCGGGGAGCCGAGGCGAAGATCACCAGAGAGCATCTCAATATTGAAACGGCCGAGATCGATAGTTTGTTTGACAGTTTGTTGGGCCGTTTGTCGGTATCGTTTAGGTGCGAGCACGCACACGTCAGTCAAGAATGTGGACGTAATGCATGTCAGCTGGTTGGAACAACTGTGGGGACACAACAGCTCCAGGTGATGGTCTGACTGTGTCGCCAGAGTTCTAGTTTACTGTCACGCAACCATCTCAGAGTTTCGCGGGCCAGAGTTGGAAGCGGCACGTACGCGAGGCACATACATCGCTACGAAACGATAGTAGTCAATAACCTCGACTTGGAGGTTGTGTTGCATGTGCAGCTGGTTATCTTGTTCATGCGATTGTCCGGGTGAGGGATATGGAAACTCTGCGACGAGGAAGGAAGCCAATCTCGCCGCATTCCACCGCCTGCCTGGAGTGCTCTGGCGTGCCCAATGGACTTCCCGATGCGAGCAAGCCCCTTGATCTGCCCCTGACCAAACCTTAGCGTCGAGGCGTGCTCTCGTCTGTCGATGATCCAACAGGATTGGACCAAGCACGCAACGGCGAGAAAAACCTGCAAATCCTCAGCGCACCACACGCCGGCATGGCTAACTCGATAAATCCTCAGCTCACCTCATAGAGTCGCTGCTAGCTCGACTAATCCTCAGTGCAAATTATCGGCGCGCGATGAATGCATTGCCCCAGCCTCTGGCTTACCCGCTATCTCTCGTCATATTGCACTGCAATTGTAATTAACAAGGCAGCTTCTAGAATCCAGCACTCCCGGTAATAATGAAGGGCTAATAAAACGGCGTATTAGCGTGCCAACCGAATCTCGGGAGCATCCTCCGCAATGCATTTTCGCATCGGTACTGCCTTGCCCACTCGCCGTCCGTGACGGAGCCGGCTAATTGGGCCGATAACCAAGACGTCGAGGCTGTCAGGCGTACTCTGCCGATAGATTGGCATGGTCCGGCGCAGCGCTGCCCGGCTCGATCAGACTGCAAAGGTCAGATACAGATTGCACCCGGGTCGCGCAGAGCCAGATGAGGCCCTCATTTGGCGGCATAGAGCTCCGGAGAATTCGCCATAGCAATGCGAGGCTGGATCACTGGGCCTAGAGATTGCTCCAGGTTTGCTGCAATTGGGAACTCTTAATAAATCTGTCACTATCGGGTTGAGGATGGAAAACTCGGCAGACAACTGCCACGCTTTGGTGGTGCCGCTCCCATCTCAATCGGTGGAGGCCATCAAAACACTAAATGAGCCAGACAGATTGCAGAGCTTCGGATCTGGAACACCACTGGCACTCGCCGCGGCGACGTAGCGTTGCGAATTGAGAAATTGCCGTGCTTCCTGAGCCCTCCGACGTAGCGCAAAACGGCTGAGGCCAACGGCCGAGTAATCGTCTTCGGCTTCGTCGATGAACTGTCAAACCGGCGGGCAGTGCTAAGTTTAGAGCCCATCTATCACTGGAGGGTTATCGGTGCAGTGAGGCGAGCCCCGTAGCTTGCAGATAGCGGTGGAGAGATGGCATCAACCACTGGACCTGTGGATGCGCCATCAGCATCACCTCGCATCAGCTCCTCAGCACAGCCGCCACCCCCCGATGCTCGTCCCTCGACGGCCAGTCGAGCCGTGGGCGACCTCGAGGACGCCGGGACCGATGGACCGCCTGGACGGGCGACACCGAAAGCGCCTTGCAAATCCGTCCCAAAGCATCAAGAGCGGCGCGGACGGCGTGGATGTTTCTGCTAGGCACCCCGCCTCCCTGCATTCGCGGCCATCCTCTGCTTGTCCGTTCCCCCTTTCCTCCTGCCTCCGCCTCCCGTGTTGAGATGGATGCGAGGGTGGGCGAGATCCGCCAGCCCCTGGCAGGGCTCCACTCCACCCTGGGGCTTACCCTGTTGGGCAACTGGCTGTGTCGCACAATACTCGCGGCCAATCAGGGCGTTAGGTTGGAGGTCTCGCCGCCCCCCAGAGCTGGTACGTACCGTTTTCTGCCTGAGGCAACGGCCCCTTTTCAGAATACGTGGCCAAAAGATAAAAGCGTCCTGCTCGCCCACCTTCCCCTGCCTTTGCTGCCTCTTTACAGCCTACCCAAAAAGAAGACATCTGTCCTCTTCACCCACGCATCCAACCAGCACATCCCCACTGCGGCATTCTTAGCGCTTGACTCGACGAAGAGGATCCCTGAGTCACCTGGCGTCGTCATTCACTATGCACTGGCCTTAACAATATACTTTCCTTGACGTATTAGTATTGGAGACCTAGGACGGCACCTCCAATCAGTCACACTCTCTCTTTGCTTGCAGCATTGCTTCCTTTGTCGACTTGACCTCGACCAAGACGACGCAACGCATCCAATCAACACGCAGCAAAAAAACAAGTCCTCCTACGGTGGTATAGTATCCCCAGGTCACTAAAATGGATTCCTGGACTGCCCACACACCGACGCCGAACCTCAAGTTTGAGAACTCGCCGACCGAGTCGCTTCTATCGACCCCCGGCGAGCTGTATCCGTCTCTCTTCGGCTCGGAAACAACATCCACTCTCAACCCGCTCGATATGATGAGCCCGGAGTCTTACCGTGACGAGACACCCGACATCTCGGTCCTCGCCGGCCTACATTCCATCCCCGGCACACCGAACTCGGAGTCATCACCCGCACCAGAGAAGAAGGCAGTCAAGAAGAGGAAATCCTGGGGTCAGGTGTTGCCAGAGCCCAAGACAAACCTCCCTCCAAGGTATGCATGCCACATCAATCTCGCCTCGATGCTGGTCACTAACATACGATAGAAAACGAGCAAAGACTGAGGATGAGAAGGAGCAGCGTCGCGTCGAGCGCGTTCTGCGTAACCGCCGAGCCGCCCAGTCATCCCGCGAGCGCAAGCGACAAGAGGTTGAGGGCCTCGAGCAACGGAACAAGGAACTCGAAGACCAGCTCCGCCAAGCCCGACAAGCTAACGCGGCTTTGATCGGCCAGCTTAGCAAGTTCCAGCGCACAACCAGCGTGATGGCCCGAGCCCCGCCATCGTTCGACGCCCTCCGCCCCTCACCTCTTACCCTGTCACAGGAGCTCTTCAGCTCTCAGGACGGCCACAGCCTGTCGGCAGAAAACGCCGGCGCCCTCGAGCAGCTCCTGACGGGCATCCCCGCATCAAACGAAACAGTCAATCCCGCTTCTCTATCTCCAACCCTGACCGCGGTCCCCGAGGTTGACGAGGAGGACGAGCCAGCAACCACCGCAACTAGCTTTGCGGATTCCACCTCCATGGTGACCACTTCCCCCGACGCGACACAACATCCTGCAGAGATGTTGTGCGAAGGCCTGCAGTGTCGGTCGGCGGAAGTGCCACAATGGTTGGCGGCGTCCCAGCAGCAGTTGTTCCCAGTGCTGGCTCTCTTCCAGTTTCTTCTGATCTCCACCTCGACCATGGTTTCTCTATGTCAACGCCCCTTGACCCAGATAGCTATGTCCTTGAAAGCGGGCTTCTCTCTTCCCCCCACTCCAGCGATTTTGAATACGATCATCTTATTGGTGACGAATCCTTCACCTTCCAGGAGTTCGACATCAACGACTTCATCGCAGACGACCACGTCGCGCCCAACACTGAGCAGCAGGCGCAGCACCAATCCTACAGCCGCGCGGCCGCCGACTCGTCGCTCTTCAACCCTGAGACTCAAATTTCTTCGGAAGATCCTTACCTGCAGCCCCACTCTGGCGCGTCCCTTGATGGATGCGACGATGGAGGCATTGCGGTTGGTGTCAACTGAGGGATACACAGTCAACCGGGTTGAAGACGACGTTAGGACGGCAGCAGCAGCTGACAGAAAGGTGCAGCAGCAGCAGCAAGGTACGGGGCAGACCCCCTGGTTGAACGGGACACGATTCCCGTCCAAAGAAGTCCTGATCACCCTGTTATGGGTGCTAAGAGTCGAGGAGCGGAGACTGGAAATCCGCCAGCACCTCGACTCGTCGTCGAAACTCGGAAGGCTGAGTGCCCTCAAGTCCACGGCACCGACCACCAACATTGTTTTAAAAAAGAGGAGTTTGGGAGGGGATTTGATTAGCTCACCCGACGCCAGCTTGAAGCGACGTCGGGCAGAGTGACATGATCTGTACGAACAAAGATGCATTGGCGAAAAGGAACCAACCGGACAAGGTGGCTGGCGTTGCGATGAGCAAGGATGCTCTCAGTTTTGTACCATACCTGAATAAAACAGGATCACCACATTATGCTTCTTTATTGCCTGTGACTGATGACTTAAACTGCTTTGTACTTGCCCAAATGTCGCTTGTGTGAACTGTTGCCAGCTCGAGTTGCTCCGGTCGCTCTTCATGGTTGCCCTTGTCTCGGCGTTTCGTGATATCATTTTGCGGGGAGCGTCGTCATCTGGTGCGGTGGCGTATCCACCGTCATCTCCAGGCCCACAACAGTGTTTCCGAGGCCGCAGGAAGTTGGATTGGGCGTCCCTGCGGGTCTGTTACCCAAGCCGACAAGAAGAAGCATGAAAATCTCGTGTCGAGGGACCGCCACCGAACATGGCAGCTCCAACTGACCCAAATAAAAACGCGGAAAGAGGGTTAAGCAGGGTTAGGTAGAGAGTCCAGCTCTGTCTCAAAAGCCAAAAATTTGCCTCAAACTTACACGTCTATTGTAAAAATAGACATTCTCAATATCAACGCACCGTAGATCATCATTCCATGAGTCGTGGATGTCCTCCCTTTACGAGGCTCGGGCCAAAAGAAAGGGTCTCTCTTCTCCGTGCGGAAACACGTTATCGAAATCCTCACACAGTCTTATACCGAAACAGCAAGGCCTGGGTTTACCACATTACAGGCCTTGACAGCATTGTAAAAGGCCTTTTCGGAGCTCAGGAAGTCCTTTTCAGAATGCAGGTAGGCCCTTTCGGAATGGGAGATAGCCTGCGATAGGCAAAACCAGGGCGGCCTTAGCAGTGAGGAAGCATCTTTCGCACTGGCTGAGGGGACCCTTTCTTTTGGCCCGAGCCTTCGTACTAGTGAGAAGACCCCTTCTGCCACGTCAAGTCCTACGAGAAGCTTCTAACGTTTGCAACAGGCTTTATATATCTTGAAAGGTTCTAGCCGAGGGAAAGAGTATAGCCAGTGCAAGAGAAGAATATTACTGTCCGGCCGGAAACCCGCGGGTAACATAAACTCTGCCATCTGTGTTAAGGTCATATCACACTCTCCAGTATTCCTTAAGCCATACCCCTCGAACACCTTGGTACCTTGATGTAGATAATTGGGACAGCCACAATGCGAGCAACACGTGCTATGGCGTTGACATTCTAGCTCAATCTCCGTGGGGTTTCCAACCTTAGGTTTTCCGTAAAGAGCGAAAAGATGCGTTCTCCTGGCCGAGTTTTTGGGACAAAGCAGCGGAAACTTCAAGGATGCCAGGGTAATAAGTGAGGATGGATCACGGGAATTGCAATGAGAGGGAAGTGGAAGGATTATAATCTTGCCGTCCTACTTCTGGGTAGTCCCTATCATATGTCTTCCCCCGTCGACTATGGAATACTTCTGATATGGAGAAATATCTTGGTGACCATGCTTAAGGTTGTCGTTGGTATTCGTAGAAATGCTGAGGTTTCAAGCGACTGTGCCATGATTCTAATTAAGAGAGGATGAAGATATTTCCTTTTTCTGGGCTTTGTTTCTATGACGTTTCCCGTGACGGTGGATATTGAATGGACCTGTGAAGGCGACTAGACAAGGGGGTATCAGTACCTCAAGCTCTGACACAGGGTATCTCACGTCTAGGGCTTCAAGTCCGGTCAGACGTATATGAGCCACTGTCTTGTATGGCGAGAAGTCTGGGGACTTCGAAGATATCCGCCGGCGGAGCAGGAACAGTGCTCTCGGGAAATGCTCGGGGTTTCCATCGCTCAAAACCAGCAGAAACCCTCACATGAGCCATATGCCAATGCAACTCTGATTCTTGGCGGAGGAGGGCGGCGGGAATGACAACTCCAGTGCCGTAAATCAACATCGATGCGCTGCCAAGTGAGGAGGCAGTGCATCGTGCATCTGGCAACCAGTTGGCGTTGGTTCTCTCGGCCCCCTTTTCCGCGTACTCCGAGACAGATCTGACATCCTGCGAGGATCGATTACTCCGAACTTCTCGTCCACCTTGAGCCCGCTAGCTTCTCTTCCCCAGACTCCGCCACCAGCCTAGGCTGCCTATCTCCCTTGGCTCCACGCCAATTGCGGGGGTGGAGACTTCCAAGGAGAAAACACATCACGACGCCTCCATTTGGCGCCGATGCTCTCCTAGCTTCAAGGCGGCGCATCCTTCTGTGTTGTTGACACCTTGGCAGCTGCCTGTAACTTGGATATAAGACGGGTAAGAAAAGCTCGGCATTCATTATCCCTGTGGCCAACTTGGTTTTGGCACTTGCCAAATCACAACTGTTGCCAATGAAACCAAAATAATAAGCAGCAAGACACCTGACCTTCTGAAGACACCGTATACTCGCAAGCATTTCCTCCGGGCGCTTATTGCCGTCGTTGAAGCGTGCATTCAAAGCCGTTCAGTCTGGCCCCTTCCTCCCCGCACACACATGCGGGTGCATGTTGTGCAACAACGGGAAGCTGATGCCGCTTGGTGATTGCCCAATCCCCATTGCTTGCCGCCTGGTCAACCTGTTTATCCTGCTTTGTGGTATTTCTCCGTCCACACGCCAGGGGTTGTCCCTGACGAAGTGGCGTGAGCTCGCTCCTGCTTTACTGGTCCGATTGATGACCTTGCATCGATTGTTATTCCCCTCTTCTCCCTGTTCATGCTCGCGGATAGCTCGTCCGGGTGCGCTTGTGTGGCCGTGGCGCTGCGGCTCTATACCACCCAAGTAGCTACTAGCTAGGGATTGTGCATTGGTGTGAAAGTTGCGGATACTAGTGGGGGAGGAGATGGGAATAATGGGGTTTATTTGGTCAACCAAACGACTACTAGCCGCGTGCTGACCACCAAGACAGAGACCTAGCTATATTGGTAGGAGTTTGCAGGCTCAGACATGCGCAGCAACGCGTCCCGAGACTGGTAAAGGAGAATGCCCTCGGGTAAAGATGACCGGTGGCCGCGCTGTAGAAATCTGCATTCGGTGAGTTTCTGGCAATTACGTTGCAGGGTTCTCCGCTTCGCAATTGAATATCTGAGGTCAATTCTCCTGACGAGACGTCCTGGACCATCTCTCCCGGGCGCTATTTGTGAGTACCGAGTCTGTCGTACAACTGCTACGTTGAAATGTTCATCAAACGACCTGCGAGAAAGTTGATGGGGTCGGATTTGGGCTGTTGGGGAATCCGAGCTAGTTACGACGGCTCAGGCCAAAAAAGGGTCTCTCATCTAGTGCGAATGATGCGTTGTTGGAGTCCTCACACAGTCCTGTTCCAGAACGGCAAGGCCTGGGTTTATCATATCACAGGCCTTTTGGAATGCCGGATGATCTTTTTGAAATGCAGGAAGGCCTTTTTGGTATTCATGTAGATGTTTTCAAAATGGAGGATGGCCTGTAATAACGATATGGGCGGCCTTTACAGTAAGAAGGCATTCCTTGCACTGAATAAGAGGTCCGTTTCTTTTGGAGACTTTTGGCCCGAGCCTTCGTACACACGGGGGATCATCGGTCTGTTCCTGGTCAGTCCGTGGTGGGTCTTGTCAACAACGGCCAAGTAGCGTCCATAGAGCGGGCCCCAATCACAGATCGGGGATGGTTTCGTTGATGAATTGCCGTTGTATCTGACCTCGCTCGTTCCCGTCTCATCCGTCCAACCCGAAAGCGATGGTGAGGGGTTCCCCAAGCTGCATCGCTGACCTTGAAAACCGGTGTGAGCCAAGGCTTGGGGCCGCGCACGATGGTGAGGAGCATGCATACGGCTCCCTAGTCTGGCGCGTGGCGAGTACGAAGCATCGTAACCCGGGGGCATCGAGGAAGGGTTGTGTTGCGGGGATTGCCCGGCAACTGTGGTCCGGAAAAAGGGGGTATAAGTAGGAGACCACGTTGTAGGAATGCGAATGATTGCTTCAGCATCCAAGGGTCTATGAGGCCTCAGCAAATCCTATTCATCAGCAAGTCCACTGAAGAAAGTACAACACCAACATGTCGCCGCTCCCCGAGGAGTTCGACATTATAGTATGCGGCGGTGGTAGCTGTGGCTGCGTGGTGGCCGGCAGGTTGGCCAACCTTGACCACAACCTCAAGGTTCTTCTAATCGAAGCTGGAGAGAGCAACTTGAACAACCCATGGGTCTTCCGTCCGGGGATCTACCCCCGAAATATGAAGCTGGACTCCAAGACGGCAACATTCTACGAGTCCCGCCCCTCGAAGGCGCTCAATGGCCGCGGTGCCATTGTACCTGCTGCCCATATCCTGGGCGGCGGGTCTTCCATCAACTTCATGGTACGATGGCGTCTCGTTGATACTCGATTCGATATGCTGATGTGATGTCTTTAGATGTACACCCGTGCCTCGGCGTCGGACTATGACGACTTCCAGGCGAAGGGCTGGACCACCAAGGAGCTGCTCCCGCTCATGAAGAAGCATGAGACCTACCAGAGAGCCTCACAAAACCGGGACATCCATGGCTTTGAGGGTCCCATTAAAGTCAGCTTCGGGAACTAGTAGGTCACCCTGGCGTACTTCATATAGTGTAAGGCGTTGCTGACCTCGCGGCAGTACCTACCCCATCAAGGATGACTTCCTTCGGGCTGCCGAGTCGCAGGGGATCCCCATTGTGGATGATCTGCAGGACTTGAAAACCAGCCACGGGGCGGAACAATGGCTGAAGTGGATAAACCGTGACACCGGCCGTCGTAGTGATAGCGCCCACGCATACGTCCATTCCACTCGCTCGGTACACTCGAACCTCTACCTGGCCTGCAACACCAAGGTCGAGAAGATTATCATTGAGAATGGGAGGGCTGTTGGCGTTCAGACCGTGCCAACCAAGCCCATGGGCGATGATCGCGGAACCCGTATCTTCCGTGCGCGCAAGCAGATCGTCGTCTCTGGCGGCACCATGTCGTCTCCCCTTATTCTCCAGCGCTCCGGTGTCGGTGAGTGTCCTCTGTCTCATTTCTGATGCCTCGCCCACTGACAGCCCGCAGGTGATGCCAAGAAGCTCCGAGCCGTCGGTATCAAGCCGATTGTCGATCTTCCCGGCGTCGGGCAGAACTTCCAGGACCATTACCTGACATTCTCCGTGTTTCGTGCCAAGCCCGGCACAGAGACGTTCGATGACTTCGCCCGCGGTGACCCTGAGGTACAGAAGCGGGTGTTTGACGAATGGAACCTCAAAGGCACCGGTCCCCTCGCTACCAACGGCATCGAAGCCGGCGTCAAGATCCGGCCAACTCCGAAGGAGCTCAAGGAGTTCGAAAACTGGCCCACCCCACACTTCAAGTCGGGCTGGGATTCGTACTTTAAGGGAAAGCCGGACAAGCCCGTTATGCACTATTCGGTAATCAGCGGGTGGTTCGGCGACCACATGCTGATGCCTCCAGGAGGGTTCTTTTCGATGTTCTCGTTCTTAGAATACCCGTTCTCGCGTGGCTCGACGCACATCACGTCGGCCGACCCGTACGCCGTGCCGGACTTCGATGCGGGATTCATGAACGATGAGAGAGACATGGTGCCCATGGTGTGGAGCTACATCAAGTCGCGTGAGACGGCTCGGCGCATGGACGCATACGCCGGTGAGGTGCAGAACATGCATCCCGTCTTTGACTTCGACTCGGAAGCACGCGCGTATGATCTTGACTTGGACGACACCAACAAGTATGCCCTCCCCGGGAACCTCACCGCGGGTATCCAACACGGCAGCTGGACCGTCCCGGTGCCGGAGCCAGACGAGAAGCCGAATAGAAAGGCTACCGTGACGAGCAACCAGAAGGCGAAGAGAAAGGAGCTGAAGTATAGCGACAAGGACATTAAGGCCATCGAGGAATGGGTGAAGCGCCACGTCGAGACTACCTGGCATTGCCTTGGCGTAAGCATCTACTCCATTTGAAAGCGGGACAAAACTGACTGGATACATAGACCTGCTCCATGGCGCCCCGAGAGGGGAACAGCATCGTCAAGCATGGCGTGCTAGACGAGCGCCTCAACGTGCATGGCGTCAAGGGCCTGAAGGTTGCCGATCTGAGTATCTGCCCTGACAATGTCGGATGCAACACGTACTCGACTGCGCTGCTTATCGGAGAGAAAGCGGCCGTGCTCGTCGCCGAGGACTTGGGGTATTCGGGTGCTGATCTGGACATGAAGGTTCCGGACTACCATGCCCCTGGGGAGAACCGCTTGCCGCTCAGACTGTAGGAGATGGATGCGAGTTGTGTCGCAGTTTGATATTGTTGAACATATAGCAAGAAAATGGCAATTGATTTGATCTCGTATCGCTTTGGAGTGGAAGATTCCGCGCAGTCGACGTTAGATCGTGGCAATCGCTCTTGCTGTCGGTGCTTCCGACAGTATTATCGGTTTCAAGCTGTCGGGAGAGGGGAGGGAGAGGGTGAGAGAGGCAGGCACGTCTTGTTGTGGAGCCGCACAATCATCTTTCAATGACACCTGAGACTGAGACTGCGCGCACAAGAAAACAAAGGCGGACAGAACAATGCTATTCATTGCACACGCAAACATCGGATCTTCATCCCTTAAACACATACGCGTCATAAAGGCTCAGGCCAAAAAAAACAGAAGTCACATGCATCTCATGTGACACCGGTCTCAACAACGATACGTAAGCTTAACCGAGATTGCTCCCCGACATGTTAGGGCATATGTTTCTTACCCTTGAATATTACAGCACCCTGAGAGATGGATCACGATCTGCCGAGGAGTCAAAGGTGTGATACCAGTGGCGGTTAGAAGGTGTCGGGTCAAAGGGGCGAGGCCCGGAGCAAGGGACGGTCACGTAGAGTCAAGTGGCACACAATAGCAAGGTACCTATATCGATAAAGAATGGGCGGTTACCAAGATGATCTAGATGCGGGTTATCAACCAGGCGGCTAGCTATGTGGTGTATTGCGTGTCTGCCCCTTTCACCCGGTCCGCAGCCTGCACCAGAGACCCTTCCTACAAAACTCCAGCCCAGGGCCCCTCGTCCCCTAGGTCTACAACGCAAAGTAGCTAGATGCGTTCAGATCAGCACCACGGATGTTAACCCCTCTCTTCTCACATTCAGCAACGACCTTATTCATCATCTCCTGGGTCGGGGCGGGCTGGGCGTCCACTTTAACCATATCAACTGCTACGCCTTCCCTTCAGCATGAAGTAGTTAACCTACTGTTATCCTTCGCCTCCTTCTGGGTCTGGGTCAAACTGAACTCATTTTCACATAACGCAAAGGCGCTTGGCATCCGACGGTGGATTCCAAGTCCTATTAACTGCGCCACCCTGGCCAATGCATGATAAGCCACCGGATCTGGGGAGGCCTTTGCTAAGGCACCTGAGGTGCTCATGGTTGGGAATGAGAAAGGTTAAGGACAGCCAGCAGCAACAACACCGAGGCCAAAGCTCCCTGGAGGAGGGTCGCACTTCCTTGGGGCCACGTCAGAGAGCCTGCGTGGCATTCTTCGCCCACCTGCAAGGCGTGGCGACCGAAGAGGAGCGCGAGTGAACTGGCTGGGCCTGAAACCAAACAGCACATCTCACACCCCCACCGGATTACAGGAAAGGTGCATCTGCGATTTCACGAAGGGAACAGCATTGCAAAAAACGTCTAATGCAAAGTGGGCAGGTTTCATCGAGACGACCCAGATCCCTACTACTTGGTGCAGGGAAATACCTACCCACTAAAGCAGCATCGAAGCCCCCGACGCACGGCTGATCCGATTGTCCTTGGAGTACCCCATTGTGACAGACTTGAACAGAATGGCTGTAAGAATGCCCGCACTGATCCCAGCAACTGTAGCCTGGGCACTGGGGAAGGGCTCTGGCATGGAGAACAGATATGTCGCCCAGGCCACCCCAACCATGGACGCGGGGCCTAACAAGCTGTAGAACAACTTCTCTCTGGCCAACTGTGATGTATAGTGAAGTACAACGGCTTCTTCAGTTCCCTCTTCCCCCCCGCACGATGAACGCGCCTGAAGCTGTTTGTTGAGGTCGGCCAGGACGCCATCTTCGAACAGAGCACTATGGTTCGAACCTGTTCACCACGGCCGTTAGCTATGAGACGAACATTGGCGCATAAGGTACCCACTGAGCTCGCGAAATATTTTGGCCGAGATGAAAAATGGTAACGAATTGGCGTCTCTGTGGTTGTTTGGGTTGCTCTTGTGAATGTCGTTGATAATAGCAGCAAGGTCCTTTGCGGAAATGCTTATGACGTCTTGTGAGGAGTCCATTCTCTGGTGAAATGGTTGAGGCAGTGATGGCAGAGGTGGGTGTGGTGAGCAACCATGCAGGAGGTGGGAAAAGCGTTGGGGAAGACCTTTTCAAGGCTGGTGGTCAGGCTTGTTTTAGGCTCGGACACCTTCCAGGTTGTCGACCAGACACACCCACTCAGTGACCGCCCCCCTTGTTCGCGGCCCTACCCATCCCGGACTGACTGCCTGCTTGGTCTTGGCCGTCGGAGTGACCCGATCCGATTGACTGAGCCCTTGATCGAGCGGATGGCTGCAGCGAAGAGAAGCACCTTAAAGGCTGGACCGGCGCGTTTGCTTCTGGCGCGCTTTTGCCAACTCAACCCGCACCGCATGGCGGAGGGAGCGGGCCATCGGGTCGGGTCTGCGAGATTAAGGCCGGGCAACACGGGCGTCTTTGCCAGCTTCCGAAACATTGAACCGACCACATGTAGCGGCCAGGGCACTAGATCGGGCACATGTATATTATCGCTTGACACCGAAACATATAGGCGACGTTGCCATGGGACAAACCGCGTCCGCGTTGTTGGGGCGTATCGCGGGGCCCTTCCACGTCTGCCTCCTGGCCCCCAGGATTCAAACTCCATCTCCCGTCGTCAGTTCGATCACTGGAGTCTGACAGCCTGACCCCGAAAACAAGCCCAAGCACTGATCGAACTGGCCTCTTCCATACCGGAGCACACGCTGTAATGATAAGCAATCCCTCCTCAACCCTGATTCCATATTATGTAAACCAAGCTACGGCGGTCGCGAACACTTTTCATTCTTCCGGCTCCTTCGTTTCTCCACCTGAACGGCCACTTTGCGGCACCGATCCAGCAGTGGACTTGCTTCTTACTTTACCCCCCCCCCCCCCCCCCCCCCAAAGACCCGATATTGTTGCTCGGATAGGGGTTTTTGGTTGGTGAGGGGGTTAACCTGCAACATGAGCTTCGCTAAGCTGGCCGTCTCCGACCTCAGATAATCAACTTCCCCAGAGAGCTGGCCGAGCTGTGACCTGAGAGCTGCCGACTCCTTGCACCCATTCTGTGCCTCCTGGGACAGGCCTCGGAGGAGCTCCGCAACTTCATCTTGGGCTGACGTTATGGTGGCGCTTGGATCCATGTTCATCTTTTTCTGTTCATATTTATCAGCTTACTTTTCTAACAGGGTTTTCAGCCAAAGGCAGAGCACAAACATTGAAATCCACTGAGCTTCAGACCTGCCGAGATGATGATGTTGGAGCTTGATGGTGAACGAGACGATATCCCCAGACAAGGGCTTGTTTCTCCAGCTTCCCAGGCATCATGCTAGCCATCACTGCAAGTGCGGCCCCACTGCCGCCGCTCATCTGGACGGACCCACCGCCGCCGCTAATGCAAGCCCACCGCTGCCGATTGTCTGTCTCCACCGCCGCCGCGTGGCCAACAAGCCAAGCCGGTTCAAGACGGTCGTCTCGTCGGGCCCGTACCCTAACCCTAGATCTCGGAACACGGCAAGCTGGATCGGGCTGTGACGTCACATACGTCATTCCCAAGCAACACCATCCAACCAATGCGCGCACCACGTTTCTCTGGATCCGGTCTCCATGTCATCGGCAGGTTTCCTGCTTCCGCGTGTTTCGAGATGGCCGTCACTGCCATGGATCATGGCGGGGTCATCTTTTGCCTTTCTTTATTTTCCCCATCAACGCCAAACCGACCTGCGCGACACAACATCCCGCTCCGAGCACCGCAGTGGCATCATAACCAGAAAGTGCCCTAGAAACCCACCCAAATGGACGATTTCGAGGAGCGCGGCCCGAGAAGGGCGCACGGCGGCCCCTACACATCGAAGCACCCCGTGCCCACCATCCGGGGGTACCGCGAGCACCGCGCCGAGCTGAAGGAGCGCGAAGGCCAGACTGACGACGCACCGATAGGGGAAGACCACCAGCAGGAACCCCACCAGCAGCAACAACCCACCGAGTCCAAGCCCAAGCGCGCGTACGAATCCCTCAAGACCATCGCCAAAGGCCAAGACCAGCCCGAAGACACGCACACCCCCTACCCAACCGCGAACCGGAATGCCGAGGGCCCCCCGGACCAAAACCAATTCCAGTCCCAGGACAACTTTCCGGATAATGACAGCAATAGCGACACCCATACCTCACACGATGACTCCAAAGAACACCGGAAGCGCACTCAAAAGAGACAAAAGTCTGCGACCGAAACCGTTGCAGCCACAATCGACCCCAAGGAAAAGCGCAAGACCATGAAGAAAACCAAGCGCTCTGGAAATGGGCGCGAGGTCACCGATCCGGTAACGCATCTCCCTATCGTCGTGCACGACATGACGAATCGGGATCTGCATGCGTGTCCAGAGAATGAGCCTGGGGCTGGAGAGGAGGTGCATACCCTGACCGGGGGGGAGTGCGAGAAGAAGGATGAAGGGGAGTTGGAAGAGGAGAAGGTGGTGGGGGAGAAGGGGTTGAGAGGAATGAGGGGGTTGTTTCCCGGGCCGAGAGTCGGGGAGGTGAAGGGAGAGGTGGTGAGAGCTTTTAGGGAGGCGGTCTGGGTGGTGATGGCAGGTGTGGGCCTGCTTGGGGTTGTGGCTGTGGCCGGAATGGG
>Ga0247780_1001124_pt1 | contig 18604 bp, 17 predicted proteins | sample UWRJL079202R5_FD_179927 | JGI IMG/M metagenome (GOLD analysis project Ga0247780, IMG submission 179927) | Plant litter microbial communities from Arlington Agricultural Research Station in Wisconsin, United States - UWRJ-L079-202R-5 | ecosystem: Environmental > Terrestrial > Plant litter >... | reverse complement strand
TGGGCTACCAAAAGATCATCACCTTTTGCCAAACCGTCCGCTCCACCTTCCCAAAGAGGCAGTGGGCCTAGGTCGACACGTGCTGCATCAAAGAATGTTCACCGGACCCGACCACTAAGACCAACAAAACGGGGTGGGTTTGCCGCCGTAAGAGTAGGCTCCTTGCACGCTCTAACCCGAACGGTAATGGCGGGGGCCTGGATCACCCACCTAGACGGTGCCCTAAACTCGGGCTAAGGCCCTGTTTCGGCCCCCGGCTAGAGTCTCCCCACCCCGACATCTTCTGCTAAAAAGAAGGGTTCAACTGGAGTTAACCCAGAAGCTCTAGAAAGTAAAGCCGATTGGCAGTCGAGCATATCTAGACTATCAGACCGCCGAACCAATGGACAGACGTAATCTTCGTCGTACAAAAAAATTCTACAAAGAGTAGGCTCTCTGACTTTGACACCAAAAAAAAGGACGGCAGGAAAATTAGTACTGTTGAGAAGACAGTAAGAGCTGATCTAGTTAGGTAATTTAGTTTATAGCGCGTTTGAAGTGAGCGTTTCAGCTATCTGCTTCTTCTCAGCGTCCATAATACATAGATTACATTTGGTAATGCTTCTCCAACTCAGCAGTACTTTGTCGCAGAAGTGATTCTCAATGGTATTTTCTACCTTGAACAGGGGTCTAACTCCTATTCCACCCAAGCTCCCGGGACAATGATTGCGGCATCTAGCAAATCCTGGGGCCTTTCCCCCTCCCGAGAACATGCAGCAATTTCCCAAGACAAGGACCAATCGGCCAGATCGAATCCATACTCAAAACTTTGAAGATGGGCCACCAGCGCCAGCGATGTATGCTTCTGTTCATTCGCAACCCACTGGCTAAAAGCCAGGGCGAAAGAATAACTTTCCTCCGTACCTTGCGGTTTCTGGTCGAATATCTCCTTTTCCTTCTTCCCGTATTCCCCCAGATTAATGCCGCACATAGTCAACCGCTCAAGCCATCCAGCAAGGGCAAAAGAAGTGACGCGCTGCCACGCATTGTTGACTCGTGCTAGATCCGCGCCGGAGCCATCGAAGCAGTCGAGAGAGCATCCTTTAAGAAGTGAGAGCAAAGGGGTCCCTGCCCATTCCGCCTTGGACACCTGCGGACATATCTCGACGGTGTATTTATGATGCACCTTCTCGACATAGTGAAGCATAAACGGCTTGGACAGAGTAATAATATCTGCCGCGAACCGCCGCCACAGAGCGAGTTGCTTCCCGCCGAGACCCTTCGTTAATCCCGCTACCGTTCTGCAAGCCCTGCCAAACGAAATGGCTATCGTGTGGATGATGGAAAATCCCTCCCACATAGACCGGAGGATATCGATAGGAAGGAGACTTTCACTGCCCTTAAGAAGATATTTGACGACGCCCGGATCAGGATGGTCTCCAGGAAGACTGATACAACAATATGCCCTCGCTAGCTCAAGCCGGTCGCGAGCTGGTAAGCTATGTAGCGACGGCGCAACAAGGCGTTGAAGAGCAGATATCACCGTTAGATCGTGCCTTCCACTGGAGCAACCCAATAAGAAAAAGCAGTAGTCGTCCTCTTGATACGGGCTGCGGCCAAACAGCCGGAGTAACTGCGAATTCTCAACGCAGTTCTCCGAAACCTCACCTTCGTTCCATAAGGCTGCCAAAACGGCAGTTTCTCGGGGTGAGCTGACGATCCATTAGTAACAAAGGTTTCCAAAGACATAATGGGATCGCTCACAAGCTATCTTGCAGATCTTCATCAATACACACACCTAGCCCTAGCTCCAGAAGTTTCTGGCAGATCTCTAGGTCTCCTGTGGATGAGGCGTACTGTCAAATGAGTGATTTAGCTCCCGGTCCGGTGAGCGTGCGCTGGAGTCTCGATGCTTACGTGGAGGAGTGTCAAGCCGGCCTCGTCACGGTCGAAGGGAGATGCACACCGATTCTGAAAAAGGTGGAGCATCCCAGACATATCTTTGCTCTTTACGCGCATGAAAATATCCGAGGTGTTCGGTCGGATGTTGTAGTAGCGTATGTTGAATTGCTGGAGATGGTGGCTTACGGTGAGGCTCCAGGCGAGGCTTCGGAGCCAAGGGGGAGGGATGGCGGTAACTACGAACGAGCTGTTATCCGATGTCGTCGAGATAGAGATGGTACCGATGATGGCTGATTTATATAGTCTCTTCTTAGCCCTGAGGCTCCGCGTATCGTGTGAACTCCTATGGGCAGCAATTGGCAGCTCATCATTGTTCCTAGTTGACTGGCAAATCTTCTGTATTGGCGAGGCGAGGCGAATGCTGCGGTCTTCCAGTAATAGGGTTAATATCTCATCGGTTTTATCGTGCGATACCCTGCCAAGAGCTCTGCGATAGTTAGTCTCGTTTCGGCATATCTATAAACGGATGTGCGATGCCTACATGGAATAGCATTGAAGACATATCTGTAAAAGCCCGCACGCGCTTCTCAGTTGCCGTTCTAAGGACCGTGTTGTGTCCTCCTTGAGCACGACCTTGAGCGCTCCGAGTTTCCGGGTGAGACGTGAGAGTGAATCGATCTCATGGTGTAGGTTCGCTACTTGGCTTGACAATGTGTCAAATACCTGTCGGCAGTAACGGATAGCATATGTGGTGTAGTCAGAATCCCACACATCCGAGGCCACGGTTTTATGCTTTAGCTGGCTGTCGATGTCGGAGAGAAGATAACTGAGGATTCCTATTTCCTCAACGAGGCTCCGCACCCTCTGAGGTGCTCTTTCGATTTCGCCCCACAGGGCTTTCAGACGAATAACGACAGATCCCAGCTCGCCGAGTGCCTGGGCAATCGTAAGCCCGCCTGAGACAAGCCCTATAGCCTCTGCCATGTTGGGCTACCGAACTCGTGAAGATAAGTCCAGAGTGAATTTCAGATTACAGTTGAAAAGTAGAGAATTTTCTCCTGAAGGCGAAGAAGAAAGAGGGTAGGGGATGATGAAGAAGAACTTGAAGATGATGCATATAGTGATCGGCTCAGACATCCAAATATTGAGGGTCGGTTAGGGAGCTTTTTGTTATTGAATAGGCGCTGGCCGCTGTGAAATGCGCCCTGCACACGTGTCTGCTCCGCACTTGCTCTCGTGTAGTAGAAGCGACGGTCGTAGGGCAAAAGTGTCATTGAGCGGTTGGGCTAGGGTCCACAAATGCCTAAAGTGCCGATTTTTAGGCTTACTTCACTTCCTGCATTTTGGTGAATCCACTCGAGTCCGACACGTTATTCACAACAAGAAGTCACAGCCACCGGATTCCGTGCCCGCATGCCAAATCTGCTAAAACCCCAGTCCCCGAAGTAGAAGCACCCTGTCGGAGCATGGCGATGGCCAGTTAGACCCATTTAAACGGCAAGTGTGCCTTATTTCACCAGCGGCCAGGCTCAATGATGTGGCATCAGTGTGCAGCCTGGATCTTCAAGTTGTTGTCACGGCCGGAAGCGAGCCAACCAGTCGTTACGGAAGGATAGAGCGGCGCCCCAAGGCTGGAGATCGGATGCTGTGCGCCCCGTCAGAGGACAGCTATCGATAGCTCAGTGCACGATAGGAAGCAATCACTGTGATAAGACTTACACTGATAGGCTTGCTCGTGGTACTCGGTAAGGAGCATCGTGAACACAGCGAGCACGGGAACGGAAGTACATTTCAATCATTAGTTCTATCTAGGAGCCTTGAGCTCACCCGGACTTGAAGACTCGTTCTTCAAGTAAAGCAATTCATGGTTCTTGTGTCATACTGTGATAGCAATCCTTGCTGTTTTGCAACTGTGAATCGACATATTGTTCAAGTCTTTACCCTTCGCGCTTTCGCAACCCTCAAATTCACCCCACCGTGGTTCACCTAGACCACCTGTATCCAACGTGTGGACCTTCCGGAGTTAGGATTGTAACAGTTGTCCCAGCAGCCGCACTGCAAACAGTATCACGTGCCCAAGTCTATGAAGAGACGCAGTTGCGGGCGAGTAATCGAGCTCGACACTAAGTTTCTTTTCTACAAGGAAACTGCTATTACTTATATTTTGGGCTAGGTTGCAGCGACGTTTCTGCAGAGAATGTTTTGGTCGAGTTTGGCCCCCGTTGTCCTGGCTAGTAGGATCTAGCATATCATCAGAGGCTGGTATCGATAATGTTTTGTTTATAAGTGTGGGCCATGGAATCGGCGGTTCTTGGTCCCTTGGCGGTCAGAGACGCTGTGAAATAAATCAATGACAGCAGAAGATGAATTCAACTTACCGTTCAGTAACTGTAGGAAACGTCTAGTTATGAACGTGGATGCTCGCGCCCAGGAATACAACCCAGTATCACAGGTTGACCTGCGACACCTCTTATCAAGTAATGAATAGTAGGTTAGGCGGTCAGAGGCCACATTGGGTCCTCTGGCAGTATCACTAGTTCAGATGGGCCGCGGGGTATGGCCAATTCAAGCCCCTCAGCTTCACCAAACTTCAGCCGATAATCTTTCTAGGGTCTATGTGAAAAAGATGGAGGGCCTCCTTCAGGGACAGAACCCACATTATGTCTTATATAGGGACCTTACATCAACAGCCCTTGTTGATTGCTTATTCCTCAAGTAAAGCAATACACGCTCACGTCTTGTTTCCTGCAAGAGCAATCCTATTGTCTTGACGTGTCTCAGACCTCTGCTTGAGCCTCTACCCTTTGTGCATAGCAAGTCTAGCATTCTAATCCAACCTTAGACCTCCTTAGTTTACCTGGACCACCCATATCCAACGCGTGAACCCTCCGGAGTTAGGATTGTAACATCGACCTACCCGTCCATCGTTCCCTAAGCTAGAGTGCTACACTCTGGAGCAACAGTATAAGGTCAAGACGTGCATTGATGAACCATTGCAGCCGGCAAAACGAAACTTAGCTGGGCCAGCGGTTCGTATATCAAATCCTCGACAAGCAAACAATTAGAGTTTTTTGAGACTTTTCGGTACGGTTAGAATCACAGATATATCATTATGTCGAGTTCATTAAACTGAGCGCCGTGAGAATAACCCCTCGATATTTGAGAGGCCTTCGATTCAGGGTGGCAGCCTGCAAAAAGTGATGGTTTCTAGTATCAGGGGTTTAAAGGCGGGGGATACGCCGCACCGACCGCTTCGCCAACGGTGCTCTCACCATTTTCAACATCATCGTTTGTTTGATTTTCAATCGACTTCACGGCGGTGAGAATAGATTGGATCAGCATTATCTTCTATTGATCTTTACTGTACAGAAAAGGTCGCCTCAGACAAACTTCGCTTGATTTCCGCCTCATAATTTCTACCTTACCGGCACCTCAGACCCGCACTCTCAACTTCGATGATGTTACACATCAAAGCCGCCCTTTACTGTACAGCTATGAGCAACAGAGGCCCTAGAGTTGCTTTCCCGCCCACTATGGGAGCCCCAAGCTATCCCAATAGCTTAGAGACCCCCTTTCCCTGGTCGGTTCCTACAAACAAGCTGGTACGGCCCCCATCATGTTATCCACAGGTACTAGTCTGCTGACCCAATCCCAGCCGAGAATGTGTCAGGTTTGGACATGCGTTAGTAACCATACCGCTTCCTAGCTGTCGAATAGTGACCTGAAAACGTACCTATTCAGTGCCAGTGTCAGAAAGATCCGATCCACATCAACACCGGAACATGCCCAGCATGCTCCCACGAAAAGTGTCCGGAATGCCCTAAGAGAGTCGTCGGCATGGCTTCGAACATGGGGTAGTTTTCTGGCGAAGTACTGTGTATTGTGTGGTATGTTACGCCGATAACTTCCTTATCTGCGTAGTCGCATGGGGGGAAGGAGGTAAAGGAGAGAAGGTAACAAAGGAATAGGAAATGTTTGCGACTAAAAGAAGTATAGAAACAGAAATTGCAAAGACTATGAAAAAAATATCGGTGCTAGGGGGACGGGTTGTGTGATACCAATAGGTATAAATAATGAGACCATCAGATGGCAGGCGGTACGTCTCAATCCTGATGCTTCGTTTCGACCATACATTACCGCTCGCACACGCGTTAAGGTAATTTGATGGGGCGCCTGTTGCAATTCGTAGATATTCTCGTGTATTAAGCTTGACAGGTTTGCAGCTAGGTGCGCAACGGAGGCCATGGACATATCGGAAACAGAGTCACAAGACACAATAAAAGGAATAACTGATATGCTGAAGCTGCTCATCACGTGTTGGGAAAAACGTATCCCCTCGTTGAGGACTAGCGCATTTCGCTAGACCTCTGTCCACATTTTAGAAAATGGTGTGAGCAGGGGTTGCTTTGCGCTTCAGGCTGTCGCCGTTTGTGCTGAGGTACTAAAAAGACCCTAAAAAGTTGCTCTATAATTTACCTTTCAGGTTTCCGATACGTAATGCGAAAGCATTGGGAATCGTGAACAGATTATTGTGACGAAAAAGAATGCAGAACTCGGGCCGCTAAACGAGAAGCATCGGGAAGGAAGGGGAGTGCAAGTGACTCAAAAAGCCCGAAACGTCCTAGTGCGGCGTTTGCCTCGCTGTGAGGGAGTGCGGTGGGGCCCCTACGGTTGCGCCTGCCAGCAAGGTGCAACCAAAACTGGGGGCCAGACGAAGTGGCCCCCCAAAATGGTAAGGTCAAAACTTGTGGCTGACAACCCTTGTTCTTGTTTCGTGCAAAACTAGGGTGCCTTGCCACCCTCCCCGCAATCGACTTCCGCCTAGCTTCGGGGTCTCTGACGACTGCTGTGCTGCCGGCGACAAATACTGAAATGCAAAACTACCAATACCGTTGTCTTGCGTGGCGGCAGTATCTGCACCCAGGTTCGTCAGGGAGTACCCGCGGAACACCCTATCTTGCGACATGAACGAATGCGAGGACGAGTATGAGAGGTACTTCGCGTCGCGCTGCTTCTTCTTGTTGCGGCGCCTTGCGAAGGTACTACGACTCCTACCAATCGTTGAATGTCCACAGATTGTAGCAGAGGCGATGGGGGAGCCGGGGAGTTAACGGAGATGCCCTTGTTGGGGCACGGGCGGAGGTGGCTGAGGTCGTCAAGGTTTGGGACAAGATTGCGAGCCTCGACCGCTTCGAGACGGAAGAGGAGGCGATGGCGGAAGAGGATTGGAATAACGGAGGACGAGGAAATCGTAGAAAGCTCTGCAGGCGCAGGTTGCTGGTAAAAGCGGCTGGCCGCGGGTGCCAGAGTCTCAGCGCCCCACACCATCCAATCAATCCAATCCGAGGCTTCAGGAGTGGATTGACTAACCCGATTTTAATCCGGTTGAACAGACTGGTTCTGGATTGGGATTGACTGCTGATTGCACTAAAATGACGGTGTCACTCATTAGAATGACGTTGTCTAACCTCTTTTGGAAGCACGCCCCCCTCCCCCATCTTTTCAATCTGTCACCAAAGATGCTCGCAGACGACCGTCCAAAACCATCAGATTGAAAGCGGCTCTTAATCGCAGTACCAGAGAATTGAATTTAGAGATAAACTACGTCGGGATCGGGGGATTTGGAAGGCAAACCTTTGGGCATGCTGCCTTCACGTGACAGAGCCGGTCAACTGCCCTCACCTGCTATGCCCGCCTGGATCGATGAAACTGTGGAGGTGTCCGGAGCGGCCGAAGTCACAGCGTAGTACTGCGAGGTATTTAACCCGGAGAAATGAGGGGTTCTCGCTAAATCCAGTATAGTGCATTTTGCTTCCTCAGCCTAGAAGCCACCTGTGGCGTTCAACAGGAGGCCACTAGCCAAACCCTTGACACCCGAAGTCATGTGACCGGCGCTTGTAGCGGGAGGTTCCAGTGCAACAATCACACAAGACACACGGTAAGAGAGCGCCTTGGCATGAGTTCAAGCGCTTTTAGCTTGGCAATCGCCACAAACATTCTAAGACATCCATCATGTACTGGTATACTGTGGGACATCCCATCGGTGCTGGTATATCATGTACCATCCCAGGGCATGTACTGGTATATTCTGGGCCAAAATTCGGGACCGTGGTATTAGGGCACTGTCGCATCTTAGCAGTTTCTGTCACACGTGGAACGCCTCTGACCCCCTGAGCGCCACAAGCCACTAGTGGCCAGGCAGGTTGCGCTAGGGAAGGCTAAAGTGTTTGGCGAGCGCCACTGGCGCAAGGCAGAAGTCATGAAATGAATTGGAGCCTCGGCCCCAAGAGAGGCCTCGAGTATTTAGATAGCTCATCAGATCCAGATTGTATTTCGAAGGCCAGAGGACCTTCGAGGCCATAGACAATTATTGTGTTCAGAATAGATTTGTTCAGTGCCCACAGGACCACATTTCTGTTCCACCCCACAGCCACTGCCACCAGTGTCCTGACCGTGTCACATCCCTAAACCACAACTGCTCTTGCAAGATAACATAGTTCTCTATAGTTAAGAAGGCCTGATTCTGGCGGAGGTTCTTCAAGCCGAGCTCCTGAGCCAGTGGCCCTTGAATATGCTATATTGGTTAGCATGTTCCCTTCTTATAATAGTACTATGGTTCTACGTACTGGGGCCATCAACCTTTTAACATTCAAGGGTATCTCCAGATTGTAATGTCGTTCCCACCCAATACAAAATCGGCGCATCACAACTCTCACACTGAAGGGAGTTAGTAGTTCGTCCTCTTTATTAAGCTTGCCTTTCATGCCAAGCGCCATGGTTTTGGTAAAATGCTTTATTACTTGTATATCCCGAGGATCAGAAGGCCTATATTTCTTTACATATTTAAAGAACGTTAGATCTTAGTGTAAAATACGTGAGCATTATTTACTTACGAATGCCACACCTCAAATACTTGTAAATACTGATTTTTGTTTTTAAGCTATAAATTCTTATAAACTGTATGAGGGCTGATCTTATAGCAGTTCCCTGTAAGGCCTCTCCTTTCAGCCCGCTCTATAAGGGTATCTGCTGAATTAGACGTCTTTAATTCCAATTCCATTATGTATCTTGGTGTTTTATTAAGGACGATGTTGAATTCAGGGTGTTGAATAACGGAAGTAGGGATGCTTTAAAGAAGGTAAAGGTGCGAGAGTTGGAGGGCAGAGGCTAAGTCCCAGGGGTTAGGTAGGTAACACGAAAAAATACAAGAGGTAAAGGCGAGACTGTTCATTTTCAAAATGAGGACCAATTTTAGCCATCTTTATATATGGGACCAAATCTGGGCCCACTAGGCTAGAGTTGAAGCATTTAGCATGCTACGGCGCAGCGTGCCGAAATTAGCACTTAGACTTAGCAAAGGTGAGCAAGCCTGAGCCGGCCCTGAGCCGACCCTGAGCCGGGGTGAGCAGTGCCACGTGGGTAAGGTACAAAAAAGGAAATTTTTGGTGCCTAGATTCGTTTTATATAACAGGTGGTGGCACCAGGCCCTCTGACTGAGCGGCCGTAGGAGTTGGGCCAATATGTGAGGGGGTTGCTGCTTCGCACTCATCGAGCGACACCAGGGGAAGCCGCCGCTTTGGTCTTTTGTCTTGGAGTCCAGACCGCAGTCAAGGTTCGGCTTGATTCTCAAATGGTCACGAGAGCATGAATAAGATCTGCAATGCTGGGGAAAAGCACCACAGGCATTGCGACAGTAAATTCACGCCGGAGCGGGGCAATGTGAGACGTGTTGGTGGCCGAAGAATTGAGACGATTGCTTTCAACACGAAGGACTTCAGCAGCGAAGAGGTGAATGGATGTTTGGAGAAATTCCTTCAAGCGGCCGAGCGAAAATTTCCATGGCGCTGCACGTGTTTTTCTTTGCTCCTCCATTCCTAGGACGAACGCGAGAGCCATTTCCAACAATAAGGGAAAGAGCGACGTGACGGCGTGGGCCTGGAGATCCAACAACACCTGCCAGATCTACTCCTCACATCGGAACTGATCGCTTCTTTCAATCACTCGCTCTCACACCGCTCCTGGCAAACCATACCACGTCCATCACGGATTTCGCAAAGAGTGCATTCGAGACCTCAGCTGCTGGGTAGCTAGCACCGGCGATGCCTTTCCAGAAAGAGCCGGGTCTGCTTCAGGTCCATCTTCTCGCCCAACCACCCGCGGACGGCCCTAAATCCCAGGGCGGGGCGACCCAGACTCAGAAAAAAGCGAAGAAGAAGTCGTTCATCCTCAAGTTACCAGTTGAGGCTGTCATTCGGATTTGCGATCTTCTAGAGGCTAAAGACTAGGCGGCTCTCGCTCAAGTCGGTCGCTGGTTCCACCACATCTCAAATCCCCAGCTCTAACACGGGAAGCTAAGATATGAATATCTGTCTGCTTCGTGGTACATAGGGGCCAGCGAGCTGGGTCATTAGTTTATGTCTGGGTTTGTATAACAGATACTAACACCTTTCAGTGCTTCCAGCAATGGGAAATAGCCAAATATCTTCTTTTCCGAGGCGCGAAGCTGGACATCGACAGCTCTGGGCGAGGAGACACTGCGCTCTACTGGGCTGCTGCTTGTGGCGCAGTCCCTATTATTCGACTACTAGCCTCAAGACCTGGTTTCAATATGGACTGTAGGGATTGCAACGGGTCTGCGGCACTCCATCATGTCGCAAATCTATCAACAACCGATGGCTGTTCCCAAGTACACGAGGCCATTAGCGAACTCCTCAGCCTAGGGGCGGACATGGAAGCTCGAAACATCTTCCATGCTACACCGTTGCTTGAGGCTTGCCATGCAGTAAACTACTCAATGGCAATAGAGCTGCTGCGAAGGGGTGCGGACCTAGAGCCAGCCCGCGGAGTCCCTGAGCTGCGCCACATACAGCCGCTCCTTTTTTGGGCAGTAAGGATCCCTCGTCAAAGCACTTTCCTGGGTGGGTCAGCCATACGCGTCCACGACTGCGAGACCAATGGGGATCTTGTCAAAGCACTAATCAGAGCGGGTGCGGACGCCAATGCCCGACATTCCGACAACGCCCACCACAGCGAGACAGTACAGATGAGGGCTTGCTGATCAGTAAACAAGGAGATTGTTTATGCGCTGGTGGAAGCTGGCGCTCTCCTTGACCCCAACCTGCCCCTGAGCACTTGATTCCGAGACCTCATCACCACAGCCCGCTTCATTGGGCGATACACCATGCATCAGTGACGGAGACAGGATGATTCGTCCTGGACTGGTTGCTGGATGCTTCAGGAAAGCGCCACCTACCCCACAACCGTCTACTGGAGGCCATGAAGCTATGCGTAGGTGCCAACCTTCCCAGGGCCTTGAGGTCCCTCCTCACGTTTGCCCGCCGAACATATGGTATCACCCCAAAAACCATCTGGAACTTACGAGCCCAGATTAGGGGGCAATTTACAAACCCTTCAATGGTACAAGTCTTCAGATACTTGTTGGAGTTTGGCAAATCCATCTCAAAAGAAGAAATGCTTTACAGTGCCATCCTACAACATCAAACAGACTTGAGTCTGGCGGTCATTAAGCGTGGCCCGGATGTCAACGGCGGCAGGTTCTACAGCGGACAGACCTACCTACACTTTGTTTGCCAACAGGGCGACGTCAGAATTATACAAGCTTTAGTCGAGAGAGGCACCGAGATCAACGTGTTTGACGACGAACGAAGAACGCCCGTCTCGATATGCATGGCTTTAGGCTTTCACGACATCGCCGAGCAACTAATCAGCAAAGGAGGAGACCCATTCCTCCAACCTCCTGCATCGGCTACGCTTGCCGGTATCGACATCTGAGCTGGCGTATTCCGGAACTGCTTCTTTAGCAATAATTCGCCAACAAAATGGGCGTGACCTGACTTGGTTGGGGAACCTGGATGTGGACGGCGAGCTGTGGCCGAACTTGCCGATCATGCAAGACACTCCAGCCTATGTCTTGTATGGTTCATCGCTCACGATCCCGAATCCTCGTCGTCCGAATCGTCCTTTGCGTGAATACAATTTCACAGCAAAAGTCCCAGAGGTGCAGCACGTCGCGGTAGTCTCCTTCGGCTCCCGCCGCGAACTAGGGAGCATTTCGTTAGCTAGGTTCTCGCCAGCCAGCGAGGGCGGGAAGCAGTGAGATTTTGATCAATCGCGGCCACTTTCAGCATGCGCGGTACGTACCCAGTTGGTCACAGCAACGAACGAAACCAGTGCGCTTTTTAGTGATGCATCAAGAGTAAGAGGAGGAGGGGGGATCGAGACGGGACAGGCCAGTGAGTGCAAGCTCACTACCTTATCCACACCGCCCCGTTCAGTACCATGCCATGAGTAGGTAGCTACATCAAGGCAATAGAGCGAAAATGCACCCGCAAGGCCTCACCGCAACCCTTAGAGGCCTTACTACGTTCTCGAAAAGCCTGTTCTAATACAATTGATGCCTGTTAAAATGCGAGTAAGGCATCTCGCGGTGCAAGGAAGGCGTGTGGTGTATCCCTCTCCCTCTTGTTATCCATGTTGCTCTAAGCCCTCACAGCTCAGGTGCCGCATTGCGAGGACGGGACGACATGGCGGCTCACCACATATACTCCTTGTCCCCCCGACCCGTTTTATGACTTATGGCGAGCCATTCATCTTATCCCGTCGACGGCATCTTCAAATCCTCTCTTCGGACACAACCGACGATGCCTCCAGCTCTCACAAAGTCCAGCATTTCTAGAAAGGGGTAAGCTAGATCTAGAGTCATTGAGCTGCGAAGGACCGCTGCCTCATGGAAGAACTGCCGCATGGAGTCAAGACGGGGAAACACAATGTGTGTTGTTCATATTGAGATAAGTACCGCGTGATGCCGCTAATAAGCCAGGACCAATCGCCCATGTTTTAAATCCGGACCCCTTTTGAGACCATATATCTCCGCCCTCCAACGGACACTCTCGTCGCGCCTATTACTTCCACTGGGCATCCTTACTCGCGAGGAACTCCTTGAGTACCTTCACAATGTTCTCCAGAGCGGCCAGGTACTCCTTCAGCTCTTCCTGCACCTTGGCTTCATCGGAGCCGAGCTTGACATAGAAGTCCTTCCGGTACGGGCAAGCGCTCATGGCCGCGCTGAACACGGGCTTGACGAGGAAGCTGTGGTGAGGCTTGAGGGTCGTGCCATAGGCGCCACGGAACGAGTCGGCGAGCTCCTCGGTCGGCTTAGCCACGTTCTGGCTGAGGGCGATGCAGGTAAATTCCAGACCCCTGTAGTACAAACGTATCAGCTAGATCCCCTCGCTGGCCTTGTATCTGCAGTCCAGCACTCACCTCACCAGCCATACCAGGCCCTCGGTCGCAACATGCGAGCCAGACTTGAGCTCGGCTCGGACAAGGTCTTGGAGGTTCTCGGAATCGAGGGGGGCTGCAAGGTAGCGCTTGCGGATTTTCTGGTTGGGGCAGGGGTTAGCTTCTGGGCTTGGCGTGAGCTTGGGTCAAACGGCGGGGGAGCGTACCTCAACGTTGCCGAGCATGTCCTTCTTCACGGGAGAAAAGGCGACCGAGCCAAGCAGATCTTCAGGACACGAGTCAGCAGAGCCCTGCTGCACATCGCGAACGGCCAGGGGCGGGGAAGCTACCAAACATGGTGGTGAGGGACTCGGCAGCTTCGAGGAACTCGGACGTCGAGATGGCGTTACTCTTGGCGGCATCGACGGGCACCTTGGTGAAGTCCCGCTTCATGGTGTCGAGGTAGGTACCTCCTGCGGGGATCTGTGCGGCCGCCATGTTTGCTGGTATTGTTGGTATTTTGGGTGTTCGTCGATCAACAAGTCGCTGGTTGGGGAAAGACGGGAAGCCAGGGAGGTTAGGGGGATTGGGAGCAGTTGGCGGTCAACAACCCTGAAGCCGCAAAAGAACCCCGCAAGGCCTCGACCGGGTCCATTTCCGCTGGGAGTTGCCCCGCTCCGTTGCCCCTCCCCCGCAGTTGGGCTCTGCTCAGCACGGGATGAGTCACGTGTTGGCTTTGGTTGGCAATGACGAAGCTGTCTGAGGTATTCTCTTTCGCCAGGATTTGCAAATGAAATTCTGTGCGTTCTTTCGCATGGGATGGTGGGTTTGTAAGTAAGTTGCAATGCTATCTCGGGCGCTGCTCAGATCGAATGTTGTTCGGCACGAGCAGGGACCCGCCATCGCGGTTGGCCTCGCCAGGAGCTGAACAACACCACCTTGGCCCGCGCTGCTCAATATGTCACCTGTTAAATGACTAAGAATAAGGACTCGGTGTGCGCCGGCGAGATATGTCAGATGATATGGCAAGCATCAAGAACACTCAATCCCTGACTGCTTTCTCTTCTCGATCCGTTCCGTGCATCCGTTCCCCACCAGTTGGCCCGGAAAAATGACGTCATACCTTCAGCCTGTGCCTTCCGCGTGTTGCTCGTGCCAACCTTCCAGCTCTGCTCCTCCTGCTGCCAACCGTTGGAAGCTTGCTTCACAGGCCCCTCCCTGAGCCCATTGGCGCATGAACTACGCAATTGGCTATAGTGTGCTACCTGGGGATGGCCGAATATCCGATGCTTGCCCTCGGCGAGCATGATGCTGTCGCCCCTTGACCTTAAGAAGGGCGAGCCAGCCTGTCCCAGCGTTCAGCACCAACCGCATCCGTCATTCATTCATTCTTTTGTCGAGTCGCACAACCGAATTTGTCTCTGCTTTGGCCCCAATTGACATCCTACTGCTATCTTGCAGCCACCCTCTTCGCCCCACCAATCCTGGTGCTGCGATCTGCGATCTGTCTCCTTCGACTGTAACGCCCTGATTACCCCTGCCAAGGTCGCCGACGTTATCCGTACCCTGCCATCCCAGATTCGCGATGGGCTCGTCAAATGGAAAACAACACGAGAGCATCGGCGACAAGGTCAAACATCCGATGCGCGAGCTCAAGGAGAAGCTCCACGGTGTCCACCTCGAAGATGCAAAAATACACCTGATTCACCAGAAGTGCGTTGAGCCATCAAGATGTGGAAAACGCCCGCTGACAGCTGTTTAGACACAAGATCGGCAAGTTCGCGAACTTGGTAAGTTTTAATTTAGATCTAGACTTCGCGTCTCGCTCGCCGTCGTATCGCTAACATCCCGTCAACCAGTTCAACCCCCAACATCGCCATGACGAGGAGCACGAGAAAGCTTGCGACGCGAAGCGCACCAAGATCACCGAGTCGCATCGGTTCGACTCCTACTTCCCCGAGCGCGAGGGCAATATTGTGAAGTGGTACGTGGACGGCAGGGACTACTTCTGGGCCGTGTCGGTCGCCCTCGAGAAAGCGAAGGAGACAATCTACATTTGCGATTGGTGGCTCTCGCCAGAGCTATTTCTCCGGCGGCCGCCATACTTCAATCAGGAATGGCGGTTGGATCAGATCCTCAAGCGCCGCGCCGAGGCAGGCGTCAAGATCTACGTCATGGTCTATCGCGAGGTTGAAGCAGCCCTGACGTGCAACTCACAACACACCAAGCATGCCCTACAGGCCTTGTGCCCCGAGGGCACACCCGGCCACGGGAACATCAAAGTTATGCGCCACCCCGATCACAACGTCCTGGAGAATGCCGCAGACATGACGTTCTACTGGGCGCACCACGAGAAAATCATCGTTGTCGACTACGAGATGGCGTTTGTTGGCGGCCTGGATCTTTGCTTTGGACGCTGGGATTTCCGTCAGCACACCCTGGCGGACGTGCACCCAGAAGGAGTCGTCAATGAGGTGTGGCCAGGCCAGGACTTCAACAATAATCGGATCATGGACTTCAAAAATGTTCAGGACTGGAAGCAAAACGAGCTGAGCAAGGCCGACTTTGGCCGCATGCCGTGGCATGATGTCGCCATGGGCATTATCGGTCCAAGTGTGTATGATGTTGCAGAGCACTTTGTTCTCCGCTGGAATTTTACCAAGAGGGACAAGTACAAGCGCGACAAGAGGTTCGAGTGGCTTGAGCTCAGAGGACGCCAGGGGGACGACGAGGATTTGGTGGGCGTCCAGAGGCCGAAGCATCCTGTTGGCGGATATGTCGTTCATCCGGTGACTCCTATGGAGACGAAGAACCTCGACGACCGCGGCAGCCTCAAAGTGCAAGTTGTGCGCTCGAGTGCAGACTGGTCAAGTGGGATCTTAACTGAACACTCTATCCAAAATGCGTACATCGACATCATTAGGAACGCCCGCCACTACATCTATATTGAGAACCAGTTCTTTATTACCGCTACAGGAGAGCACCAGAGTCCCATCCACAACACCATCGGCCGTGCTATTGTCGATGCGGTGGTGCAGGCAAGCAACGAGGGAAGGAAGTTCCGCGTCATTATTGTGATTCCTGCGGTTCCTGGTTTCGCCGGCGACCTGAGAGAGGATGCAGCCAATGGTACACGGGCGATCATGGATTACCAGTACAAGTCAATTTGTCGTGGGGAGCACAGCATCTTCGAGCAAGTCCGAAAGCAGGGTGTCGACCCAGCCAAACACATCTTCTTCTTCAATTTGCGGACTTACGACCGACTCAACAAAACACCAGCCATCAAGAAAGCCGAGGAAGAGACGGGCGTGAAGTATCAGGAGGTACAGCGCGCGGAGGCTGAAGAAATTATGGACGAGGGAATACACGGCACAGTGGATGCTCATGGTGGTCACGATGCCCACATGGGCAAGCTTCACGAACAAGGGGGTGCTGTTGATGGTATCAAGAGGAACAACGAGGAGGCCCGTCGGCCGGACGCTGAAGAGAAAGCAATTGACACCAAGCGACGGTTCGAGGCCGCCAAGGATTCCGACAAAGACACCGACTCCCCTTTCAGCGTCGCACATCACGCCATGGCCGGGACAGGCAGACTGGTAGATGTGGCCTGGGAAGGCGACACGGAGGACGAGGTTAACCATTGGATTCAAGAAGAGCTGTACATCCATGCCAAGCTGCTGATCGCGGATGATCGAATTGTTGTCTGCGGCTCCAGCAACCTCAACGACAGGAGTCAGCTCGGGTACCATGACAGTGAACTGAGTCTTGTCATTGAGGACAAAAAGACGATCACAGCTACCATGGACGGGGAGCCATATGAAGCTGGGTACCACGCATCCACTCTTCGGCGGTATCTTTGGAGGGAGCATCTCGGTCTTTTGCCGCCTCAAGAATTAGACGGGACAGACGACCCAAATGCTCAGCCCCCAGGTGACGATGCGCCAAACGATGTTGCAGACAAGGACAAGTCGTGGAAGGTTGTTGAGGATCCTATGAGTGATGACCTTTGGAACATGTGGACGGAGCAAGCAACAACGAATACCCTGATGTTCAGACAACTCTTCCATGCTGACCCAGATGACCACGGTAAGGCCCCAAGCCGACTGTTGATAAGGGTTGAGGTGCTGACATGATCTCGCAGTTAAAACATTTGACGACTACAACGGTTTCCTTCCGGCAAAGGGTGTTAAGGCTGGGCATATTTTTGACCGCATGATCCCGCCGGAGGAGATCAGACAGAAGCTGGACAGGATCAACGGTCATTTGGTTTGGATGCCGCTCGACTTTCTGAGGGACGCAGAGATGGCCGAAAAGGGGCTGCAGGTGAACTCTTGGACAGAGAGTGTTTACACCTAGGCGAGTGCCCGTTGTTATTTGGTTTGTATTGTATTCAGTACTAGTTTAATGATCACAGCTACCAACACCAATGTTTATTCACCACAAAGCGATGTGCCTCGGAGAATCTCGTGCTTGAGTATCCGCGTCGTTGTTTATGTACAGGAACATCGTCGATGCATCGAAAGCTACTGCGCAGGAATTAACACCGTCGGGTTCACCCGCTTGAGGTACGACAGCGCGACCAGCAACGACAGGTTCTGGTACAGCTCATACTGCACCCCCTGCCCCGGCTGTCCAAACCACGGCGCAATCGGCCCCTCAATCACCACCAGTGGCCTCGTGACGCGATACAAATGGTAATTATACGGGAACCTGCCAACATTCCATTAGCACCTCTCAACATCCCCACCTCCCCCAAACCAGACCAGACCGCCATCACTCACCTCGGGTAATCATCCTGCTGCACATCCAAATTACTCGGCGGCAACGACCGCTGCATGTACGGCGCCCCCGCGGGACTGCTGAAATTCCCGCCCTCCCCGCCAAACCGGTCGATGAGCGTTCCGATCGGGAGGGTCACGTTGCCTTTGATGGGGGACCCGGTGGTGGTGTCGAGACTGTACCCCAGGTCTGACGGGTAGATCCAGTAGGAAGTCGTGGCGTTGTAGAACTCGGCGAGGAAGGGGCCCGGGCAGTAGCCGCCGAGGCGGGAGTAGGTGGCGAAGGAGGCGGAGAGGGGGATTCGACTGGAGAGGCGGAGGGGGCCGAAGCGCCTGGGGATGTTAGTGAGGGGGGTTTGGGGAAAAAAAAGGGGGGGTGGGGGGAGGGAAAAAGAAGAAAAGGGCCAAGTACCAGTCTCCGCAGACATATTGATCTTGAAGCGTGGCGTTGAACCTGGTCCCCTCGCAGTATTCGGTGGGGTACACGCCGCATTTGGACTCAGGGGGGTCGAGTGTTGGGTTCTGTACGGGTGGGAGTTTTGCGGGCGTGTAGTCCGGGGAGTCATGGGTTGCTACGTCTCGGGCGGCGAGGAGGCGGGTTGCGACGGTGATGGCGGTGGGGAGCTTCATTTTGGTGTTATGGGTTAGTTGGGTGTTGGGTGTTGGGGTGGGGATGGGGGGAAAGGAAAGGGGTCAAAAGAGGG
>Ga0247780_1001123_pt1 | contig 18611 bp, 25 predicted proteins | sample UWRJL079202R5_FD_179927 | JGI IMG/M metagenome (GOLD analysis project Ga0247780, IMG submission 179927) | Plant litter microbial communities from Arlington Agricultural Research Station in Wisconsin, United States - UWRJ-L079-202R-5 | ecosystem: Environmental > Terrestrial > Plant litter >... | reverse complement strand
GCAGCCAGATACCAAGATGCTGCGTAGGGCCGCCGGCAGCTGAATGCAGAGTTTCTAGTGGGCCGTGCGCTGAAATACCAAGACATGTCAACAGCCCATTGTTGTACCCTAAAGTTGCCCTCAGCAATTTCCATGTTCGTGCGTGATCCTGAGCCGCTCCTGAGCTAGGGTGAGCTATGGGTGAGCCTAGCTTGCACAGCCGTGTGGCCCAATATTGGACCCTCGACTAAAGTTGCCATCCAGAGATTCCGGTGCGTTCCCCGATTTATGCTAACCATACTACATAGGGTGCGGCTATGTACCATGCCATATTATGTACTGGTATATTAAATACCGTCCCAGTTTTGGAGCTAGGATACTATGTACTATGTTACAGATTAAACTAGGATATCATGTACTGTCCCACACTATGTACCAGTATATGCCCGCGGTCCCAATTCTGGGACCTAACTTTTCAGCTTGCCAGAATTTGGGCTACCCATTTGGCTTTAAGCACATAAAAACGCAAAACTCTGCACTCTATATAATTCAATTCAATTCGATTCGATTTATAGAGCCTGTGCGCCCTGCTAGTGGCGGGGGGAGGTGTTAGAAGCGCGGCACTCTGGATTCTGTGGAATTGTAGGGGTTGCAACTGCGTGATTGTATTGCTTGTGTTCACCCTCTGTTCCTCTGGCTCTGGCTGGAAGCCAGAGGCTTCTTTATAGACTATTCTGCAGGATTCAGGCTTCGTCACTCCGGTGGCTGAGGCTCACTGGCGTACTGGCAGTGCCAGGTATCCAGTCAGCTCCGCTGACTAGATGCCCAGGGCCTCTGAACCCCCTTCTTTCTGACAGGTGTCAGATGCACGGCACTCTGGATTGCAACAGTGTGATTGTATTGCTTGTCCTGGCTCTCTGGCTCTGCCAGAGAGCTTTCCTTATAGTTGTGAATGGTGGCAAGCTGCGTGGCAAAGCCACGCGGCTGTCTGTGGCAATGGTTACAAATCTATGGTTCTGGTGGTTTCCAGGCTCTTCTGACAGTTCCGGCCCCTGGCCAGAGCCCCCTCCTTTCTAACAAGAGGTGCTATACCCCTTCACTGCACTACTTTACGTAACTAGGCTCCCCCGCTATTGAAGGTATCTGTTTCCTCCACTACCTACCTATTATCCCCTTATAACTGTTTTACTTCTCTATTTATTTTATGTTATACTGGTAGCTGGTCCTACATCCTAGCCACTTTCCCTGCAACAAACTTGTACAATTCTTCCTCTATGTCAATCATATAATCTTTTTTAATACTTTTTATGACTCTTTACATAGTTAAGCATACTATAGTATGCCTTGGCTCGTGTATAGCCCCGTACTTATACTGTAGTTTGGGTTTAGGGGTAAGTTTGAACTTGTGGTGGTATGAGACGAAGTGGCTGTGTCTCGTCCTGTAGGCTACCAGGGCTGTTATATAAGACAAATCTGTACACACAAATTTTCCCTTTATATACCTTACTCGTGTGACACTACTCACCCCGGCTCAGGCCCGGCTCAGTCTTTACTCAAGCTTACCCACCTTTACTCAGGCTAAATATAATTTTCGGCATGTTACACCCACAGCATGCTGAATTACTTCAACTCTAACCGAGTGTGACCAGAATTAGTCCTATATATATCTAAAATTGGCAAAAATCGGTCCCCATTTTAAAAATAAACAGCCTTACCTTTATCTCTTATATTCTTTCGTATTTCTAAAGAGAGAGCGATGTTAGCAAGGGATTAGACTAGTCGCCTGTAATAGTAAAGAAGTGAATCAAAGTAAGCTGATTATGGGGGAAACAAACCTCGGATCCATCAGAGACTGAACGAGCAGCAGCGGCAACCTTAGATTCTTCGGATAAAGGTTCTTAGCCACTAATGCTTAGTTAACTTGATTTTTCAGTAGTAAAGACACTGTTATTCTATTAAGCGTTATTACTATTATTTATCGTAGATATGTTACTTACAGTGCTATCTAAAGTAGGACTGCTTAGTTGACTTGTGCACGAACTCCAGAAGCGTGAAAGAATCATCATCTAAGTATTTCCATGTTAGTCCAGCTAGTTAAGTTTGAATGGAAAGCGGATGATTACATATAATGAACTGGTGCGGTGACGCAACAGGGAAGAAACCACGAAGAGAACCACACCCACAGAAGGTTGCTGTCGGCCTGAAAGGCCGACTCCCAGACTAATGGTCCTCCGATCGGAGGGACACAAATGCAACTGACGTAGAAAAACAGATACGTACCTAGTATGGAACAAAACCTAGTATGTGACGGTACCTAGCATGAAACGGAGCCTAGCATGGAACAACAAAGGAAACGCGACCGTGAATTAGGTCATCTTCCTTCGATCGAAGGGCCAGAATGTCACTGGGCTTTCAATAGGAGGTCTTCGTGGTGAAAATCCTCGGATTCATTATTGTTGAAAGACGCACGGTTCAAAGAACCGCGCGGCGCGGCCCCTTTTTGACGGTGGCACGCGCCAGAGAACGCATCGCTATGTACATAAGCGGCTACAGTAATACTACACACAGAGCCCAAAAAGAACGACAGGGTCGGCCTGAACAAACGCCCCGAGTCATTGGTTCGCTTATCAAATACGTTAGCTAGATAATAAATATAAATTTAACATAAGCCCTGACTTACTTTTAAAGACGTTTAAAACTTATCTTTTATAGTCTAGAGCTCCATTGGCTCTTTAGCTACTGGATTTTTAAATTCCTACGCTATCCTCTTAGCTTCTGCCAATGACAGTTTTTCGTACAGAATTTACGTCTTAGATCTGCTAATAGCCCCTTTTTCGTTCACATCTTTAAATAACCCTTAAAAAGAAGCCTTGCCATTAGTTAGTCCTGGCTGAAAAGGAGTGATCACGACTCCTCTAGATAACGTTAGGCTATTCTCCTTAAAATACTTAGTAGTGAGAGAAGTGGTTCGATTAAAAATAACCGACATCGACCTCTGGAATAGTGCAGGCCAAGCAGCCATTCATTTTGCTTTCTCGTCCAGGAATGCTCTAATTCTTCGTACCTTGCTCGAAAGCCCTCGGGTTGACCAGAATGTCAAAGACGATGCTGGCAGAAACGCACTCATCCTCACATGCGGCTTGAAACTAATCGACAAGTCTGTCTTGGAGATTGTGGAAATATTGGTCTAAAGATCGGATTTTACAGAAAATCTGCAGGACGCGCTGGACAACACCGCTTTGCACGTTTTAATACGCAACTGCGTCAGCAATATGGACAAGGGTGAACGACAGACATCCTACGATGCTATTTTGATGATACTGCAGAGGCGAGGATTATGTCTGAACCCGAATCTCCAGGACGCCCAAGGGCGGACCATTCTCCATTTACTTTATGGAGGAGTTACCAATGATACTGGCTATGGCAGCGTCGCGCTTTCGGTAGCACAGATGTTGTTGGAATCTCACGGCATCGACATCAATCTACCAGACCTAGCAGGGATGACTGCCCTTCACACCACGTACCAAACGGCTGGTCTTCTCACGGCGTGTTCTCCAGGCTCTATATATAAATTCAAAGAAATGGTGCAACTTCTCTTGGAGAATCCTCACGTTCAAATTAATCATCAAGATGGAAATGGAATGACTGCCTTGCACCACGTTTGCAAGTGTGACGTCGCTGGGCTTGGAAAAGATGTTGTGAAAATGCTTATGGGACGTTTTTCCCTCAACCCCAACTTGAGAGAGTTTCCTGGGTCAACCGCAACGCACGGAGGGACAGCACTTCACCATGCTGTGAAAGCGAACAATGCGGATCTCGTCGAGATGATCATTTCATTGCCAACATTCGACCGCGAGTATCATAACGGCCCTCGTCACTACAGTGTCTTTCACATAGCTGTTGACGGTGCAGCTGAACCTAGGAGGTGGCGTTCAATGCTTAAGTTTCTCTTCTCCCAAGACTTCCTGGACGCAGACATTCGCGACCAGAGCGCTCTTGGGCTGACACCGCTCATGAAGGCAGCAGAGAAACAAGATATAGCTTGGGTCAAGCTTCTCCTGAAGTCTGGGAAAGTCAAAGCAGATCAGTGGAACTGCCATGCGCTCGCGCAGCTTCTCACAAAGTACCGTCTTTGGGTCTCAAAGTGGGCTTTCAGGGATTTTGATTGCCTGCTTCGATTTGGAGGTAAATCTGTGGTTAAGGAGGAAATGATATCTCTCCTGTATGAGAAGGATCTCCGAGGGCGGACTCTAATTTGGCCCGCCGCCATTGAGGGATGTTTTGTGTTTTTGGAGCAGCTTCTTGACATCTGTCCGATGGAACTTGATCTTTCTGCCGACAGCCACGGGATAACGCCTCTTCGGTGTCTACAAGAGCATCTGTTCACCCACAGGTTCTCAACAAGTGGCGATGGTGATGGATTTCGAGTTGTGCTCCAGATGCTTGCCACCGGGATGCAGAGCCCTTCAGGAAAGGAGAGGATGGGAAGAGTGCTTGGGGCGTCATCAACTCTGATACTGGCCGCAGCCTGCTCGCTGGAGCAGATTTCTATAAACAGGTTAAGGAGGCATACAATCACACCCGGGGTTCGCTGAGCGATAGCATCTCATGGGCGAGAAATAGGTACCCCACTGCTAAGGTCTGAATTGAGTGTCAGGTATCTCAAGGCAAATTCCATCTCTCTATCGTGACTCTCCTCCTTAATAACACCACGACCTAGGGGGCACATGGTTCATACCACGTACAACTTAACCAGCCACCTAGTTCAGCGTCCCCTTAACCATACTCACCAACAGCCCATTCACATAACTCGGACTCCTCCAATCACTCCAATCATGATTCATCAACCCCCACCCCTCATCATAGTCCTGCTTGCCCGAGCGGATATAATAACTCCCCGCCAGCACCCAAATCATCCACCCCGCCTTCTGCGCCGTCACAAAGCTCGCCAGACACGTCGAGTACGTATTCCTCCAGGTCGTCGCGTCCATCTGGAAGCCAAACTCTGTCAGCATCACCGGGAACACATTCGGCGTCGTCCCCGACAGGGCATTAAAGCCGTTGCGGTTGAGGTTTCCCTGGAGGGTGTTGCAGTTTGTAGCGGTAGTCTCGTAGTTGTGCAGCTCGAGGACGATCTTGTTGGCGGGGAAGTCGGCGAGGTTGAATTTGCCGGTGCCGGGGGTTAGGGCGGTGTTTTGCACGACGGGGGTGAGCGTGGTGTCGTAGCTGAGGCCGGAGATGAGGATGAGCACGTCGGGGTTGGCGGAGGAGATGGCTTTGGTGCCTTGCTTGACGAAGTTGTACCAGGATTGCCAGTTGTAGGTGTTGCGGGTGGCGGCGTTGTTGGAGGGCTCGCGGGGCTCGTTGCGGAGGGACATGGAGGTTAGGGCGGTCCAGGGTTTTGCCTGGGGGGGTTAGATTCCTGGGGGGAGGAAAAGGGGGATGGGCGGTGGCTTACGTGGTTCGCCATGTAGGTTAGGCCGCGGACCCAGTTGGCGGTGTTGAAGTAGGTGTCGCCCCAGAAGGTGTTGCCGTCGTCGCCGGAGCAGCACCACATGCCCTTGGAGATGTGGTTGTCTAAGAGGACGTAGATCTCCTGCTTTGCGCACTCGGCTGCTACGAGGTCAAACACCTGTATCATAATCAGCTTGAATATATCCATTGTTTTGAAATCGACTCACCTGCAACCTCGTCGTCGAGGCACTCAAGCTCGGATTCTTCGCCAACACCTGGTTCAACACCTTCGTTCCATTCGTCTGTCCCAGCGCCTGCACAAACGCCTTCTGCAGCGTGATATCCTTACCGCCATTGGCGTAAATCTCATCGATCATCTGGATGGCATACGTCAAGCGGATCACGTTCATTCCCAGGCTCTTGATCCTGGTAACAATCGTTGCGATCGACTGGTACTGCAGACCCTCGGGGATCATGACATCGGCGTGACCCGGCCAGTTGGTACCGGCGTAGGTGATGTTTTTCCCGGTAGCATCGCGAACCCAACGGCCGGACGTCACGTGGGGGGTATTGGGCCAGGCGGCGCGCTTTTCGGGGACGACATTGAGAACCGGTTTAGGCTCACTCGAGGTGGTCGGGGACGCGAAGGCGAGACTGGCGAACACCAGGATGGCAAGAATGAATCTCATCGTGCCTGGCGGATGGTCTCTGGGGACGGGATGACGTTGGGAACTGGCTGTGGAGGCTCTTCATCGCAGGAACGGGAAGCGGTAGATATATAAATTGCTTTCCAAATTGGGACGGTTGTTTTGGCCAAGGAGGCTATATGAGTCCTATACGGAGCCCGTTGGCCTAATACATTGTAATTCGGGTACTGGACTGACAAAGAAGCGAATTGTCGTTCAATCGGTGCGTCTAGTCCAACTTCGGCTCGACATTGTTCTCATCGCGCCGTTATGGAGAGCCCGAGTCGTCAATTTCCATTCTTAGGAAGGTCACTCTCTCAATCGCAGTTCAACTTTGCGGGGGTCTCCGGCTCCGGCTCCCCCGGTTGAAACAAAACACCGGAGGCAGAGAAACACCCGCGTATCGATTGGCGGATATCAAGCATTTTTCCGTGCTGGGGTTGGAAGCGGAAGGTTGTAGTTGGCGTCGATTTTGCCGAGCGTTGCGCTTGGTTCAGTGCCTGTGGGTTTTAGCCAGACGCGCCCAGAAACCCCACACTTTCGGGCGACCTGGGGGAATGCTGGAGGGACATTGATCACACTCTGCCAAGTTTCCCCCCTAAATGAAAGGCCAATATTCGTCAAGTGCAAATAGGGAAGAAACCAAGGAGGTTGGAGGTTGGGCACGGAATTGTTCCTGGAAAGGTGGCTGCAGCTTGCTGGCGGGGCTATGCACTGCGGCTTAGGGCAGGTTAATCGCATGATCCGTGCGCAAGGGCGTTGCGGGGGTGGTGGGGTCGTTTCCATCCGATCAACATGCGTGCCACATCGACAATTCTGTGACCAACTTGGGAATAATAACTCCATGGCTCCGCTACATTGCTTCATCATACTTGACACATGACCATACTTCGTCAATTGGCAACCAGACCCCTCGAGGCCTCTAATCTCACGTCGCCAGCATCCCCTTCCCTCTAGGCATCCAACCTCAACTGCAGCGACTTCACTCGCCAATCTCGCGTTTCCTGAACTCGACCATCGGCCCCTCCTTCAAACTCGTAAACGTATCCACGAGCTGGAACTCCGTGCTTCGATGCCGTCCCCACTCAGCACCCGCCTTTCCCTCGCCGGGATCGACGATCCCTTGCGTGCGGCGCAAGTCATACAAAAATAGCACGCGCGCCAGCGTCATCGCCATCTCGATATACGCCAACCCCTTCCCGATACACCCGCGCGGGCCGATCGAGAATGGACAGAACGCGCTCTGCGCGACCGCAACGTCGTGCTCGTTGACCCTCTCGCTGGTAAACCATCGCTCGGGGATGTATGCGAACGGATCGGGATAATACGCTGCGTTATGGTGGATCGTGTAGTGTGGTGTGCCAACTACCATTCCGGAGGGGATGTTCTCGCCGTCGATGGTGATTCCGCCTAGGAGGACCTCGCGCGGGAGGAGTCCGCCGACCGAGGGGGAGAGGCGCATCGCTTCGTCGATGCAGGCGCGGAGATAGGTGCAGGAGTTGAGTTGGGGACCTTGGTGGATGTCTTCGACGGTGGTGAACTCCTTGCGGATCTCGGCGGTTACCTGGGCGAGTGCCGAGGGGTTGCGGACGAGGTAGAAGAGGGTTGCTGCCATGGCTGTTGAGGTAGTGTCGGAACCGGCGATGATTCTGCGTCTGTTAGGCTTGACTTCGAGGTTGCGGGTGAGATTGACTTACAGCAGGTTCGACTCGCCCCAGAGCTCGGGGGTGGTGAACCCCTGGCCAGTTTCCGGGTCGCGGGCTTTGAGGAGGTGGTAGAAGAAATCGCGACGGTCGGTTTCGTCGCCGAGTGCTGTTCGGTCGGCGAGCTGGGCTCGGCTGTAACCCATGTATTTCGCTCGCCCTGCCGCGATCTTGTGGAAGAGTATCTTGTCCAGGCTGAGCTTGTCGACGATGGGCATTGTGCCGCACTTCTGCGTGTCAGCTTCAGCGGATGAACTCGGGTATGGTGGGACTCACGATGAGATGCCTCTGCGCGGCTACGCCAACCAGATCTACGGCGTAGCGGTTGTCCGGGCGGTCCAGCATGTGGAATGCCTTTCCAAAGCACAAGTCTCCGAGAATGTCCATGGCGAGCCAGTTACACCAATCGGCCATGTTCTTGGGGGTAGTCCATCCCTTCTTTTCATCTATTTCGCGGCCTAGGTCGCCAATTGCGTCGCAGAAGGTCCTGATGTTGGAAAGGATGTAGCGCTCCATCCCCTTGACGGCACTGTCAGAGAATGCTTGCGAGAGCACGCGGCGCTTTCGAGCATGGAGCTCCTTATCACGAGTGTTGTGTGTATTCGGTGCGGGATGGACAAAGGCATCGTAGAACTCGGACTTTCGGACATTAGCCTTGAAGCCGTAGATGTCCTTCAGGGCGGTGTTCGAGTTGACCGAGAGGGAGTGGGGGCCGAACCGCACAAACTTCCCATACTTCTCATGCATCCGCCAGAACTCCAGATGGCGGTCGCCTTTCCAGGCATGGTAAAGCATGTACGCATCTGTGAGCTTGGCTAGAGGTGGCCCGGGATACTTGGCCAGCGGATGAAAGAAGAGGCGGTGGACCACAAGACATGTTGTCTGTCAACGCTGTCAGTCAGCACATGTGGGGCACTGAGCATACAATTTGAACGTTCAGGTACTCACGTAGATAAGCCCCGATATCCCTAAAACGCCGAGCCAAAATAAAAGGTGAGCAGCGTGGAGAGCCATGATGCTATTCCTGCCTCTGTCGATGCTGATGATGCCGAGGGAGATGGGAAAACGGACAAAGGTGAGTCTGGGGCCGTTTAAACAGGAGATTAAAATCCAGGCACATGACGGCACACGCCTGGCTTCCAACGGCCTGCACCGTCATCTTTGTCCTCCTCAAGGCGATCGGGGTGGTTGAAGCACAGTGCCAACTACGCTCGGCTTGCCGCGGCACAAGCCAAACGGCGCGCGATGATGTCGACATTCCTCTTTCGGCGCAGCGTGTTCACTAACAGCACAGCTGCCATATGCCCAGCAAACTCTAATCGGAGCAAGAGCTTCGGAAATACACGGCCCCATGCCAAAGCCATGAAATTCCGCTATTGCTCCCCTGTCTGTACAGTGTGAGTAGTGTAAACTCGGATCTGGCAGGGGCGGCGGTGGTGCCGCACCGTCCGTCCGAGGCCATGCGTTCCTGAACTAGCAAGGCCGAGTTTCATGGTGGTTGGGCCGAAGACTTGGACTTTGATGACTGCTGTCCCGACGAGGGCCGAGTTTTGTTGACGATTTAACGTGGCAGACACCTCAAGACCTCGCTAGGGACGTGCTCTCAGAAGTAGCTCGTGCTCTAAAATGAGAAATTCCGGGACTGGCAGGCAGTTTCTCTCGAAGACAGGGCTTTGTTCGTCGAGTGGTCCTTGCAATACCTGCCTGGTCGATTGAGCGGAAGGCGGGGGAGGGGCTATAAGTTGGGGGAGGTCGTGGTTGGCGGTCGGAATGGAGCCATTCACGCCATTGTCAAACAGTACGTAAATCTCGGCTTACACAGGAGCCAGCTCCGGGATGTTGCATGGAACCTCGACTCTACAAGATCCCGTCCCGATCAGTGATCGGCGCTCTCGAAGCTCGGTCTGGGCGGCACTGGCGGCCAGCAAATGCAGGGGCCAAGCGGCGCGTGGGGAAGCCCCCGCCGAAATGCGCCCCACTAATGCCAAGCCAGCCAATGCAAGGCTGAGAGGCTGGAAAAAACCCGCCAGCTGCCTGGACGCGGATTCTGCCAGCCTCCAGTCGCGCTCGTAACAGTGTCCGTCGAGCTGCGGAAACACCAACTTGCACGACGCCGGCGACCCGATGTAGGACGAAAAGACGAGGACTAAAGTGTACCAGTCAAGATGACGGTTTGCAAGTTCTGGCAGAACGGTTTCTGCCGCAACGGAAGTACGATTGCCCCCTCCCCGCTGCCGCGCTTCTCCCTGCGCTCAGCACACACCACCAATGAGATCGGTTCCCCGCGCGGCTTTGTCTCTCGCGGCCCTCATTCGTCTCCAGCACCTTCATTGTTTTCTCATTCGCATGCTCTCATCTGCTTGCATTCCCGATCGCTACTACCTCCGTTGCTGACCCGCGCGACTCCAGGCAACTGCCGTTTCGAGCACCCGCCGAAGAACCAGCCAACACAGAGTACGAATAGGTTCGGCGCGCTGGCCCCGTCCGCGAACATGAGCAACAACCGTGAGCCCACCCAAAGCCCAGAGGTTGTTCGCAGCATATTGACCCCTACTCTCAAACAGAGCAGCTGCCATACGGGCTGAGCGCCGAAGTCATCCAGCGAGATCTCCAAAACGAGCTTCCACCATGGATTCTGTCCTGCTACGGTCCCGGGAAGGACGCGCCCGAGCAACTCTTCGGAGGATATCCGCGAGAGCTGAGCTTCGAGGAAGTCCGGCTACATTACCAGCAGGGTGCGGCGTCAGGAAACCCAGAGGGTGCCCTTAACGAGATCCAAGGCCTCTATCAAAATGCCAACCAGCAAATCCAGCACACCATCACGAACCTGAATTCTGCGATACAGTTCGTCGTCGACGCAGGAAACAAACACCCGAACCGAGCCGATATTTGCAGGGCGAGCATGCCGGAGGGCGGGACGACGGGCGAGTTTGCGAAAGACAAGCCAGCTTCTACCAACGCTTTTGGAAGCACGAATAATGCCTTTCAGAACAATGCTCCGTCGAGCAATCCGTTCGGGGCTCCCGCTGCGGGAGGTGGCGCATTTGGGCAGCCGTCGACGATGGGTCAGAAGCCCAGCCCGTTCGGCACCCCGGCTTTCGGCCAGCCTGCTCATTCAACAGCGACATCCGCCTTCGGAAAACCAGCCCTTACATCTGCTTTCGGCCAGCCAGCGACGTTGGGAGGGACCTCTGCGTTCGGTCAGCCGGTCCAGGCGTCTAGTGCTTTTGGCCAGGGGGCGACACTCGGCGCAAAACCCAATCCCTTTGGCACACCAGCCTTTGGACAGCCGGCGCAACCATCGGGCGGATCTGTTTTCGGTCAACCCTCTCAGGCAGGGGGCGGATCGGCATTCGGACAGCCCTCACAGCAGACATCTACATCAGCCTTTGGACAGCCGTCACAGTCCGGGGGTACATCTGCTTTCGGGCAACCAGCCCAGCAAACCAGCGCTTTCGGGCAGCCAGCGGCCTTGGGTCAGAAGCCCAACCCGTTCGGTGCCCCGACCGGAGCAAGTCCATTCGGTGCTCCCGCACAACAGCCGCCGGCGTCAAATCCATTTGGGTCACCAGCACAAACCACTCCAGCTGCGAATCCATTCGGTCAACCGACGCAAACCACTCCGGTCCCGACTGGGTTTGGCCAACCTACGCAAACTACTCCAGGCCCGACCGGGTTTGGCCAACCAGCGCAGACTACCCCAGCCTCAACCGGGTTTGGTCAACCAGCTCCGAGCAGTGCTCCAGCTACCAACCCCTTCGGACAACCGCCAGCCGCTGCTTCTACGAATGCCTTTGGTCAGCCGCAGACAACGGCACCAGCTACTAACCCTTTTGGAGCACCAGCTACGACCAGCGCTCCAACGAATCCGTTCGGCCAACCCCCTGCCACGACCACCACCGCGTTTGGCGCCCCTCAGACGACCCAGCCGGCGTCAACATCCGTCTTCGGTGGTGGCGGAGGTGGTGGTGGAGGCTTTGGTAGCGTGCCTCCTCCGGCCACGGGAGCCCCGGCAGCGACGCCCCAGGGAGCGCAGGGTCAAGGGCCCTACGGCCCGGGCGCGACGCGCCAGCATCCGGACATCACACAATACAGCACCAAGGGCCCAGACAATCGACTGCGTATGTTCAAGGGCAGGCCGGTGACGTACCAAGTCCTCAAGAGGGATGATAAGGAGGTGCCTGTGATAAGGAACAATGACGGCAGCGTGACCAAGATCTGGTTTCCCGACGGCGCGCCGATTTACACGGCAGACACAGAGGCGTCGGACCCCAACGCATACAACGACCCGCAAGTACAGCAGCAGTGGAACTCATTTATGCAGACGCGAACCTTTGCCGGCGAATTCATGCCCGAGGTTCCTCCGAAGAGAGAGTTCTGCGCATGGGACTTTTAAGGGCGAGAGGAGGAGATGTATATGATATGCATTGCTGGCGTTGGGCTGGTGGACTCATCATAGTCAGAAGTCCTCGGGGGTTACGAGGACATATTTGATGCGTTGTCTTGCACCGAGATTACGATAGCTCGTGCAGAACTTGGGTTATTATGAATGAATTTCCTAGCGGACGGCATCATACATAGTTAGATGCGCTTGGTTTAGAGCGCCACAAAGATAGACCCATCAGAGAGAGGTAGAGAAAACCGATGTGATATCTTTAGCCGGGCAGCCCGCCTCTCGCCATCTTCCTCGCCCGTTGATCTCGTCGGTTGTGGTTCGCCCTGCTCCCCTTGTTGGCCTCCTTCCTCCGCCTCGCCTGCTCCGTCTCAGCCGGAGTCGGCGCCGCCCCGCCCCGACCACCACCGCCGCCGCCAGGGCCTCCCCGTCCACCACGCCCACGACCAGCCCTTCCCCTTGGTGCACCACCACGTCCCCCCGGTCCCGAACCAACACCATCACTCCCTTCCTCTTCCCCATCCTCATCCACCAGCCCAGACCGCCACGCCGTCGACTCAATCGCATTCTGCGCCCCCGTCCACTCCCCATACCGCACCTGCAACCGCTTCCGTAGCTGCGCATCCCGTCCCAGCATCACCGCCCACCCTTCAATCTGCTCGTCCGCCATCCCCGTCACATCCCTCAACTTCGCACGATCCACCCCCTTCCGCACGGAATTATCCCGCTCAAACACCTTTGGCGTCGCCGTCCACGTCCGGAACAGCGCCTCTTCAATCCCCTCGGCGAGAGGCTGGTCATCCTCGCCTCCAGCGGCATCGACTGTGCCGCCGACGTCGGCCGCGTCGTAGGTGTCGTCGCGCTCGTCGTCGTCAGAGTCGAATGCCGCGAGCGCGGAGAGGATTGCAGCCTTGTTGGGGGCCGCGGCGCGGTCGGCGAGGAGGTCGTCTGCGTTGAGGTTGCGCTTGCCGAGCTGCAGGCGGGAGGTGTCGACTTGGAGGAGGTCGAGGTCATCGTTGTCGAAGATGTTGTGGCGGGTTGGGAGGGTTGCTGTGGTTGGGGCGAGGGGGGGTGGGGGGGGGGGGGGGGGGGGGGGGGGGGGGGGGGGGGGGGGGGGGGGGGGGGGGTGGGGTTGGGGGGGGAGAGTTGTTCGGTGCGGGAGGCGGAGTGGAGGTGAGGTGGGAGGGAGTCCTCGAGCAGGTGGGAGATGACTTGCTCGGTGTTGTCGGCGTATTCGTCGAGGAGCTTGGCGATGAAGCCGGAGCCGAGGTCCGGGAAGAGGTCCTGGATTTGGGAGATTTGGCTCATGAGGTGGATGTGGATTTCTTGCTGGATTTGGGCGTCTTCGTGCGAGGCGAGGCCTTTGCCTTTGTCGATCTTGCGCTTGATGAAGCGCTTTGGCCGGGGCATGCCGGCGCCGAGCTTGCGGAAGGTACCGAGTTCGGTGAGGATGGATTTGGTTCGGCTGGAGGTGTTGCCGGAGTCTTCGAGCTTCCGCTGGAGTTGTTGCAGGACGGGGGTGGATGTTACCAGTTCGGCGACAAGGGAGTCGTTGATGTTGAGGGGTCCGGCTTTGTGTGTGGCGCCTGCTGTCTTTAGGGAGTACAGCTGGTCCGTAAGTGCGGACATCTTTTGGCCCTCGGCTAGTCCTATCAAACAGAGATAGGTGGTTGAGATGATGACCTTCCTGAGCGGCGGGTTCATGACCTTGAAGCAGCTGATGAGTCCATCCAGGAAATCGTCGCCGGCGAGGAAGAAGCCGGCAACCGAAGGCGAGGAATGGATCAGGTCTCCGACCCGGTCCAGCTGCTCCTCGATGGCGCGTAGATCACCCCCTTGGATGCCGGCATCAAGATTCTTGATGAGGAATTTCTTCAAACTGGCTAGCGATGTGTCTAGCTGGGCTTGTGCCGGCCCCGTCAGATGGGAGACCAGAGCCTCGGTTTTCTTCTTGCCGTAAACACGGCTCAAGTCGGCGAGGAACTCCCATTCTGCCAATCCACTCGGTGGCGATGTTGATTGAAGGAGCTGAGACGCCAAGAGAAAGACATCTTTCAGGAGTCGTTTCGCAGATTGCGACGAGCCGAGTATTCCAGCACCGCCTAGTGCTGTCTCCCTGACAAACGACGCAAGGAACGTTGCGAGGCTCTCATCTTTGGTTGAGATATTGGTGAACCCATTTTGCGAAAGGGACAAGTGGCTGTCGACGAGAGCAAGCCAAGCATCCAGGCATGCAACCCATTCGTTGGGGGGAAGCTGTTCCCTCCAGCTCGCGAGCGGAAAGAGTGCAAACGCAGGGAGTTTGGTGGCGGCCATGTTGATGATGTGAGCGCCAAGACTCGGCAGTTAGGAGACCAGAGTGCGTCTATGAGCCCAAGGACGAACGACAAACACCGTGCAACGACCAACCAATGAAAAGAAAGACAAGGCAGAAGTAAACAACGGAAGAAAAGGTCGAGCAGACCAAATCCACAGCTCAAGATGCTGCGCAGGTCATATAACAACAAGCTTGAATGCCCCTCCAAATTGCCCCTCGCTGAGTGAGTCCTCGCCGGGTCAAACCATCCCCGGCGCACCAGCCACATCTCATCCTATCTTGCAGGGGTGCTACGCCACAACGCGGGGGCTGATTCTGCCCTCGCGCAAACCCACAGAATCGCACACCGCCCAGCCAAAAAAAGCTGGCGAAATTCCAAAAGTTGCGGTCCCACCTCCCAGCAGCAACTCCGATTCAGCAACAAAAAATCACCGCCTCTCTCGCCTTCATCACTTTGCCGAATCTCCAATTCGAGTCGTGAAGGTATCTCCTGCAGTCAATTGTAACCTTTCCCAACCACCCACACCACCAACCGTCAAGATGTCGTACAACAAGGCCGAGAAGGACTTTGGCGAGGCTCCCGTACGTTGCGCGCCCGCGCCCGCGCCGACTGCGTCTCCATCCCCGTCGCAGGAGGCATGCTATTCCATGCCTGAGAGCAGAAGCTGACCTCTCCCACAGAAGGTGCACAAGATTCGCATTACCCTCACCTCGCGCAACGTCACCTCGCTCGAGAAGGTCTGCACCGAGCTCATCGAGCGCGCCAAGTCCAAGGACCTCCGCGCCAAGGGCCCCGTCCGCCTGCCCACCAAGACCCTCAAGATCACCGTACGTGCGATCCCCGACGAGACTTGACCCAAGCTATTGTTCTAACGTTTGCTCCTACAGACCCGCAAGACCCCCTGCGGTGAGGGTTCCAAGACCTGGGATTGCTACGAGATGCGCATCCACAAGCGCCTGATCGACCTGACTGCCCCGACTGAGATCGTCAAGCAGATCATCATCAACATCGAGGCTGGTGTCGAGGTGGAGGTTACCATTGCTGCTTAAGAGGAGAGAGAGCTGCAAGAGGGTGCGAGAAATTCGTAAAATGGAGAACTTGGGGTATCGGCTCGGCAAATCCAAGGTACCATATTGGATGTCCTGTCGAGGAATATTATGAGATTCCCCTACAATTTGGCCGTTGTTGCGAATGTGACGGGTTTTAAATGAGAAGTTGCTGGTTCCCCGCCACTCCTTTCCGCTACGCGTGAAAAGCCAGCTTCTTCGTTGCTCTGCCTTCCTTTGCTATTTCCAAGGATTCAGTAACTGTGTGGTGAAGAACAGCAAATGCGCTTGGCTTAGTTTTGATCACGCATCTACATGGTGGTTCGCTAATCACATCAATCAGAGTCAGCTTCAGAGCCAGCTCCTTCTTCGGAGTGCAAGACTCGACGGACCCGGGCCCCGTAAACCTGGCTGGAGATATAAGTGCCCTTCAGCCATCGTTCCCCCTCCGCTGTTGCAAACTGGCGGCGGCCATGTAGTACCCGCCGGTTGTCAAAGATGACACATTCGCCCGGGCGAAGTTTGACCTCCATCATGTTTTCAGGGGCCTCAATGTTTTTCTGGAATTCGGCAGCTGCCTTCCGCCAAAGCGTTATGTTGGACTTGTGGTCGGTGGGCAACCCCCCATCCATGGACAGCTTCGGCTTCCCGAACCTAGCTTGGAATGGAGGCGCCCAGTTCGTCGCTTGCACGCGGGACCCTCCTTTCTTCAGTTGAATCGTGGGTCTTCTTGCTTCGTAGTAATGCTCCCCTTTGTCGTAGTGGAAGCGGACCGACGCAGTAGTCAGCTGATTGTACTCGTCTCGCTGCTTTTGCTTCATATCCTCCGCGGCACGATACCCGTCGCTGAAAAGCGATTCGCCCCCCTCGCAGCTGTTTTCGAGGCAATGCAGAAACTGCAGCCGCGGGACTGGTGTGTGGTACAGCAAATCTTGGTGAAGCCCAAGGAACTTGCTGGTATAAGCCACGTTCTCGGCGTGAGGCTTCGACCTTACATCCCATGTCGAGCCGTAGAATGTGTGCTGCAGGATACCAATGCGGTTGGCAATCTTTTCGACCTCCGTCTCTGACTTCGGCACGTCTTGCACGAAGATCAGGCCCGTCCGAGCCAGCATTCCAAACGTTGACGCGAAGGCCTCGTCGTTATGAAGCCATTCTTCGTACGAGATCCGGCATTGGTCTACGAGCGACTCGTACTCCGCCTTGTTCCAGAGAATGGGAAGGAAGGTCCTCGGGGGCGGGGTTTTGGGCCTCCACGCATCGACCTCCTCTTTCGACCAGACCACCCTATGCGTGTCGCTGCCCTCGGACATCACGTCGCGCGCCCACTGCAGAACGAGGGAGCCGTCCGGGGTGATTTCGGCGTGCTCCACCACCGGCATGTCGGGGAGCTCGGTGGTCGCGAAGTTCTTCTGGCCCGAGTCGGGGTCGACGCATTGCGTGCATTTGCAGATATCGCGCAGCCAGAGCGTGGAGAGATCCAAGGGTCGAATGCCGTCGGCAAACTTGATGGTCAGCACGCCGGGGCGTTGGACAGCGGCTTCGGTCGCAGTTGCTGGCGGGGCTGTTTTCGCGCTGCTCATGCCCCGCCGTGTCAGACGGGGAGCGATGGCGAATTGCCGAGGGGCGACCATTGCAGGTCGTAGAGCGGGCCCGGCGCATCGAGCAGTGTGGGAGAGAAAGCGCACGGCAAGGGCTGGCAACGCCGTTAGGGCGAGGCGCGCTCCGAGGAGCCCCGCGACGGGGATTCGGGATGGCGGCGGCATCTTCGGTCGGGGTTGGAGGATTGGCGATTGGGTCGTGGAGGTGAGAGGGCGAGGGGATGATCTTCCCTTGCTATCGCAACATTCTGAGGTGGTGTGAGGTGAGGGAAACCGGGAGAAACGCTGGTGCCACCCTGAGCTGAACGAAGGCCGTCGAAGGGACGTCAAATTGTCGGCGGGGTTCCTGGGCCAAGATGTGGGCCCAGCTCGCGTCCCGTTCCACCGAACTCAATTGACACGTCATTTCGCTCCGCAAAAGAGTCGGGAAAATTCGGCATACATAACCTCTCTGGCAGCTTGAAGTTATCGTTGCCTGATTTTTACCTAGTTCTTAATGACCTCCGGTCTGGCCTCGGCAAGCAAACTCGTATGACGGCTCCGAAACCCTAACCCTGGGATATGATCAAGCCGAGGGAAAGCGGTTCACCCCGCCGATGCAATTTACCGTCCACGACGTTATTAGAGGGCCCGACCCTCGACAAACGGTGGGAAAGAGGAGGACACGGAGGAGTACCATGGTGTAAAATTCCAAGCTTCCCTTTTGAAGGCCAGTGACAGCTTGTAGGCAATAACAACCATAAGAAAACTACCGCAAATACTAGGTAAATGTGAGGGAATCGAGCTCGGCGGCGAATCGGTGCAAGTCGCGCCATTTTCGGCAGAGCCTTTGCACCTCAAACCTCCAAAGCGCAAGGCTTCAACCCCACTCAATCACGAAACTCGAGACTCCCCCCAGCGAGACGATGGCGGGGCTGCGCGATGAATGCAAGCACGTCCAAGCCTTCATATCGGCCACTACTCCGAACCCACTGTCATCTGCGCGTCGATGTCGCAAACTCGGCACCTGGCACTCCAGCGTTCAGCTATTCAGAACTTGTGGGATGTTGGAAGGTGCTCAACTCGGGACATGGAGAAGAAGCAACCATGCGCGGAATCTCAGCAAAGTTGGACGCGAGTTTCTTCGCGTCCAGCACCACACCTGATTCGTCCAAAAGACGGCACCTGGGAGCTTACAGTAGCTCGTAAGGTACTAAGGTACCTGGAAATCTTAGGAAATCAAAGCCCGGAGCCTAGAAGGTTGACCGATTTTTCATTGTCTCGAGAGGCCGCCTGGGTGGTACCCGTCATGTTCGCTCCCGAAGTAAACAGCCCGAGGCATGGATACGATGAGATACGGGCGTAAAGCTGGTAAGATTGCATGTACGCCAGTCACCATTTGTCATGCACATCAAGAGGGTGATGTTGCCCAGAGGTTCATGGCCGCAAACG
>Ga0247780_1001121_pt1 | contig 18641 bp, 21 predicted proteins | sample UWRJL079202R5_FD_179927 | JGI IMG/M metagenome (GOLD analysis project Ga0247780, IMG submission 179927) | Plant litter microbial communities from Arlington Agricultural Research Station in Wisconsin, United States - UWRJ-L079-202R-5 | ecosystem: Environmental > Terrestrial > Plant litter >... | reverse complement strand
GATGGCGGGAAAAAGGCTGGGGAGGGGGAGGGGGAGGGGGAGGGAGAGGGGACGGAAGAGGGGAATAAACAAAAGGACAAGGGGGAACAGGGTGAGGGGGGGAATAAAGACAAGGCAAAAGACAATGGCAGGGTTGTAGTCGTCCACTGCAAGGCGGGGAAGGGCCGCTCCGGTTCTATGGCGTGCAGCTTCCTCATCGCGGAGCGCGGGTGGACGGCGGAAGATGCGCTCGCGCGCTTCACGGCGCGGAGGATGCGTCCCAACTTTGGTGCGGGCGTATCGATCCCTAGCCAGCTGAGGTGGATTAGCTATGTGGATCGGTGGACGCGCGGGGGAAAGACGTATGTTGAGCGGGCAGTGGAGATCGTCGAGGTGCATGTCTGGGGGCTGAGGAATGGAGTCAAGGTTGCCGTGGAGGGGTTCGCCGAGGAGGGGAAGAGGATCGAGGTTGCCCACACCTTTGGCAGAGGGGAGAGAATTGTCGTCGAGGGGGATGCGCCTGGCGGAGCTGGGATCAAGGATCTCGTGTCGGATATGGCGAAGTACGGTCTTGCAGAGAGAGAGGATGACGGGGAGATTGTCGAGGATGCGGACTATGAGGGCGTGGTAGATGGGAAGAACGGGAAGGACAAGGGGGATTTGTATGAGAGGCGGCCATCGAGAACCGAGAAGATTGGCGGCCGAGCGTCGAGCTTGATGCGGAAGATTTCTACGCGGAGGTCAACATCGTCGGCGAGCTTGAACAAGCTGGGGAATGGCGCGAGGAGCAAAACTATCGCCATTCCCGCGGGCGAGTCTCATCCTGAGGCCGCGCCGACAGACTCTACCCTTGGTGGTGGGGATGGGACAGCGCAGTCGAGATCGACCTCAAACTTGCAGGATGCGTTCTCGTTCGCCGACCCATTGGAACCGGGTGGACAAGCAGTCATCTTCAAGCCCTCGAAGCCGATCGTCCTCGCCAACAGCGACGTCAACATCACCATTGAGAGACGAAACCGCGCCCCTGCTAGCCTGGGCCTGGCAATGGTCACGGCCGTTGCACACGTCTGGTTCAACATTTACTTTGAAGGCAACGGGCCAGAGCAAGGCGGCAAGGCGGACGATAGCGGCGTTTTCGAGATCGAATGGGATAAGCTCGACGGCATCAAAGGGTCGAGCCAGAAGGGAACGCGTGCCTGCGACAGACTTTCCGTGGTGTGGAGGGTCGCTGGTGCCAGCGGGGATGGCACAGCTAGCGCGGAAGAGGTGCGCGATGCGGAAGGGAAGGTTACCACTGCTGCGGGGGTGACGATTTGCGAGCCCGGGGACGATAGCCCAGTGCCACAGATGGAGGCGGCGGATTGGAAGGGGGCTGAGGCCGATCCTGTTGCGCAGAAGCGTCTCGGTTTGCGCCTCGAGGGACCAGAAAGCGGAAACGCCAGCAAGGCGAGCAGCGTGGCAAGCGAGGATGTGGAAGGCAGCCCTAGTGATGAGGATCCGTTGAAGGGGGTGAAGATTAGTGGTCCAAAGGGAGAATCCGTCCTTGATATCACGCCTGTGAAAGCGGGAGATGTCTCTTCGTCCGATGTCAAGGATGCGGATGGAAAAGCGATTGATGTATCTAAACTTCCTGGGAGGAAAGAGGAGGACGAAAAGGCGGACGCGACGGCCAAAAATGGCTTCATCATTGAGTAGCGCGGCATATTGTACCACGTTCCACAGGTAGCAGAGCAAGGCGTTGTCGGAGCATTAGCATCAATATTTTCCAATGTTTTGGTTTGCGAACATGCAAGTGCCTCTATCAGCTCGTATCTACATCAACGTAAACCCTCCATGATGTGCGTAACGGCCGGTTATGTCGTCTCCAAGCCGTCCCTCTCTTGGTGATGTTTGCTTCATCCTCCTTCAGCGCCCATGTCAGAGCAAATCCCCTCAATTGCATTTGGTACCCTTCAAGCCCACACCCAGCCTTCTCATAATCCCATATCCTCATCACTCTCATCATCACCATCCTCCCCCCCACCACCCATCTCCTCCTCCTCCCTCCTCGTCGCCTCTGCACTCGCCCCCAGCTTCCTCACCCCATCCACAACACCCAGCACAAACCCCCTACTCTCCGCGAGCTCCATCGCCCCCACTCCTCTCAGACTCGTCAACCCTCCCCCAAACATCTCCAACGTAGCCGTACTACTCCGCATCTTCGCCGCTCTCACCTCCACCAGATCCCTCAGCAACGACCGCACCTCCCCCGCCGCAACAGGCATATCATCCCCTGCGTGCGCAAGCAGCGCCTCCGCCACCTCCAGCCAGTGATACGGTAAGTACCCCGAGGGCGCCTCGGCCGTGCACGACGGCTGGAACGGCGGCGACAGATTGGCGTCGCTTTCGGCGAGGCGGCGCGCGCGCCCGGGCTCAGAGAAGTGTGCACGGGACGGAGGCGGGGGCGGGGAGGAGAACGCCGTCGGGTCTTCCTTGGTTTCGCGGGTGAGGATTTCTTGGAGGGACGAGGGGTGCAGCCAGGGGGGCGGGACGATGTTGGCGCGGCGTTGCTTTTTGAGGAGGAGGGCGAGCCAGAGGGGGAGTTCGGCGCGGTGGGGCGGGCGCAGGGGGGGGGTTTCGCCCTGGAGATTGGGAGGGTTAGTTCGGTGGTGAGAGAGAGGGGAGGAACAGGATGGGGAGAGGAAAACGTACGCCGAGCAGGGAGATGCGCTCGAGGCGCTGGCGCGGCATGACGGTCACCAGCTCCATTTCGGCGAGGAAGGCCACCTCGGGCTGGGTCAGGCCCGGCGGGAGCGGGAGTGCCATGGTGGTTCAATCGCGGCGGCTGTCGCTGCGGAAGGGGTCATCTCATCGTGCGAGAAGCCGGTTGTGGTCGCCTACGCGGTTGTCGTGGGTTGGAGTTGGAGCAGCGCAGAAGCAGAATCCGTCATGGCGCGTGGGATTGGATTGGAGACGCGACGGGCGGGCTGAGAGGCGCGGGGCAAGTTTGCGATGGGGGAACAGACTCGAAGCGGGGATGGTAGACCCTAACCCTTGAGTGGGGGCCAATCTTATCAATCTATGGGCCGCAGACTTGGTTGTCATCTTGTTGTTTTCCCTGAACTGAAATTATTGTACAGTGTGCAAAAAGGTCTATTTACAGATATGCCAATCGGTCTCAATTACCCGGCAATTTCTCCTCACCTGCCGATCTTCGCAGCGCGGACCCTCGAATGATGCGACACAGCTGTCCCATTCGTAGCAGGAATGGCGTCAAAAGCCAAAATGGCGCCTGCCTCCTTGGGAATCGTGGCCGCAATAGATCCCGATCCAAGACGCGAATATTGATACGGAATTGCGGCTGTAGCCATTGTGCCGCCTGGAGCCCTGTTGGTAGCACCGCCGAGGTCGTTATCGACAGCCACGGCATACCTGTCATTCGTCAGTTCATTCTGCGCAGACTGTTGTCTCGATTGGGATGCCAGTTGACTCACCCTTGCTCCTTGGAGTCAGCACTGGTGATGGGGCTGTTCACGTTTTTGAAGGCGTTGCTCTCGGCCAGGACTTGGGCGCCCATTCGTGTGTTGATGGCGGATGACATGCTGATTTTGGCAAGATTGGTCAGTAACCCTCACTTGCTCTCCGGCCACGACCTTCCTCGCTGGAAAGTGAAAATCACTCACTCCTCGTAGAACGAATTGTAGATGTGTCCCGTGCCAAAGCGCAGAGACGGCCCTCTCGACCCGCAGTTCTTCCAGTGGTTGTTGGCATAGGTGACTCGGAGATGCCCCTTGTCCTCCTTGGCATTGCTGTCGCTGTGCCCAACCAACGACGTCTTCCAGTGGTCGTGAAAGTATGTGCTAACAAATCGTCAGATGATCCTTCACACATCGTTGAAGGAGGACATACTGAGAAATGGTGACAAAGTCGGAGCCATGAGTCACATCCACCAGGCCATCATAGAAATCCTTGTCGCTCCCCTTCGCCGAGGAGAAGTCACAGTGGTCGACCCAAACATTGCTGCTTGCCTGCAATTTGTCAGCCCCATATTCACAATCCTCCCTATCCAGGAAATCACTCACATCAATCGTCAAGGCATCTCCATTGGCAGCAACCACTGAGGACGAGACAATATTTCGGATGATCAGATTCTTCTGCTTGCGAAACAAAAGCCCGACACCATTCAACTCTGGAACAATGTCAGACACAAGGCACCCGCGTTACAATCCAAGGGGGACATACTGGAGCCTGCCAAGCCAATGATGGTCTTGTTGCTGCCAACCCGAACCTTGGCGCTCCCATTGATGGCGCCCTGAACGAAAACGATGGTTGGCTCCTTGTTCTTCTCGCCAACGGCAGCGGTAAACTGCGCCAGGGTTGAGACAGTGGTGACCGTCCCTCCTGAGCCACCAGTTGTTCTTGGCTTGGTCAGCGTCTAACTGTTGAATATGTAGGTATGATGAGCTGTCTTACCCCCCGTTTAGCATGGCAAATCCAATGTTCGCTTTGTCTGTTGCTATCGCCTTCCTCGCCGCGCCCTGCGGTCCCGCAATTGCGGCCACGGCATGGTCCCAAGTGGATGTCGGATTCGCTGCCACGAGACCCAGAAGGCCCCAAAATACGGAGAACTTCATCCTCGATATGCGAAGCCACTGGCGTTGTCGGTCTCACACACAAATGCTGGGTCTGATATCCCTCAGTTCGCGAATACCAACGTCGCGGCATCCATATATACCCCAGATCTTGGCGGCACCGACCCGCTAAATAAGAAAGACGGTCGGTAGATAGCATGTTTCAGCGGTGCAAATCCAACGCTGCGGTGCCCCGAGCCGCCGAGATTACCACGTTCCGGGAGAAACAAATATATTGCTCCCAGGCTATATGCTTGGCTCTAATTAGGACCCCACGACAATATGTTCCGCGACGCCTGCCATTTCTCCACCAATCCGGAAATTATCCGCGGCTGAGAGACCATGCTTTTCAGCATCTGTCTGCTGGTAATTTTCTGTTGAAAAGAATCATGGGGACAAAGCAACTTGTGCCAAAGTGTTCTCAGGCGCAAGGATATGGCCGGGCAGCACACCAAATCGAACAGTCAACACACACAATTCGAGGACAGAAAGTCCTCCAATCCGAATTCAGGGGTAATTTTTGTTGCCAAATGCCTCCTCAGACAAAGCAAACCAGCAGTCATATTTTGCGAGTTCTGAGCTTGGTATTACAGTAGATCACAACCAAGAAAACCACATGGAAAAAAAGAATCCGGCCCGAAGCCCGGACGAAGAAAACTCATATTACTCTCCGAATAATAGGTATCCAACCATGATGTCCACATTACACTAGTGGAAATATCCACCAAGCGTCCCCAAACCTATCTAACAATACCAAATGAAATCCAACATGTTGATCCGGACTACCCTGGGTACCTATGCGAAATCGCTCCGAGTCTTAACGCCAACATCTGCGTACCCACCTGAAAGACGGCATGTAGGAGGCAACGGTAGACCCCGTGTCGATCTTCCCAATCCCCGCCGTTCTAGCTTCCTCAAACCCTCCGCGCCCTTCAAAATCCAGACGAAACTGGCCAGGGACTGTGTGATTCCGCTGGCCGTGATGCACAGGTCTCGGGGAGCTCGGTACAGCCTGTGTTTCCTGGCGCAAACCAAGTCGTTGATCCGAGACCAAGGCGGGGTCACTGAGCGCTTCCGCTCCTTGCGGTCTTGGCCGTCCTAGTGCCTCCCGGCTGACACATTGTACGTCTTCTCACGGCATACCGCGTCGGCAGCCTTCTCGTTGACGTTGACGATTCTCTTAAGGTCCTCGCCGAAATGCGGGAGTCCGTAAAGACTTATGATCAACTGTTTTACTCCGTCATGATCGAGGAGCTGATCAGTGTCTCCCCTCTGCATAGCTTTGGTGATGGCCTCGACTTTATGGAGGTGCTCGGTCTTATATTTCTGCAGCGTTTTGAGAGTATCGCCCTTTCCGCCGCTCCGGACCTTCAGTCGCTTGACGTCGATGAGATGACCCACGTACTCAACCGTCGCATCATTGTAAGGCTCGATGGCGTGATCTTTAAGGAAGAATCCAAACTGGATCGCTGCGTTCTGCACCTCGGCGTATTCTAGCTTGAACTCTTCAATCGCCGTCGCCTTCATCCGAATGGCTTCGCGCTGCAAATCGATCTTTGTGGCGTTGTTGCAAAGATCGACATCGACCACCAAATCTCGATGCCGATGGGTCGTGGGCCGGTAGTCGTAGTATATGTGCATGTGGTCTTTGTAGTTGTGTCCGCAGATTCGGCAAAACATCGTTCCGTTCATGGCCTTGCACCTTTGGGGGGCCTCGTGTCCTCGCTCATTGCATTCGACCAGCCGGCCGAGGCCACATGGCTTGTGGCACATAGTCTTGTAGATAATCACAGCCTCATCCCTGCCGTCAAAGTTGCTCCGAACCTCAACACAATCCACATGCGCACACACAGTCCGCGGCTGGCCAACCTCGTAGGCCTCAACACTCTCTCTCTGAACAAAAAGGCTCTTCTCCGACTCGGCTCTAGACAGCTCGGTGCTGCGAAGGGTTTCAATCTGCTCATCGTTCACGGCGATGCTGGTCTGGATCTTCTGGGCGATGATGGCCATGGGTTCTTGAAGCTTTACTATCATGTCCCGCGTTTCGTTGAGATTGATGGTGCTTCGAATGTGGTGGGGTGTGAGCCCCCGGAAATACTCTACCGGCGCTTGTATTCGCCAACAGAATACTCCTAACTGCGAGCGTTGTCCTCTGGCAGGCTAATGTCGACGCTCATTTTTCGAGCAGCTAGGTACCGGAAACTCTCAGAGTCGAAACGGTAGACGTTGTGTTCGAAGAGACCCAGCTTGACTGTCTCATACTCTCTGAGAAGAGTCTCGAGAGGCTTGAAGGTGTCGCCTGGTTTGTAATTGGACCCACGAGTGTTCGTAAACCCAAAGACAATGTTCTCTGCAGCATTCCGGTGCAGATGTGTCAACAACTGCTTGATGCAGAATCGAAACATCACCGTAAGGAGTGCTACATTCAGCTTCAGCAGGATAAGAATGCCGTGGAGCGTTTTGTACGTCCGAAAAACTCCGAGGATGTCGGCCATATTCCTGCTGTCCTGTTCCAGGTCCCTAGTATCGCCAATCCCAGGCGTGTCGATGAGGCGGACACGAGTGTTTTAAATGTCGATGGAGCACACCGAAGTTCGTTGTGTCGCTGACTGTCCGCGGGCACCGTCTTGCTCATCGGGGCTTTTGCTTATCTTGATATCCCTTTGCACAAACCTCCCATGGCCGTCGGACGGGTCCTTGGTCTGTGTTGGGAAAGAACAAGGGATGACCCATTCAGCTCTGACTTGAGAGCTGCCTCGAGGGCCGTATCGAGGGTCTCGTAGGTCAGGTAATTGACAAAGGCGTTGATCCATGTTGACTTGCCGACACCCGTTTCACCAAGGATGAGAATATTCACCTCTTTCCAAGGCTCGAGATCCTTCAGAAGCCGAAGGAGCGTCTCGCATTCGTACAACACCCAACTTGATCCATGTGCTCTGCTTCTGCACTGAAACTCCCAGTCCTCGGGCGAGGAGGCGCTGCAATCGCAGTGCCTTCTGTCGCCATGTCCGTACTCGACCACCGACAGGCATGTGGCACAGATCCAGGTGCACAGCAAGGTTGTATCGCAGCATGGATGGGGGCAGGGAATCTTGACCTGCCGTCGATCTAACGACTTGCCAGCGGCTGAGCGATCTATGACGTGATCCGGGCAACGCATGATACAATTTGTGGCGAGGGCCCTTCTTTGGTCCAAAAGGTCGTCAGTGACCAGTCGACCATTACGGTGTTGACATATGTACGCCTTCTCTAATTCTTGGCCAAGAGCGTCGCAGTCTGCTGCAATAACCAGCTTGTTCTGGCTGCGGCTTCGCAGGAGTTCAGCGAAGAGGGTGTAGGTTTCGTTCCAAGTATCATCGGAGCTGGGAGATTGCGGTTGAAATATAGCACGTAGGCATCCTTGTCGATGCTTTGAGCCAAAAGACCGGCGAGGTTTGGGTCACCGTAGCCCACATATACAGCCTTCTCCCTCGTGATTGTTTCCGCAAAGTTCATCCTATCGGCATAGGACACTAGGGACTCGAGGTTGCCTAGTGAGACCTTGATGGCTTTGAACTCCTTTAATAGCTTCTGCAGGGCGTCGGATTCCGCCGCTCCGGCGCGAACTTGTTGCAGCACTATCGCGAGGTTCTTCCTCAGCGATACCTCTTCGGCTTTGGCCAGCCGAATTCGGTCGGAGACCCGCACGATATGGCTCTGCGGCACAACTGAAAGATACCAACGGCGTGAAGCCGTGTAAGCTTCTAGTGCTTCATAGGCGTAATGAAGATTGCCGAACAACTCCACATATCCCTCAAGGCACGAGACGCTTGGTTGGTGCACAGTAGGATTGCCTCTAACCTCGAGAATGCGAAACATAGAGAGGAAGCACAGAGGGAGGAGAGTGTAGGCGATCGGGCAACCCCTCCCACCGTAATCGGTGTTGATGTAGACCGGAATCTCGCGAAAAAACTTCTGAACATCTGAGAAACTCGTAGGCATGTCTCCGAACTCAGGAGAAATGTTGCTGAAGAATGACAGTTCGAGTGGTTCTTGAGAGTTGTGCTGCTCTTGTTCAATTGTACTGTCTGAGTCGCCGGCGCTGGCCGCAAGACCCTCCAGCTTCAAGCGGTTGAACTGAGATGCTAGCAAGTCCTCCAAGCTAATATCGTGGTTGCTTGCAACACCCGTTTGCGTTGCTGTCACAGCGCATTGGGCGCCCCAGGTGATGCCTGCGACAACGTGGGTCGCAGCATCCATATCCACAGCCGTGAGTGAAATCGATTCCTTGATCCCGGGGGCCGTTACATTGAGTTCTTCCTCAATAGTTGGCCGAGTGCAGTGGATAGACGAAGGCAGATGTCGCTGATCGTTGCTCTGGGAGTCGTTGAGATAGTGTCCGTAGCCATTGACAGGGATAAGGCCTGCAAGGAAGCTAACGGCGAGGTCGAGGCCAACTCCAAGATGGGAGAACCTGTCCTTGAGGGAGCTTCCACGGTGTAGCTGCAAGTTCGTCACCATAATCTTCTTGATATCCACGGCGCCGTCGGGAGGGCCATCAGTGAAGAGAGATTTGCGGGTGAAAGTGTCGGTCCGCACGTCGTACAGAGCACCCAGACCGACTGCTTGGCCAAGAGCAGGCCGTTTGGGCAAGGCGTCGGGCATTGTGCAAACGGAAGGGCACCCAAGCCGGGCAAAGAGCGAAGGAGGGAAGAGAGAGAATGGCTGTCGAGAGGAGATTGTTGCTGTTCAGGCGTGCGGAATGGGTTGTACGGTTCATTCAGAGAGAAATGGAAAACGTGAAGGCGAGAAATCAGGACATCTGGTAATAGTAGCTATTTGTGATATTGTTTGTCAGGCTGGGAAGGTGCGAGTCGACCTCATGATATTGAGTCTGGAAGATACCAGACGCAGCGGAAGTTGCTCCCCACCTCATCGACTCTTTGCCGTCGAGGTTTTGGCCACATCAAACGGCCACAAACGTGCATAATGCCCCCCATTTTTGCTTTGAGCACCACCGCAGTTGTGACCGATTTGCAAAACATGCTTGTTTTGGCAGCTGCAGGCAACCGAACACCTGGTTTTCCATTAAAGCCGAGTCGTAGATGCTGCTTTCCGGCCAACCCCTGCTATTAGTGGCCCTTATTAGCATGGCCGACAAACGCTGCTAGTGAGAAGGACCGATGGCAGCAGCCACCGTGTAAACAGATGAGAAAACGGCCTCGCGCGTCGTACAGAGCACCGAGACCGACTGCTTGAGCAAGGAATTGAGCATCGAAAAGGCATAAGAGCCCTGCATAAGTACCCGGGGCATACTCCATGATACGCCTTAAAACTACTAATATCTCTCTGCAACCTTTGAAGGCCACATACTATTGTAATCCGTAGACAGCTGGTAGTATATTTCATTTTCATCACGATCGGGGTGGCCCAGAGGTCTCAGTTTCCCTCGTTTACCCAGATCCTTAACCAGGGGGTCATCGTCTGGCCAGAGGGTGTATTCGATGAACTTCGGCGGAACCTGTCTTGGATACTTGCTTGCAATGAAGCTTTCCACTGCGCGACCGGGTTCCGTATCATTGGAAGCTGGCTGGCATTTTCTGTGCCGATCGTTTCGTGTGGTACTTCTGCTTCGCTGACTTCCGCTTCCTTGCTCATCAGAGTCAAAACCCTCTTCGTCACCCGCGCTCGTGTCGTAGCTGAGGGGCAGGGGCTGGAGAGCCAGACCTCGGAGGTGCCCGACGACGTGATCTTGAAGGCTGCTGTCTGTAGGCTTGGTGATCCCACAAAGTGGGCACGACTCAAACAGTGGCTCGGCTGTCCTTACGTTTCTGTCGGCTAAGATTACTAGCTGGGCTGGACGTAGTTTCCCTAGGTGAACTAACTCTATGTAGCGAAGATATTCGTCTTAAGATAGAAAACGACCCATATGACTTTAAAACGCATCTCCATTTGGTGGTGTGCTCTCACATGTGGTTAAGCCAGGTATGGCTGTGGGCGTACAATTCGGTAGCTGTCTCACAGGTCTCAAACAGACAAACATAGGGGTCCAGATCGTTCAGAACGTGCCGCCTGTGCACTAGCCGTCAGCGGTATCATCAAGAATGCTTAGAAAATGACTTACTTCCACTTTGTCTCATCAAGGGCATTGTGCACGGGGAGCGTGTAGAAGTAAAATGGACATGTAACTTCCCCTATTGCAGCAAGACACTCATCCCATCCCAGTACCGGGTTAGAGTTTCTTTATGGAGAGCTTCCTCAGCTTCAACTTCTCCACCTTACAGTGTCCGATACCTTCTAGAATTTTAGAGATTTCTCATCACGTTTTCGTATCTGAGCTGCTCTTCTACCTTCCTCTCATTATATTTCCACATAAGGCCACCGTGGGGGGCTGGTGGGAATCAAACCTCTTCATCTTTACCCAAAGCTACCGTCTTCGAGGTTGATATAATTAAGGGCACTGCGGCCCTTTTGAACCTTTCAGCATCGAGGGTTGTTACGCTTTGCACTATCAACTGGATTACGCTCTTGGTCTTTTCCGTTGACGCCCGAGCCCGAGTTCGAAGCCGATTACCCCTGGGCTCGGCTCCTTCTTCCAACGGCATGCTAACCACAGTCGCGGTATTGGCGATCCTTGACGGAATTATTGGGGGCGCTGGTGTGGCTTCTTGAATTCGGATTAATGTTTTACCGTGACGCGCTTTTCTGTACAGAATTCGCTTTCGAAGCACCATGGTGTCTGCTAGCCGTGCATTAATGTTATCACTGATTCCCGGGAAGCGATCACAGATGTAATCCGTAAAGAGCTGTTTCAAAAACAGCTCCGTGTCGTTCCCCTCGTCGTCCCGGATTTGGAACTCATCGGCGGCCTTTTGGTTGTGAATCGCCCTGCTTACCTTACGGATGGTGTTAGAGAATTTATGGAGAAGACTGATTTCGCTGGAGATTCCTTAGGCTGTCTCGCTAAGTTTAGCGTTCAGCGGAGGCAATGTCCGTTCCTCGTACTCAATTAGGTCAAGCAACTCGAGGGCCTTTTAACACTCCTGCAGGTGATAATCGAGGGCTTCCAAAAGGCCAACAACAATGTCCTGGATGTCGGGTGCCTCGCGTAAGCGATAGTCCAGAGACTCGCAGCCCGCACCAAAAACCTTAATGTTTACAGCCCAAACTGAGAATCTGGCAAGCTGGTCCTCGATTATCGACAGCTCCCGGGCGTAAAGTGCCGCGCTGTTCTTCAGGCAACGCTGGAATGAGGCGGGGCATGTTTTAGTGTAGCCAGCAACTGTCGCTGTGGGCTGGCCTTCCCAAGCGACGGGGGCCACTGGCTCCATCGTCGGGATAAATTGATGCCTTGCTCAATTGAATGCGCCAAGTGTCGACGACAGATGCTGCTTCCCCAATGTCGCGAAGTCACTACAGACGAAAAGCGGAGTTAACAATGCACCAGCCACTGAGATGCCCCCCTCAGTGCGTCAACCTGAGAATCCAGGCAGCTTTGCCGGGTTCAGACACATTTGATGCTCCGAGTCTCGTCTGGATCCTTCATCGCCCGTCTCAGCAGTGCCCCGCTCTATGTGACTTCTAGGCGGTCTGCGTTCCGATCTTGACTCCAGACAACACCCACGTCGGGATGGACCCGTCACAGAGACGCTGCCCGCCCTGCACGTCCTATCAACAACTCAGGTCGCGATGCCCCCGCCCACCAGTGCCCAAGACGAGAAAATCGATCAGAAGCTTGTACTAGACGCATTCTGAACACTACAGGAAATTGCGCAATTCTCGAGAACGAAGGCCAAAGATGGCGAACTCAAGATCTTCTACGCTCACCTCACAGCCTACTACGCCATGATCTACGGCCAAGCGGGCGGCCTCGGCAAGAACACCGGCGACTCTAATAATCTCCTCTGGAGGATCTCAGCCGACAGCGAGTCGATAATGGCCCTGGATTTTCTTAAAGGAATCAGGTGGGCTTGCTCGCAGGCTCCAGCTTCAGACATCGACCTCAATGAAGGTAACGACGTCCAGTTAGATATGCTCCTCTCCATAGAGCACTACCTCCACAAAGCTCACGTTAACGCTGTCAGGGAAACCGCAATCCGGTGGGCAGACAGCAACAAGATGGGACGCCCAACGGCCAAAAGAAAAACCAAAAAGAGGTGTGTGAAGGTCAAAAGGCTATGCGAGCCCATGGCCAAAATGCGAACAATGGAGGCATACCGACTTGAACTCAAAATTACAAGAGATCAGCTATTTAAAGTTCAATCCGAAAGGAGCACGTTCTCCCTGGACAAGACCAGGCGTCCCATCTCGCTCCATCAGCTTCTCAGTGAAGGATCGCGATCTTTTACCGAGCGAACGAGACGCATTCTCGCCATCATCCTCAGCTTCGCCGTCCTCCACCTCCACGATACAGAATGGCTCCAGCCGACTTGGGGCTCCGCAAATGTCTTATTCTTTCCTACAATGCCCTCAAACATTCCACTTAGGCCATTTGTCCACACTCCGATTACCGACCATGGCTCGGATACTGATGCCGACAAGTCATCAGAACACAGCGTCGACGACGCTGCTTCGGACGAAACGGAATCAGACGACTTCAATCCAGACGACTTCAATCCAGACGACTTCATTTCACACAAATGTCCCATTCTCGTGATATTAGCCGTGATGCTAATGGAGGTGTACTTCGCAACTCCCTTCGAAGCTCTGGCGAAGAGGTATAGAGGCACTGGCATAGGACCTGAAACCTCAGGCATCCTAAGATACGTCGATGCCGACATCGTTTTCCGGAAATGCAAAGGCGAAATAACCGAAAACTCGCAGTTTCATTACGCCGTAAATAAATGCCTTAACCCAACGGTGTGGGAGGATAAGGAGGGAGGACGCTTAGACAATAACACCTTAAGTTCGAGGACCTACCAAGAGGTGGTTCACCCACTTAAGACGGAGTTGAGTCAAGCATATAGCTCCATCCCCATCGAAGACCTTAACAGATTTACACAAGGCTTGGACTTTACAAACTGGGACCAGAATATTCAGGCAGCTGGCTTAGGCAGTTTAAAGAAGTACAAGTCCTCGTCAGATAAGACAGGAGCCTCTCGACGTTAGACACCAAGTCTGTCACCAAGACCATCATCGCCTTCACCACCGTCCTCTCCCAAACAGTTTAGTCAACCTGTGAGCGCGCCCTGACTAAGAGATCTCTAGGCGATCGAGTTATCTAGGCTGGAAAGCACGGTATCGACAGGCTTACGACATGTTTATTCCTGCAAACTCTCCCGTAGTCCCTGTGAGGATTGCCATACTCGACTCCGGGGTTAACCTTAGCCACCCTGACTTCAAAGCGCGTGCCAAGAGTATCAAGGGCACTTATAACTGGCTGAACAAAAGAAGAAGACATGCGGTACATGATCGCAAGGGTCATGGTACCTTTATGGCTGGCCTCGTTCTCAACTACGCACCAGACGCAGATCTTTACATTACAAAGATTGCCAACAGAAAACCGTCAGATCCTAGTGTTATTACACGGGTAAGGGGTTCTCCAACTACTATCATACGATGATACAGGCTAACACCGGCTCTTCCTGCGGTTGCCCAGGCTATCACACATGCCATCAAGAAATGGAAGGTTAACATCATCTCTATATCCTTCGGCTTTCCCACGAGTGCCGTGCCATCTTACCCGAAGCTCAAGGAATCACTGATGATGGCCTACTCCCGCGGCGTACTTCTCTTTACGGCCGCATCCAATAACGGGGGTAAATTGGGCCGTTCGTTTGCAGCGCGTGAGCCCACGGTGATCGCCGTGCACTCGACCGACGCCAACGGAAATCGTTCCGCATTCAGCCCAACAGCGGTCTCCGAGGACGTCAACCTGGCAACGGTTAGCGAAGCCGTTGAGAGTGCGTGGCCGATACACTTGTGCGATGAAGCGGAAAACCCAGAATGCGTAGCACACAAGTCAGGCACATCATATGCAACTCCCATTATGGCTGGGATCTCCGCTTTCCTCCTTAGGTATGCCAAAGTCCACCTCCCAGAACAGGCGAAAGCGCTCAGAAGCCGAAAGGGGATGCTTGCTGTCTTGAGACGGGTGGCGGAGAAGGGGACGGGAAGTGGCGGGTACAAGCCAAGGGACGGCTACCACTTTATCGACTTGAGCTTATACTCCGACAGTCTGTTCGGAAAGGACAAGGAATTTATTGACCTGACGATTAGGGACCTCCTAAGCGGCTATATAAGAGCACCGCCATACAAGGGGTTGTATATAACGCATCAAAGTCAGAATATCCTCTATATACAGCCCTGATCACCCCTCGCGGCTGGGAAGCACGCACAAGAATTCCTCATCCCCTTCCATCAGCATTTCACTCAATAAGCCATCTTGATCAGGATCCATCTCCTCATCCGAAATGAAATTCAGAAGCAGGCCCTCACAAGCTTGGGCATCGCCATCGGCGTTCAGCAGGGCACCTGTCGTATAGTCCTTCAGTTTCACCCCTCTAGTGTTTTTTTCCACCATCACTTTTCGTACCCGGAAAGCAAACACGAAGTCACTGCCACCTTCCCACGCCACATCCTGCCTCGTCTCATTCACCCCAGCAACACCCGGGCCTCCAGAAACGGGCACCCCACCCCAAACAGTGCCATCGACTTCGGCACTAGCCTCCCCGATGACGGCGCGGGATCAAAGAGAGCCAGCTTTAGCACCCAAGCAATTTTGATACTAGTGACGATGTAAACCAGCTTTCAGTACCGCGACTTGTCAAGGAAGCGCCGAACAGACTTGGTTTTGATACACCTTTGGATGTATTCAGGCTTGGGATGAAACTGAACCGTCTCAAGACTGTCGAATGCGAAGCTGGAGGTGTCACTTTTTCACTCGTAAGTTCACCGAGCACAAACAACGGGGAAAAGAACGGAACAAGGCGAGAAGAAGTCAAGTGGGAAAGAGAGACATACATGCTCTCCCACCCCACAGCGATATCGGCGCCGAGATTAACAACCAAGCTCAAAAATCGGGTGAAGATTTGGAACTTGCCCGCGCGGAGCTTGTCGGTCGAGAAGAGGAATTGGTGCTGTTCGGAGGAAAAGACGTCGTTAGAGGATGGGGGCTGGGCGGAGTAAAGAGGGCGCTCGGGGGATTTGGTCACTGATGAAAGGACGCTGCTGAGTCGAAGGGGGCCGGAGGGTGGAGGGGGGAGGTCCCAGGTGGGGGCGAGAAAGTAGCATGGGATGCGGTTGGCCATGGGCACGGCGGATAATATGACTGAAGGTGAGAGGTTGACTTTGACTTAGGGTTGTGGTTAAGTGTAGTGGTGGTACGTGAGTGTGAGTGTGCGGGGTTATTGTTGCAGCAGCCTGCCTGTCTGAGGAGAGGGAATTGAAGAGGCCTCCTGAACGTGATTCGTTAGTAGCTCATACCTACCATGGCGCCAGACACCCAATCATTCAGGTTGTCTGTAACTTTCTGTTGGGCTTTGGGACACTATTGGCCGATTAGCGCAGACAGCCCCCCCGCTGCACTGTTCTGAGCGTTGACGATTGACGTGGCTTGGCGACGCGCCCGCCTGCCGGCAAATCACCAATTCGCGGTGGAGCTGAGGCCCGCTAACTACTCTTGTTCCAAAACAGACTGTATATATGGCGTCGGATGCGGACGGGTCCCACTCACTATCAGGGTGTTCAAGCTCCAATCAGGTAGGTGACATACGGTGAAGACAATATCAACTGTGAGATCAGGATGTTTCTGACGAAGTACATCTTGTAGCTTTGCTCACGTGCATTTCCTGTCGAGAATCTCCTGCTTGATCCACGTTGCATTGGCTGCGGCGCTAGCGAGGCCTCGCTTTTCGTCCCAGACCCCTCTTCGCGACTCAGCATCTGCAAGTCCAGGGCCAATCAGCTCTTGAGAGAACGGTCAGAAATTACAGTGGAAAGCTGAGTTGAGAGATAAAAAGGGAAATCGGCGGTTCCATCCACTCCTACTTAGAGTTACAGTGATTCCTGCTTGGGTGCACTCCTTGATACGCCCAGGTCCAAAATGTCGACCGATATGTGTCCTACCAGTCCGCCACCGGGCTACTTTTACCGCAGCGGCTGCACGATGCTCTGCCGGCCAGCCACATGGTCGGATGTGCTTGTCTTTTTCCTGGGCAACTATGTGGCACATGTGGCAACAATAGTGTCGCAGCCCGGCCAAAGCCTTGCCGGCACCATCTTCTTTTCCCTCCTCTCCCTGCTCTTCCCCGGTGGCGGTATTAGCAAGGCCATGGGAGCCATTATGAGCAGGGCGGTCTTCGCCCCAACCGAGTTGCGGATGGCTGCGCGTGCCGGCGCCCTATATATCGTTGTGCCGACCGATCTGTTAGAGAACCGGCCGAGAGACAGCAACCAAGCACAAATCGCCGACGTTAGGGAGGCCGATAATGAAGAAAACGGGGGGGGGTAATATAACGGAGCCACCCGGTAAGTACCTATCCAATGTCTAAATCTCGTCCACCTGTGCGCTTTGATTTACAGCTTCTCAATTTTGGGCCAAAACTTGAACTCATTCCGACCTAGCCGTCCCCCGCCTTTTCTCTCCCAGACTACACGGTGTGTGCCGGATCCCCAAAGGCTACCGCTTCCTTCAACTTGACGGTCGCGCGCGCTTTGTCAACGACACCGAGGACATTCAGCCATCGATCCACAAGCGTATCCTCGGTTGGTTCACAGAGGTGTTCCAACCGCAACAAACCATCCGTTCCGCAATTGCGTGCAACTACAACATGGCCAAGATAGTAGTTGCTGTTGGTCAGCTTGCCTTCTCGCTCGTGACTTTGTACCGCACGCGCGGGGACCAGATCGGCATGTATGGCTATGCTGCTTTTGGGTTGACCGTCGCACAGTACGCCTGGATGTCGTTGTTCAATTTGATCGGCAGTTTGGTGTGTCCCAACTACCCAAGCATCTTCATCGTCAAGTCGCAGACCCTGGAGGCCCTCCGCACGAAGATCGGCGACGCCGGTAAAACCCACCTTTACCCGCTTTCTGGCACGGTCGGAGAGCTAGAAAGGGAGAGTGAGCTGGCGATCATCAAAGATTACAACAATATTAAGGTAAAGGGATTTGTCATGGCTGTGGGTAGGACCGTGCTGGGGATTTTCATCGCCGCTGTCCCAATTGCTATCATTGGGGGCTTGTCTGGGTTCGCACCTGGCAACAGTGCGCTGTATCAGCGGGTGTGGACTATGATATGGCTAGTCTATGGGGCTGGGACAGGCTGCTTTTCCTCGGCTTTGGCTGAATTGCTATTTGATCTCGCCGCCCGAAAGAGGCGGGGGTGGGTAGTACTCTTGGTCGTTCTGTATGTGATTGTCTTCTCTTGTGCTCCAGCCATCGGCGGGTTTGCTGTCGTCGGCGAGATGATTATCAACTACGGGGAGTGTATCCGTCTACAGGATGTCTCAGTTTAAGATATAAGTGCTAAACAGGTCATGTATCACATAATAAAAGAACAATCAAGCCGATTTTTATCGTACTATCTAGCGGATTGAATTATAACTCTTTAGAATAGAAGAAAATCTATTGCCGTATTTAATTTTGAGACGATTCTCTCCGAAGACAAAAACATACTCTAGTTAAAGTAAGTAGTCTCAGGAGCAGGGCACCCTGAATTTTGGCATGACTATACTGCTCAAGACATACAGTAAAGCCACATAGACATCTCAATTTTAAATTCAGTAGTACAACCTTACCTTTCCTAGTGAGTCGACACAAGTCTCCCTTCTTGACAGGTAAAACGACTCGGGCTATACCCAGTTGTATCTCGGTGCGAGAGGAATATCACAACTGAATTTCAAAACAGACAGACAGCAGGTTGTTCTCGTGGTATGATTTTCCTATCCCCCCTACCCCATCCTATTTCCCCCTTGACACCTACCAACTTTCCCCTCCGATCACGACGTTTCAAGTCCCAGCACTTAGACATGTGCACCCAACCCACCTCAACCCCTCACCCCCCTCTCTTAGTTCGTCCACAAAAGCCTCACCCCTCCCCTCCCGACCTGCGTCCACCTCAAATCAAAATCA
>Ga0247780_1001120_pt1 | contig 18649 bp, 17 predicted proteins | sample UWRJL079202R5_FD_179927 | JGI IMG/M metagenome (GOLD analysis project Ga0247780, IMG submission 179927) | Plant litter microbial communities from Arlington Agricultural Research Station in Wisconsin, United States - UWRJ-L079-202R-5 | ecosystem: Environmental > Terrestrial > Plant litter >... | reverse complement strand
GCTTGCAACTCCGTTTTCAATCTCAGGCTAACTCCAATCCTGGCTCTATCTGTAAGGTATATAAGACACCACTGCCCGCCGACCGCTTGCCACCCGTCAGTCACCTGGTCAACATCCCATCCCTTCCCTCATCAAGCATCAAGACCTCTGCGGATCTTGCGGCTGCTGTGGATACTCTCGACAATACTCGCCTCCCGTCCTGCAATACCCATACTGCGAGCAGCACAGGCCCGAGGCACAGGGACACCTCCCGCCGCTACCGCTACCGGGGTTGCCGCTGGCGGAGAGCCTAGAAGAGGCGGATGGTTTTACGGGGCCTCCTCCGCCTGGGTGGTGGTGGGGGGAGGTGTTAGTTCTTGCCCGCTTTTTGGGGGGTTGTGGGCGGGGGAGAGGGGAGGACGGGGTTTGCTGCGACGAGGCGCCTGGTCATGGCGAGGACGGTGGTGGTGGTGAAACGCATGTTAGTGGATGAATGTTTTGGCTGCTGTTAGTGGGGATAGGGACAGTGATTGTGAGGCTGGGGGATGGATGGATGGATGAGTGGGAGTGATGACGGGGGTGTTCTTCCAGATGGTGAGACCTGTTCAAACCCTTTTATGCTTTGCTACTCCTGGTATTGTCGGTTCCAGGACGGGAAGCCTTGTGATTCGGGCGGGTAGCCGAATGAATCGGCTTCATGGCCGACGAATCAAACGCTGACGACTTGGCAAGAAGGCTGAGATGCTTCGCGTAGTGCTGCTACGGCGGCAGTATACTAGGTCTAGTAGAGCTGAAGAATTTCAGCACAGTAGTTACCTATGATTGCTTGCTGTCGTCCTACTACTGATAGTACTCGTGTCACTGTTGACTGGTGGTAGGCTTCGCCGCCGAGACTTGAGCAGTGGTTTTAGGTTACATGGTGTGGGCGGGGGAAGCTCGGCGGGTATAAAGTCAGCTTGGCTGTCACATCGCGTGCACGGGAGGGACGTGTTGCAGAAAGCGGCGGCCGCCTGAATATCCCAATTGGATATCACCGATGCTACCCATGACACTGCCAAGAATAATGTGTTCACCCGCTGGATCCATGGATGCGCGGTTCTTTTGTGACTGGGATGGTCGTGCCGTAAATATCAACTCAACTCACCTCGAAATTCAAAAACAGCACCAACTGCGCACAGTTGCGGCCCGTCAAAATCCTTATTAGAGGCCGAAACTTCGCTTCATTCCATCATTCTTCATGCAGAACCTGGCTCCAGGAGTAGTTCTTTTCGAGCTATCCTCTCCCTCTATGTACTCTCTACCCAAGTCCCCAAACCGCTTGTCTACAATCCTTCTTCCCCGACAGAACTGAATTCCCTTAGAAGTGCAACTAGATGCTCCCTTCAACTTGACCCCAAACTCCCTACCGTCAGCTTAGGCAAGCGGCGCTTCCGTCGCGGCGGCAGCCCTTCGAGTGGCAGTTCCGATGCCTACATTGAGACAGAAATGTTAGTATCTGTGTATTCCCATCCTTCGAGTGGATTCAGGGGCTGAGTTGACTTACAGTACTGCGACCCCGTTCCACAATACCCATATGGCGAGCAGCAAAGCCCCGCCACGCAAGGACACCTCCCGCCGGCACCGCCACCGTTGGTGGCGGTAGGCTGAGGGGCAGGGGGCTGACCGACTGTGGTTGCGACACCGCCTGGACGCGGACGTTAGTTTCATTTTTTTAACGTTTTGTTTCCTCCCGCTTGCGTCTCTAACATGGGTGCCACGCTGGGAAGTTCGCGGTTTGGTATGGACTTGAAGAACAGGGGGACTTACAGTACTCAGCGCCAGTTCCGCAGTACCCGTACTGCGAGCAGCAGAGGCCGGCAGCGCAGGGGCAGCGTCCCTGTCTTGCCTCGAGGGCGGCGCCGTTGGGAGCGATGACGGGGTTGGAGACGACGAGACACACGGCCATGGAGAGAATGGTGGCGATGGTGAAACGCATTTTGGAGTTTGTTGGTGGTGATGGGAGGGTGTGATAGGTAGCTGGGTGAATGGGTGGATAGATAGGGAGATAGAAAAAGGCTGATTGAAGTGATGAGAAGATTCTTCTGGGAGTAGGAGGTGATGATAGTGCCGTTTATTCTTGAATTCAAGACGAGGGACCAGCCCTGTGCATCTACTTACCGATAAACGGCGGGTAAGGCAACGGGGCTCAGCTTGTTCGAACATGCCCAGACAGCAGACCAGTTCGTGTCGTAGCCTCAAGAGAGCTCAAAATAGTCTGATTAAATCACGATGTTTTCCCGGTTCTGACAGCGGTACCGGTCGTCCCCGTTTCTACTTGGCAGAGCTGCCGAGGCGTAACCGAAGGTACCTTTGTTACATGGCATGAATAGGAGCATCATTTGCGGGTATAGGGACCTTGACCGTTGTATCGCGTGATCTGACCTTCCCAAAACGGCAAATGCTCGTGTGAGTTTTAGCCGATATTTGTCGCATCGCGTCCACGGGAGCTCCCTCTGCGTATGAAAGGGGTTTGAGTGGAGGAAGTGGATATGTCAATCCCTCGTAGCGTAGTACCCAACGACTAAATTTGACCATATGCCGCACTCGTAGGTGCCCGGCATCTAGAGCCGATAATCGTATGGGTAGTGAGAACTCGCTTTTTACGGGTATTCCGATAAGGACGCGGAGTCCTTGCTCCCTGGTAAACGGCGATGAAGCCTCGAGGCAATATAACTTAGACCTTCCGCCAGCCGAAAACTTGCACGATGGAAATTAAAGGCTTGATCCTTTCCAGCTCCACCATTCCCGTTCCAAGCCTCACACCTCCACCCTCTCACTCTACGTCCCTATCCTCTCCAGGCACTAGCTTAAACTCGGCGAGCCAGTTCCCACTCTTCACATCGTCTCGTTGGTCCAGCTGTGCCGCTCCGTTCCCGCTTGACTTGGCTGTATTAGCCGGGGTTGTTAACGTTGGAGAATCCGGTCAGGACGCCGTTGAATCCGGGGGCGGGCCTGACGATTACGAAGAAGGCGGCGGTGGTGATAACGACGGTGCTGGTGACGGGGGGTGGTGGGGGGGCTACGGTGAAGAGATACGAGTAGTGTGGCGGGCAGGGGTGGAGTGGTGCGACTAAGGGTGAGAGTGGGATTGAGTGTAAGGTTAGTAATTAGTGGTATTTGCAGTGTTTGTAAGGGGGTTGTTGGAGGAGGGAGGTAATCTATACTGTGATGCTTCTGAATAGAAGGTTTGACAATTAATGTGATTTATGCTGGGACCCTTTTTCGTACGTCGCCTACGTGACATTACTTACCCCGGCTTAGGTCCGGCTCAGGATTGGCTTAGGATTTGCTCAGGCTTGCTCAGCCTAAGAACCATTTCCGGAAGGCTGCGCCGCAGCATGCACAGTTACTTTGATTCTAGCCGAGCGAGCTTAGATTTGGTCCTATATATAAAAATGGCCAATTGGTCCCCGTCTTTCGAAAGCGAATGGTTCCGCCTTCATTGACATCTCGCACCTACACTTAACTACATATATCAGAAACACGGCAGTCTTAGAAATGGATTACCTGCCGTATCCGTACCTTATTAAAGGTGTAGAGGTAAGAAGGCTCAGTCCCGCGTGCCAGTTGGTAGTATGGAGACGGTGAAGAAGCTAGTCGATGAGAACTCCGTCGAGTCAAATGGTATGATTTAGTACATCCCGGGAGATCATAAAGGTGGAACTTAGCCTCTTCTCTGAGAGAAGGGCTGGGGTGAGCCTATTGGAAGTTCTAACGCTCTCTTAAATACCTTTACTATAGCATTAGTAGTGATCAGTCCTATTCAAATATAAGGTACTTGAACATTAATTCAACTGTTATTATCCTGCAGCATAACGCACTAAAGGAATCTCACACTACATCGATGACAAAACGCCGAGTGCCTCGAGCCAACTCAGCAGCAGGTCGGCTGTAGAAACAGTCCCGTCCTCTTTTTATAGTAGACTGTAACAACACCTGCTTTAACCGTATTGTAATACTGCCTCCAAGACAAACACACCAACATCATGAATCCAACTATTACGTGCCTGTCTCCCTTCACACCAGACAGTTACTTACATAGGTGCATCCGGATCCTTTCTCACTGTGCTTCAGCCGCCGGCGCCACAGTCTGAGCAGGCACAGGCGGCAAGCTATGATCCTGTCTGAGAAACTTGATCGTGAACTCAACTGTAAGCTGGCCTGTCGGGAACCTCGAGCTTATCAGACTTTCCCGCCATCCTGCGGCTCGGAAAGGCCCCGCACAAGTGTACACGAAGAGCGCAGCATGGAAAATCCTGAACGACATGGCGTCAGCCGAGTACCATTCACCGCAAGCATCAGAACACATCACCTACCCGAGAACAAGCACCATGATCAGATACGCCCACAAAAATATCGAAAACTTGGCAGCCCACACGAAACATTCATGCTGCTTGATGGGATCCTGGGTACCACCCCAATTGTAGCACCAGGTTGCGTCTCGGAGGAGAGCGATTGCGCCGTTTGTGAACGCGACAAATAGCGGTACGCCTAAGACGACATGCATGAGAACGGCGACCAGGGCCGGCATCAACACGCCCATTCGCCGGATGCGTAGCAGACTAGCGGTGGCCCAGGCAGTAGACATAAATCCCTGTATTCCGTAAACGGTGCGCGTCAGTTACCTTACCTCATCTATTCAATACTATAGGTATGGGCAGGGAAGGGGCGACCCACGACCAAAATATTGGACAACAACCCGTACATAATTGCCCAGGGCATAGCATAGATCTTGGGACGGAAGAACGAGTCGATCACCACTATTGCGAAGCACAGCGCGACAACGAGGAGTCCGTCAATCGCCGTGATCCAGTGGCTGATGATGACCCACTGCGGGACCGTGACGGGCCGCGACGCGTCGTCGTCGGATTCGGGCCTTGGCAGGAGTGGAGTTGATTCGGTCGCGGTGGGGCCGGCGGCCGGGCGGAGCAGAGAGGGCTGGGATTCGGGGTCCATTTCGGCAGCGGCCTAGTGCTTAGGTGTTGTTTACGCGGGGCAGCTGAATGAAAGACGGAGGGTTAAAATCGCTGGTTGGTGAAGATGACAGGTAGTTTAAACCACGACAGAGCTCAGACAGCCAAGGCGCAGGGCTCCCGTCCCGGTTTGTGGTCACGTGCTGCGTCGCAGGATCTGCAGCCGAGATCGCGCCTCTTAGCTGTATATTCTATAACTGTGAAGCCTACTTTTAAGGAAGCAATCGGATTTGTTGAGGGTCCAGGAAGTTGAAGAGGGTTTCTGTCTTGATCCAGTCTGCTTGTTGTCTCAGTACTCTTACCACTTCTTATGGACCTTGAACGGTGTCTTGCGACTCATTCCTATCGATCGAATGTTAGGCAGACGCGACCCTTTGTTGCTAGATTGGAGCACATCAGCGTTCAAGTTCTCTGAAATTAGCAACAAAGAATTGGTTCCGGCCCCTGGTTCAATTGTATGCGTGGAAGGCAGGTAGAGACCATTTTCTGTGCCCTAACTTCCATCGTCACGGTGTTTGTCGGAGCTATGGCCATTAGACTTATGTGGCCCGTGGCGAGCCCATTCAGTTGGCAGTCGGCCCCAATTGTTCCGTCTTATTACGCAAAACCACGACAAGGGGTTTCCAAATACAACCTCAAGTCCGCGCCCCCGATAGAAGAGTTCAGCGGCCGGTTGGGCGCACAACACAACCCCAGAAAACACTAGCGGCCCGCAGATCCCTGCCATTCCCAGCCAACCAGCACATGCGTCACCGTTGAGAAGGGCTGGGCGTGTGGTTGCACTGCATCTCCTGACCTTGGAGAAACAGGTCTGATCGCCGAAATCTACCACCGTACCTTTCTCGATGCCCACGAATCGATGTGTCCAGCTTCTGCAAGGGACACACGGGAGGGGGAAAACATTCCGTTCATAAGGTGTGCCCGTCGCTGCCAAGACTCCGTCTGTTCCGCCACGCTCCATCTCTTGGCTGCACACTCCACATCGATTCACTCGTTCCTTCCCAAGAATATCTACCAAGAAACAATTCACAATGCCGACGGCGACCGCCGTCTCGCAATACTCGCTCACGAACTGGGGCCCGCTCACAACAACCTTTTCAGCGGATGCAGCATGCGCCACCACTGGCATCAGCATGCTGGGACTCCGGTCGGCGCTCGGGGCCGGCTTCGTCGAGAAGTGTGTCGTTCCCACTGTGGGAGCGTCGTGTTACCCATCCGGGTCGCAGCTCGATGCAGTCGCCTCGTCGGCTTTTGAAAGTGTTGGCTATTTCGTCGCGGGATACTTCTCACCTGGTCTGGTCTGCCCCTCGGGCTGGAAAACAGTCGGCGTCGCCGCCCGCGCGGCCGATGGATCCATGAGCGCGTCGGGCATCTTCATCGCGCCTACCCCCACCAATTCAGCCGGCCCAAGCCCCAATGCGGATCCCCTCTTCAACCCCGTCATCAACGCCTTCACCGCCGCCATCGACGCCGGCGAGACCGCCGCGGCGTGCTGCCCTAGCTCCATGACGGCCGTCACCGACGGAGTGTGTGTCACAACCCTCCCTAACTACCGCCCCACCTCAATCTGCCAGCGCTTCCTCCCAACCACGGACGCGTCTACCTTCACCACCGACATCACGCTCCTTGGTGTCCATACCACGGTGGAGCTGCTCACCTTCGTTGGCTCTGCCCCGCCCCAATCCACCGTAACGACGACCCTCCCTGCAGAGCAGTCGGCAGATCTTGTTGGAGTTAGCTATATTCCAATGGTTATGCTTGTTCACCGCGCGACTGACACGCCCAGTGCTGGGGGGGACGGTGGTGGTGGCGGTGGTGGTGCGAGTCCGTCAAAACCAAGTGCAGCGGGGCTTGGGGCGAGGCGAGCGGCGCAGGCGGGGGCACGGCTGGCGCTGTTGGTTTGTGTGTCGGCTGTGTGTTTCTGGGGTCTGCGTTGATACTTGCGACATAGAGCGGATGCGGACTTCGAGTGGTCATATGACATGCACATTTCATGGCCGGTATTTCGGCAAGCAGGCCCACAAGCTTCCGTCAATTAAGCATTCATGACTTGTCTTTTGGCACACCTCCCATCTCTGACCTTGTCCCCGGTGTGTGGGTGCCAGTTTACAAAACGATAGCCACCAAGCCAACCAGCCCGGCAGCAACCCCTCCAACAAGGGAGACCATCCCAACGCCGCCAGCACTGCCTGACTTGGCAGTGGTAGTGCCCGCCGGACTCGCAGCGGTCGTAGCCCCCGGTGTCGAACCCGTGCCCGCACCCGTGGCAGTAGCCGCAGCAGTCCCGGTGCCAGTTCCCGTCGCCGAGCAGTAGACCGGTCCCTGTTCAGACACGATCGAGGCGATACCAGCCGTGGGGCAGATGTTGGCCATGCACGTCCTACGCGTGAGTCGCGGTCAGTCATTCGATACATGTACGCCCTGCGGAGCCGAGGGTGAAGATGGAGAGGGGACATACGAGACCCAGCTGTTGAACCACTCGCATTCGCACGACGCCACCGGGACCGGCTGGCAGTCCTTGCGCTGCTCCATGATGGAGGCGTAGTAGAATTGCTCGCATGAGTGGACGGCTCTGCGGTTTTGGAGAGAGGTTGTCAGTCGTGCAAAACCTTGGAAGATTGGGGGCGATGGGCCGCGAAGAACTCACTTGCTTGAAGCGGCGACGGTTGCGGCAGGGCACAGGGCGGAATACGTCAAATAGGGGTTCGATGTTTGCGCGTCGGCCACGGCCAGCAAAGCTGCCGCAAAGGCCGGAATAGTGGTGGCTTTCATGTTGACTAGGTCGAGAGGCTTGAAGGGTTGGAAATCAGGTCGGTTGTCTCAGAACTGCAAGACAGATGGGAAATCCAGAATGTCGGGTCCTGGGCGCCAAGACCATCCTTTAATGTTTGTTCTCGTTGTTCCAGACCATTGCACTACTAGCGGAATCTGCCGTGTTATAAGACGAGCACCAATCACGACACTCCATGGCGTCGGAGTTGACTAAATTGTTGTCCGCTAGTGGTTCAGCCCCAGCCACCAGGTCCTTGGATTGGATATCTCTTGGCAGACATTGGCTGGCATTAGGCGAGGTTTAGCAGAGGCGCCATCGCCGACGCCGTGCATGCGGCTTGCCTAGTTTCAGCGTCGATCGATTCTTCTTGGGGTCTGGATCGTGGGTCGTCCCGTTCACTGTGATGAAAGCGTGAGTTTCCCTCCAGGTCTGACCTTTGGCGCCATCGCCCTGTGGAACCACCATGCCGCAATTATGACAACGGCGTGGGGGAAAGCTAACGCAGCTGTGTATGAGCGTGGGATCCTCGTCAGCCCAAAATGCCACATCCAAATCGTCGCTCTGCCGGAGAGGACCAGTTGACCTCAATCAGCATCTCCTGCTCCACGATGCGAACATAGCAAAGTTAGACGATCTGCTCAGGAAAAACCAAGGAGACATGCTTTCAACCTGGAACAGAACTCAAGCACTCATTGAAGCGATCCGAGACGGACGATTACCATCACGGGCAGTTAACAACAGTGGAACCGGAACCGGAGACGGACAACCACCAGCCAAAGAGGCGAAACGTGAGTGCAGTATGAAACTCGAGAATGAACTTTCCAGCGAGGACAGTGCAAGCCCTGAACCGATGAACACGGACAAGCCAGAGAAGGCGAACACCGGACAGCCAAGCACCGAACAACTCCAGGCCATAGTAAGCCCTACACCCAGGCTCAGGGTCCTCTGTATAGGCTTGCTCACGTAGGCTAGGGTACGCTGGACTCCACCATCGATGCTGAAGCCTCTGATCACTACCGGCAGGTAATATTAGCTAATTATACCGTATGTGGGAAGTTGCCGTTCGTCTTGAAGCGCTGATGATGTATACAAATCCGCTCGTTTATGACGGAGTAGGCATTATTGGTGTCTGTGTCTTCCCACGTTTGTCCGCGTCAGAGTTAGCGGTATATCCGACGCGTGTATTGTTAAAGTCTGGGTTGCTATCTCAAAGAAGGTGAAGGTGAAGGTTAGCTGGGGGTCAGAGGGAAATAAGGGTGATATTGTACATAAATTGTATTTATTTTACTTTCTTTTCACCTATAAGTCCCCATATATTTCTGCAATGCTTTAGCGCTGCTTATTATTGATGTACATTTCAAAAGTTCCCAGTCCCCAATCGGGCCCGTGGTGGTATCGACTTTGAAAACCAGCTCCCCATTTGGTACCTCCAGATCGAAGGCCTGACCGACTGAGAGGGGCTGATCAGTCTACTCTTTATGGACTCCTTCAGGCATTGAACTATTCTCCACAAGCAACCCAATGCTCACCCGGGTGCTGGTAGCCATTGAACACGACCTCGTTCGAAGAATACCCAGGTATGGCGGATGCTGGGAACCAAATCGGCTTCCACATGCGCGTCACCCACGACGCTTACTTCGGCAAAATGATATAAACGTTCACCATTTCTTTTCTTCCGTGCAGACAAATTCTGTTTCATTATAATATAGAATCCAAAAGAAATCACTCCTCCGCCTCCCCAATCTACCCCCTACCCGCCGTAAGCTTCGCCCCGACATGGTCGAGGAATGCCGGGTGGATTCGAACCACCACGGCCTCTCCCGCCTGGTGCGCGGTGTTCAGCTCCGCCACCGTCTCCTCCAGCCACTCCCACTCCGCGTTTCTGCCCGAGGCAGCCGCCTCCGCCGGGCGCCCAACCTGTGCCGGGGCCGAGGTCGAGGCCATAACCTCGACCTCGCCCTTCTTGAGGCGGGCGATGCCCGGAAGAGCGTTGCCGTCCTGGTCGCAACAGGCGCGGGCGGCGGCCTGCCAGGCGTTGTACTCCTGTGAAGCAAATTGTTAGTGAGATGAATGAAGGATATGGTTGGGAAGCTGGAGAGATGGCTGGGATAACTGGCGGACTCCAGGAGGGGAGAAGCATATGGGGGAGAAGGGGAATTGGTGTCTTGATGGAGAAGGGGATGCTGTTCTATCCAAGCCCCTAGAGGTATTCTGATGGGACGCTGAGGAGATGGTGATGTGTCCGGACAGTTTGACATGTGCATGATGAACGGGGCCATTGCTGAAGACGCCAGACAACAGGTGAGTCCGGGCAGCGTGGCCAGCGCGGCGTGTACATGACGGACAGAACCATCGCAGAAGACAGGAAATCCGGCGAGTTTGGGCAGTGTGGACAGCGCAGCATGTACATGGTGCATGGAACCATCAAGGCGTGTCGGGTAAATCGGGCCGTGCAGTGATATCATGAGGAGAGGGGACTGCTGTCGCTTCGGGACTGATGTGTACATACAGGCGATCCCGCGGCCTTGCCGAAGGCGGCAAGGTACTTGGCCTGTAGGTCTAGGACCAAGGCCTGACGACTCGGATGGATCTGATCAGGTGTAAAAATGTCAGAATTAAACAATATCATCACGATGGACGGGTGTGATACAATATGGTCACCTGGTTGGCCACGTGACTCGCCACCTTCCACCACTTGTCGAACTGCAGCGGCAGTTCTTGGCGCTCAGGCGCGCAGGCGCCTTACCGCTCCAGGCTTGCCTGGAGCGCAGGGGCCTTGGATCATGTGCTCTCCCCACACACAGGGAGCTTCCATTTGTATATAAATGGGGAGTGCTTCGCACTCCCCTTTTCTACCAAATCAAGTCACTTTGCAACTGCACTTCCGCTGCTCCTGAGCCCCTCGTTCCTCAGCCAAAACGTTCCACAGTTATGAGCCCGGCTCTGTCCGACTGAGCAAAGTGTGGAACTAATTGATTGAGACGCTCACGAGCAGCGCCCTCCGCAAAACCCTTTTGCCAATCCTCCGAATCGCCCATCATGGCGGAAGAAAGCGCCCTTTACCAGAGCATTCCAGCCGACAGTCAGAAGCTCGAGAGCGCGCAGGAGTGGCCCTCCTGGTTCAAGACTCTCGAATACCATGCGATGAACCGAGGGATCTGGCACCTTGTCAATCCTGCTGCTCCCGACGCGGCCAATCCATACATCAAGCCGATCGTTCCAACAATCCACGAGCTCGTCAGCAAGCGCCAAGAGAAGGCGACCAAATTGTACATCTTCGCCCACGAATACTGGGAGTCAACGGCCCCATCTCTGAGGACGGCTAGGGATAAGCCAGAGCTCATCACGATCACACAACAAGATGTCAAGGAGGAACACGAGCGCCTGGTGAACGAAGCCGCCGCTCTCGTCACAGCCACTGCCGAAACCACCAGCTCGTACCGACACATCCAGAACTGGGTCGATCGTACAGTTGACAAGAGCCTCAGGGAACTGGCCATGCAGAAGATGATCCAGAACGGCGGATACACGGTTCAGGCGTTCGTGCGCTTCCTCCAGCAGCGACTCGAGCCCAGCAAGACGAGCCTCGCCTCCCAGATCCGCCAGGAATATCGCGCAGTGATGGAACAGGCCAAGAACACCAACGTGTCAAAGGAGCAGTGGATCAAGGATTGGGAAACGGCTTATCGCAAGGCAGAAGCGCTCGAAATCACGGAGATCCAGGGGCCCCTGGCCACCAAGGACTGGCTGAGAACCATCGCGGTGCGCATGGCGCCCCAGTGGGCGAATCAGAAGCTCTCCGAACTGGTGGAGCAGGAAACCATGGAACGCCCAACGCTCGGAATCACGGACTACGCTCGCATCCTCTCTGCGCAGATCCACGAAGCGAAGTACGCCATCGGCAGTGGCAAGCAAGGCGGAGTCTTCTTCACCGGCGACCGCTCCGGAGCACCTGACAGGACCAGTCAAGGCTCCAAGAAGGATTGTCCCTGTGGAAGAAAACACTCGTGGGAGCCCACGAACTGCTGGATCTTACGCCTGGTAATCACTGGATCACTCTCAAACGCTCCTGCTTACGCTAAGCGCACCAAGATGCCGGGATCCGAGACAAGGGAGAAGATCAAAGCGCAATTCGCAAGCTCCAAGTGGTCGAAAGTTCGCCAATCCTGTCAAGAGAAGTGGGGAGCCGCTCCAGCCGCTCAAGGCCAAGACCGCTCAGGCGCTCCAAAGTTCCCAGGATCCATCAACGCCGCAGTAATCAACGCTCACATGATGGAAGCGATCACTGAGGTGGCAGGGCAGTTCTCCACCACAGGTTTCACCAGGCACCCGCTCTCCGACAGCACCCTGGTCGACAATTGCGGAGCAATGCACCTTGTCAATCGCAAATCGCTCCTGGTTGAGGGGAGCTTCCGGCGTGCTGAAGCCGGAGATCATGTCCAAGCGGGGACTAGCTCGTTCCCGATCTCCGGATACGGCAAGCGAGTGATCTCAAAGGTGCTCGCGAGCTCCAAGGGAACCGACAGCGAAGATCTGGTGCTCAACAACGTAGCCGTTGTGGAGGGTTTCCACGTCAATATCGTCTCAGAAGCTCTGATCACCAAAGCTGGAGCTTGGTATTGTGGGTTTGACTGCACACTTCGCCACGGCAACATGGAAAAGAACGTGGTGCTGAAGAAGCTAGAGCGACGGTACAATCTAGTGTTCTTGCAATACACTCCTGTTTTCGCTTATCTGAGCTTCCCAATGCCTCTTGCCGTGAGCGCCGTGGGTACCGTGTTAGTGACCATGATGAAACGAGGAGCAAGGCACTCACAGCAATGGCTGCGCCCTCGAGAGGACACGGAGCACCTCTGGCACGCCCGGGCAGGGCACTTGGGGCCAGAAGCTCTTAAGAAACTCGTCGAACGAGCACGCAACGTTGTGATCACAGGCACGAAGATCATCGACTGTGAACACTGCGCGCTCGCGCACTCGCAACAAATCGTTTCAAGACGCCGTTCCGAAGGTTTCTCCCATCGCCCGTTCTTGCGAATCAGCTGGGACCTTTTCTACTTCAAAAGAGCATGGGATGGATCAATTTACTTGCTCGTGGTCAAGGACGAGTACAGTGGGAAGCTCTTCTGTTATCCACTGGAGGATAAGAAAGGGCCGGAAGTGTTTGGAACTATCAAGAGCTTCGTGAACTGGGTGAAAAGGCAGTTCGGGCTCACCGTGTGTATCATACGCCAAGATCGAGAGACTTCAACGATCGCGATCAGGGGATACACGCCGTATCAGCTCTGGGCGATCGAAGAAGGAATCGAAATCGAAGCCACTCCGTCACATACACACGAACCGAACGGTGGGAGCGAGCGCGCAGGCCAGGAGCTGATCGTGAAATCCATCAAAATGAGGGAGGGAGCAAACCTTCCTGAATCGATCTGGCCTGAATGCGTGCGAGCAGCTGCCTACCTACACGGGATGAGCCCCAGCCGACGAAACGACTGGATGTCACCCAACGAGAAGCTCCACAAATGGTTCAGACAGTACTTCCGGTGGTACACACCGCCAGGTGAGCTCGGCAGAAGCCTGGCAGACGATCACCGCCCAGACTGGAGCGGGATCTACGCCTACGGGTGCCGAGCTTACGTTCTCGACAAGAGGCGAGAGGCGGAGCAGGACAAGCTTGGTTTCAAGACCAAACCTCGAGGGCACATTGGGTACTTGGTTGGATACGTAGCCTCCAACATCTACCGCATTTGGTGCCCGCAACTGAAAACGGTGCTCACGACGCGCAACGTGGTGTTTGATGAGAAGCTCTTCTACAAGAAGGAGAGTGAGGAAGCAGAGGCACTGCCAGTGCAGGTCACTCGGCGGCTGCTCAGCTTCATCGAAATCGAGCCGCAGATACAGGACGCTCTATCTGTGCCCGAGCTTCTCACCAACGTTCTGAACCTAGACGCCGCGCCCGCACCTACCGACAACGAAGCTCCAACCTCTGAATCTGATGACGAAGATGCTCCCGAGGGTCAGAACTCGGGGGTGAGCGCGCCCGGAGACGGAGCGGCGCTCCTTCAGATTGAGGATGAGCTTGCAGAGCTTGAGGAAAGCTCTGCGAGCACCGAACCAGGACTTCTGACCCCGGAGTCAACGCCAGAGGTTGAAACTCAGCCTCAGACTCGGGGCTCGTACCCTCGCCTAGCTAGCGAGCGTGCTAGATCACCTTCTGCGGATCGTGATGGGCTTGGAGAGACTGAGGAGCTCTCCGAGCAAGGGTCTGGACGACGAGAAACTCCAGAACAGTCAGACAGGGCTTCTACTGATAGTGTAGAGCCACGCACAAATCCTGAGGAAAACGGCCACCTGCAGGAGGACAGTTGCGATAAGACGTCTATAACCTCTGAGCACGAAGCTCTGGAGGAGCATGAAGATGCCCCATCAGAAGATTCAGCTGAAGATACTATCACGGTGGCGGAGCCGGAAACACGGAACACGCGCCCACGAATTAACTACCCTCCTGCTTCAAGACAGAGCAGGAGACTTCAAGGGCAGCCAGCTCCCCCCGGATCGCCTGGGTCAGCAATTCATGCGTTCACTGTTCAGATCTACAATGGAGCAAGGATTGACCACCCAGTTTTCGACGAGAGCTCTGCAGGCTTCTTCGCAACGTTCTTGCCTGATCAGCGAACGGCGGTTGAAGAAGGGAGCAGAGCTCACAGGACGCTACACGCCGTGTTCCAGGCGGCAGTGCTCCAAGCAAAGGCGAGGCTCAACGCGGCTCCGAGCTTGCCTCGCCTCCACAGAGATGACCTCTCCAAACTGCAGCTCCCAAGGCACTGGAGGGATCTCGAAAACCACACACTCGGCCCTGAGTTCAAAGAGGCGTGCCGAGCTGAGATACGGCACCTCCTCCGTAAAGGAACGTGGCGCAAGATAGAGCGCGCCGCAGCGCTCTCGCGGCCGCTCCCGCTCAAATGGGTGTTCACTTACAAGTTCCGCGAAGACAACACACTCGAGAAGTGCAAAGCTAGAATCTGCGTGAGAGGCGACCTCCAGGAGGTTAACACGCTCCAGAACACCTACACAGCGACTTTAGCTGCTCGCTCATTTAGGACAATGATGGCGTTCGCCGCTCAGCGAGACCTGGAAGTCTGGCAGTTCGATGTAGTCCAGGCCTTCTTATACGCCACGCGAGACGACGACTCCCCAGTAGTGTGTGAGCTTCCAGATGGCTTCAAGGAAGAAGGCTTCTGTTGCGAGCTCAAACGAGCGTTGTACGGCCTACGAGACTCGCCACTACTGTGGTACAAGGAGTTCACATCAACACTAAAAGAGCTCGGCCTTGCCCTATCGAACGAGGAGCCATGCCTCGCGTTCAACGAGAGCAAAACCGTGTTCGTGCTCTTCTACGTAGACGACTACCTCGTGGTGTTCGCAAAGGAGCACCGCGAAGCTGCAGAAGTAATCATGCAGGAGCTCCGCACGCGGTACGAAGTCCACGAAAAGGGAGAGATCTCCAGCTTCATCGGTATCCAGGTGATCAGGGACCGGGGCGAACGAAAGCTCTGGCTAGTCCACAACCAGTACATCGAGAAGATCGCCAAACGGTACAACCTTTCAGAGGGTGTGTTCCCGAGCATCCCCCTCCCTGGCGTGGAACTCCTCAAGAACACAGGGAGCGCGTCAAAGGCGGAAGTCAAGGAGTACCAAGAGCTTGTGGGATCTATCCTGTACACGGCAATTATGATTCGACTAGACGTAGCCTTTTCAGCCTCCATCCTCTCGCAGTTTCTCGTCAACCCAAGCCCAGAGCACCTGGCTGCAGCAAAGCAGACGATCAGGTACCTGTACGGCTCACGGTACGTGGGGATCAAGTATGGAGGAGCAGGGCAAGAGGTTCTCGTGATCGCTAGCGACGCTTCTTTCGCAGACAACACAGAGACACGCCGCTCGTCACAAGGGTACATCATGATGCTCTTCGGTGGCGCAATCAACTGGAGAGCTGCTCGCCAACATACGGTCACGACGTCCTCAACCGAAGCCGAGCTGCTCGCACTTACATACGCAGCCAAGGAAACAATGGCATTTAAGAGGCTCATGGCAGACATCGCCTGCGAGCTCGGCCCAGTATGGAGGATCTTCTGCGATAACCAGCAAACGATACGGCTGGTGGTTGGAGAGAACGAGAGAGTAAACACCAGGCTCCGGCACGTCGATATCCACAACATGTGGGCTCGCCAGGAGCACGCGAAAGGCTCGTTTGAAGTTACGTATCTGCCCACGCAACAGATGCCAGCCGATGGACTCACTAAACTGCTCTCTCGGCAGCGCTTCGAGCACTTCGTAGCGCTTGTGAAGTTGGAGGACACTGGTCACATTGGTCACAAGAGCAAAGGAACTGTTGTGAGGGAGCCGAAAGATTAAGGGAGCACCGCTCCCGCGGTCTCCGCGCGAGATGGCGCATCCGCGCCCGAAGGCACAACAAACAACAAAACAAAAACGACAGGCAGCCAGACAGTGCGCCTAAGCGCGGCTCGCCAGATCGACGAGCTCGCCGATCAGGGCCATGGCCCGCTCCTTGAGAGAGCCGGAGCTCCCCGCACCACCAACGACAGCACCCCCAACCAACTCCTCTCTGCTTTGCAGAGCCAAAGGCTCCGCGAGGAGCGCGCGCAGCACCACCCTTTGTTTCTTGAGCTCCTGACATAAGCGGTTAGAATGGAACAGCTCATGGAATACACCGTACTCACAGAAGCCGGCGCACCAGCCGCCACGGCAGCAAGGAACTTCCCAGCGAAGGGCTTCATCAAGAAAGGACTGAACGGCAGGTTAGCGGAGCACGTAAATGAGTCCGTGGAGAACGTACACCTCCACGCAGGAGTGTCCGCTCGCACAGCGAGCACAGCGAGCCGAAGCGCCCGCATGGTCGAAACAGCGGCCATCGCTGTTGCCAGCGATGGCGCTCTTGAGGCACCCAAGGCAAGCCTCACCACGCTCATTGGTGGGGGCGGGGCGCGGGGACTTGGGGGCGCGGCGAGCGGGTGATTGAGCCGATTTACTGATCTCAGAGTCAGCAAGTTGAGCATTTGTCAAGAAGAAAAGAGCGGCTCACACAGGGGTTTGCGGACCAGCCGCACCACGAGCAGAGCGACGAGGAGTCACGGGAGGCTCCTCCTCCTCCTCATCCTCATCCTCATCCTCCTCCTGGTGGGAGGGCGAGCGAGCAGGCGAGATCGAGCCGAACGGCTCGGGCGACGGGGTCGGGGTGCGGGCGCGGGGCGTAGGCTTCTTGGCACTTGAATTGAAGTCAGCCGCTGCTCTCAAACGACAAGAACAAGCGAAACTTACGCCGCGAGCGCTCTCTGCTTATCAAGAAGCTTTTGACTGCAGTTGGTCAGAACCAGAGCAGAAGAAAGAGCGGTGGAAACACTCACAGACGAGACCAATTGCGCTTTTGACGAGATCTGGAAGGCGCAAGAGCAGGTCAGCAAGCAGAAACGACAGTTTTTTCGAGCAGAAGGAGCAGGACTTACGTTTTCTTGGGGCGCGAGCCCGCGGTCTTTGCGTTGGCCATGGTGGCCGGGAGCGGGGGACGAGAATGGTGGTGTTCTCAATTTTTTTTATGTTCGCCTGAAGAAAGTAAACAAACGGGGAAAGATCGCGAGCTCTTGGCATAGAGTTGAGAAGCTCAGACCACCGCACAAGCTCACCGCTTTCGGTTTAGCGCGCGCCGAAAACGCGACCACGCACCAACTCGAGCGGCACAATTTGGGAAGTTACAGGCTTGACTAGCCTCCGGACCTCATTATTTTCTATCTACAGCGAACTTCTTTTCGAACGTTCAGGCGCTCAGAACTGCGTTCTGAGCACCTGGGGGGTGTGTCGAACTGCAGCGGCAGTTCTTGGCGCTCAGGCGCGCAGGCGCCTTACCGCTCCAGGCTTGCCTGGAGCGCAGGGGCCTTGGATCATGTGCTCTCCCCACACACAGGGAGCTTCCATTTGTATATAAATGGGGAGTGCTTCGCACTCCCCTTTTCTACCAAATCAAGTCACTTTGCAACTGCACTTCCGCTGCTCCTGAGCCCCTCGTTCCTCAGCCAAAACGTTCCACACCACTATATTACTGGCTCTCTGCCACCCTCTCCTTTTTATCTAGAATAAGCAATTCCATCACTCTTTTGCCGAACGGCCAGAAAACACTCTGTTTTGTGTTCCACAACGGGCCAGAGGGAGCGGAACTTACAGGGTCGCAATCGCGGCCCCCCACAATACACTCCAGGCACAGCTTCGTCTCTCTCGTTCGATGAACTGAACAACAATCGAAAGGTCAGCTCAGCTCAGCTCGGCTCGGTTCGGTGCAGTTCAGGATAAGCTAGGTATCAAAACATACGTCGGTCCGTGCAGGACACCCGGCCGTTGCGACAGGCGTCGGCGGCGCGAGACGCGGGGTAACCAATGAGCATGGACGAGATACAGTGGCGGCAGAAGACTGGGCGAGTCTCTCGAAGAGTGAATCTGGCCATATGACAGAGCCAACATAGTGAACCTGAGAAGGACCCGCAGGCCGAGAGGTGAATTGCGCAATGTGTTTTTGGTGAGCCGAACGCGTCTAAGAAACTGCGTGAGGTGTTCTTAGGAGAACCCAGAGGTCTGGATTTTGTTTCCAGAGGCTTGCTTTCCAATTGTGGGCGAAATTTGACTTGTAGGGAACGCGTAGTAGAGTGGGTAGGTAAAAAGGCGAACACTGAAGACCGTTTTTATTGTAAAGTTCGGTCGAAATTCACAATGCCACACTTTCGGCCAGTATGCCCTGGAAAGGTGAGATTGGAATTGAAGGAAAAGGAATACGGGTCACGTGGCAGTATCTATCCAATGAGCAAAAAGGTATATACCACCCGGCTTA
>Ga0247780_1001118_pt1 | contig 18702 bp, 20 predicted proteins | sample UWRJL079202R5_FD_179927 | JGI IMG/M metagenome (GOLD analysis project Ga0247780, IMG submission 179927) | Plant litter microbial communities from Arlington Agricultural Research Station in Wisconsin, United States - UWRJ-L079-202R-5 | ecosystem: Environmental > Terrestrial > Plant litter >... | reverse complement strand
CTCGCCGCCAACCCCACCCTCCTCCCCATCCTCCGCTCCGAAATCCTCACCGTCCTCTCCGCGCACAACAACCAAATGTCCGCCCCCGCCCTCCAAGCCATGAAGAAGCTCGACTCCTTCCTCAAAGAAACCCTACGCTTCCACCCCCCCGGCACGGGCTCTTTCTCGCGCAAGGTCCTCCGCCCATTCACCCTCTCCTCGGGGGAAGTCATCCCCGCGGGCGTCGTCATCGAAGTCCCCTCGCACGCGATCGCGCGCGACCCGGAAGTCTTCCCCGACCCGGAGACCTTTGACGGGCTGCGGTTCTATAACCTGAGGAATGAAGCGCGGGAGAAGGGGGAGGTGGAGGCCGCGGCGCAGAATCAGTTTGTGAGTGTGAGTCAGAGTAGCTTGACGTTTGGGTATGGACGGCATGCGTGCCCGGGAAGGTTTTTGGCGGCGAATGAGATCAAGATGATTGTGGCGACGGCGGTGATGATGTTTGATGTCAAGATGGAGGAGGGGGTGACGGAGAGGTATAGGAATTTTGAGATGGCAGGGACGGTGAGTGATTCCTTTCCTGGGGTGGGGGTTGGGTGAGAGTGATGCTAATGGGTGATAACAGTCTGTTCCGGATCCGACGAAGACGTTGTTGTTTAAGAAGGTTGAGCAGTAGTTGTTTAGGGAGGGGTTGTTGGATGAGGTGGCTCTGTTTTATTAATTGATGGTTGGGAAGAGCTGACGTTGTTGAGCGCTGAGATATTGCACTAGAGAAAGGAACAGGACGAAGAAAGTTGTAACTTCGGTATGAACATATTGTAAATTTTTGCTAGTGCTGAATTGACCGAAAACTGGTTCCTGATTCTGTTATTTCGAAGCTTCAAGAGTTGAGATACCTGTTTGACCCGTTTGATCAAGCTGGTTGTCAAAGAAGAGACAACAACACAAAAGCCCCAAACAATGCCATCTATATGGGTGATTTTGAAGCTCAAAGAGAGCCCGAACCCGGACCAAGTGAAAAAAGAAATATTGCCTGTATGGCGGCCCCACATCCCTTGCAACCTGATCCGCCGAGCGGCAGTCTCTTGCGGGGAACGGAAACCCCAAATTTCTCGGCTCGATCGGATACGGCGGTCGAAGGCGGGACTTCTCCCCACGATCCGCCCGATCGGCACAGATCGGCGTCCTCTCCACCGTCTAACCTCCGGTCTCCGGTGTGGTCGTGCCTCACATCTTGACAACGACGACAGAGCCCCAGCTTTCCACAAAATTCACCAACGCCGACACCTACGCGGCGCAGATAACCGTAGTTGGTACGAGGACATGTTGTCTGCGGTGGGGAGTGGCAGCGGGAGCAGTGCCGGCCACGAAATTCGTGATCGGGTGTATGCCCCGGCACAAGAGAGAGCTTTCTCCGGCAGGGGAAGGGGAAGGCGTGTGCGTTGGTGGCAAAAAGGCTCCTAAACCGGAGATGTCGGTGATGCAGCATCTTGTGAGTATTCTGACAATCGAGTGCGAGCAGAAGGGCGACTTAAGTTCATCTCTGGTCTTCGAGGTCGCTTCCTGCCATAGCATCTGCCGCGTCTTTGGCCACAGCATCGCTGTTTAGAGGAGCATCAGCTTGAGGTACTGGCCGAGGAGCTCGCCCAGGCAGTTGGCGTTGAGGTAAAGGATCGGCGGAGATAGATCGTGGGGGGTGAACGGCTTTGGTTACCCACCGCCTCCCTCTGAGCGTGGTATGGTTTGGGCTTGGAATGTGGAATCGATTAGATCCCGCGGTTCTTAGACACCATAGCAGTTGAAACTCAAGGACGACGGCCGTACGGTACAATGAGAGCTGTAGGCGAGGCTCGAGTAACTCTCGCCGCGTCTTCTCTGCTCTCCCGTACCGAGGTCGCCGATAACCAGGTCAGGTTCGATAAAACCTTCAGGTTTCTGATGTGCTTCGTGCACTCGATGCTCGTGATCACCGCTGCAAAACCGAGGTATATTCCCGCGGGGCCGAGACTCCCCCGCCATGACGCTAATCACGAGCAGCAAATCATGAATTGCTGCGTCTGTGGCTATTGTAGACGTCCCCAGCGGGCTCGAGTACTTGGGTGATCGAGCCCTTCCACCCGAGGCTGAACCCGAGAAGACCGGCGACTGTCTCTCAAACAAAGGAGAAAGTCCCGAGCGCCGCACCCAGCCGGCGAGAAAGCTCCTCCCCTGCTCACGTCTGACTTGCTAACAGACGAGCACACCGAGATTCGGAATGCAACGTGGAGGCTGCGACTAGCCCATCGTACTAGCACCGGCTAGGGCCGCAGAGGGTGTGGATACTCAGTTTGACAGGCGAGCATGATGTTCTCGAGCCTTTCGCCCCTAGCCTTGATTCGGGATAGGCCTTAAAAGGACCAGAAAGTGGGCAGGTTCGGAAGAAGCCATCGGGGGCCACGGTGATCTCGCGCAAGACGTGTTCGCGGGGACTGGGACGCGGAAACGGTGAGAGGGGCAGTGCGAAGATCGAACAGGGAGAACCAGGAAGGACTAGAACGTAAGGGGATGCGTGCAGATCAGCAAACATGCGTTTGAAGAGCCGTCTGTCCGCGCTTGAATTCTGCCCCAGGCTCATAATTTTAGGTAATCTAGAAGCTCGCTGGGTCGGTGAGGGTGTCGGTCTGTGCCGACTGACAGCGGAACGCGCTGCAGACGCGACTGTACCCCAGGCTTCGTCTGGTGATCTGGGGCGCGTCGACCTGGATCAGGGTTTATTGTTGCGCCGATCAAGAACAATGCTCGACCGCTGCCCAAGGCGTCGCCCCTTTGACTATTCGGAAGGTGATCATATGTTTTGCTGGTGTTTGGGTGGGTCGTCCCCTCATCTCCACCGTTGGGCGCCGATGGTGCGCAGCGCGCGGGCCCTCTGGTGCAGCTTCCGAAAGCGACAACAGACTCCCCTGCATCGCCCCTGGTTTTGGCGACCAATGCTCGGCAGCGGGGCCGAGCCGCACCCCTCCCGCCGCCAACCACACAGCCGCCAGCCGCCAATGCCATTGTTTCGACAGCTATAATCCCCGATATGATCGACGACCAGCAATCGTCTCAAAAGTTGTCGGATACGATGCATTTCTGACACACGCCCAGGTTTACGGATCGCATCGCGGCAATTCGCCTTCAGCTGAAAGCAAACGCCGTGCCTGGACGTCGGCCGAATTTAAACTTAATTGAGCGTGCCGTCTCTGCCGCTGTGGAATTATTGACCCTCCCTGTCCTTTGTTCGAATCGCGGAATTGCGGAATTGCGTTCGTCGCGAATACACTCGTTTTCGTCCCAGCTCCGACAGGCAGCGGCATTTTGGCCTGCGCTGTCCCCCCCGCTCTTTCCCAAGCCCACATCTCTGCGAAGGAAAGACACCGACGAAAATGCTGTTTGTCGACAAGAAGATCGACTACGGGCCTCGCCTGAATGCCATCTTATGGCTGTTGGTCTCGATCGCCGCCCTCTTCCTCTTCACACGACTCTACCTCAAGAAATGCCAGAACAGGGGGCTTTGGTGGGACGACTACGCCCTCCTCGGCGCGTGGGTGTGCCAGACAGTGCAGGCAGGCCTGGTGTCGTATCTCATCACGCTTGGCTACGGCAACGCCGTTATCCCTGCTGGAAATGGCCCATTGTTTTCCTTGCCGGTGAACTTGTTGTCGACCTTCTTGATTACCGCCAATTTACTTGGGAAAGTGTCTTTCGGTTTGATGCTGCTCCGTATCCCGGCCGTCTGGATGCGCCTTGCCGTTTGGTACATCATTATCACGCTGACAGCGACGCTCGGTATGAGCACCGTGTTGGTGTGGATAGAGTGCTTGGGCGTGAAAAGGTCGCCAAATTGCATCTCCGTCAACGTGTCGTTGACATACAACATGTTCTCTTGCGGTAAGATGTCGACCTTCCCGTCCACATACGGATTCTGACTGCTATCAGTGTACTCGGCCGTCATGGACGTGGTGCTCGCGTTCCTACCCTGGAAATTCATCTGGGGCCTGCAGATGGGCAAGAAGGAGAAAGTCGGCGTGGTGATTGCCATGAGTATGGGTGTCTTGTGAGTCATCCAACCAAACTGCCACCTGCAGAGACTGACAGACGTAGCGCTGGCGCAGCAGCTGCGATGAAGACGGTGACGTTTCCCACTGTCGTCAAGGACCCTCGTAAGTGACATCCGAGAAAACAGAGCCCACGGTCTCTCGACTGGCCCCTCGATATTTAGGCGCTCTAACAGAACCACAGTGGCAAGTATGTCCCTCGTCATCTGGGGTAACGCCGAGTCGTCGATTTGTATCATGGCAGCTTCGATCCCGATCCTTCGTGCCCTGGTGCGCGAGGGCTTCCAAGTAGCAGTCCCGCTGGGATACCGGACAGACGAAATTGGGTACACGGGAACAATGACGGAATCGAGGGTCGGGAATAGCGTCATCGATAGGTCGGGCATGTTTGGCCGGCAGCTGGCGGCGCCAATACCGGCCCCAGCAACACAAAGGCGCGGCTTCAATGGATCAGACAGTGGGACGTTCTTGGACAGGACGTTGGTCAACGACAGCCCGGAGCCTGACCTGAAACCCCCCAAGAGGAGCGATGAAGAGTGGAGCGACGACGACAGTATCGAGATGAGCAACTATCAACATCGCCGCGCACAGACGCCAAGGGACTTCCTCCACAATCCTATTTGAGGAAAACTGACCGAACATGAGAACACGGCTCGAAGGATCCAGGAGGCTGTGCGGCCCCAGAAACATCTTCGACATGGAGCTCTCACCGCTGCCCGCTTCGCCATACGCAATGGTTTCGCCTGGAGTAATTGCTCGTTGGCAACAGCGAAATATGGGAAGCGCGACCACGGCGAGTGAAGCGTCCACAGCTGGGTGTGCGTCCAAGATGGCATATTAGACTCGGTGTATTCGCACAGATGCTGTGTACGGGATCCGAAGGGCGGGGCCCCTAGCAGAAATATGGATGCGGTATCCAACTTTTGGGAGGAAGTTGGGATGCCGTCGGGTAAAGAGCGCCGACATGGCGTTTTTCGACAGGCCCGATCCATCTCAAAGCGGCGATTCAACGCATCCCGCGCCGCGCTAAAGCGTGACGACGAGAGACAGCGGCACAGAGACTTCGGTTAACCGCTGGAACGGGTGGAAGTTCATTGGGAGAACTAGAGGACGCGAACAATCCAGATGTTGGTATTAGGAGCAGTAGGTTGATGCGGGGCACACCACATGGCGCGGGACGATAATGGTTGAGGACAGGAATTGCGTGGGCCAGTGGAGGCTCCTTGGGCGAGGTATTGGATGCCCACTATTAGCTAATAATATCTGAGATATGATGGTGAACTCGCAAATCTCAATTGTCGAAGTGACCGGCGACGTGATGGGCGACTGCCGCGGCATCGCCCTCGAAAGATGCGCAGACTGGACAGGTCGAGAGCGGCTCCGACTCTGAAGGCGACCTAGCGCTCGCCTCTCGTGATGAGGCCCCCGCAGTGGTTGTGGAATCGGCATTTTGGCGTGCTTTCCCCTTGCCGGATTTTCGCTGCTTCGCCGGCTTGAGGTAGGCCTCGAGGCCAATTGAGGCTGCTGGCTGCTCTTCGTCTCGAATGTCAAATGCGGATTGGCGTGGTACCCGGAAAGGACGGGGCGCTCCCGCGCCACCCGCCGATGCGGTCATGGGTTCTTGGACCGCGTCGAGAGAAGGGCTCGTGGCGGCGGCGGCGTCGGCCATGGCCTGGACCCTGCCGATTCTGCCGTCGACCAGTCGAACTTTGATGCCCCGCGGGTGGTCGCCGCGAGTCAGCACATCCTTCACTGCTCCCGACACGGTGCGGCCGGTCGGCTGGTCTGCTTTGAGCACGATATTGACCCGGGCGCCGGGCAGCACATCTCTGGTGGTCGGAACGCGTTGCATTGCGGAAACAAGCCTTCGCATGTCGTTTGGGCGATCAAACGTCGGCTGGGGTTGCTGAAGTCGGATAATTTTCTTGGCGGGGCTCCGGGTTGAAAGCATGCGCCTATCGGGGTATGTCTTCTGATTGGATATCGCAATATCAGGTATGGCTCAGTGGTGCAACACCGACCAATGATGGCAATGACGCCCAGCCAACCAATTTTCGATCGCTTCCAGGTTGTGCTGTTGCTGTCTGGTGAGTTAGAGGATGTGGCAAGATGGATCGTAGTGAAAGATGCCTCTAAATTGCAGTGTCCTCTTGTTCTCTGGTTTTGATCTTGAGATTTAGGTCAACTGAGCAACGTCTTTGTTGGATGAACGACCACAAAAGTCTTTGGGGTGAAGGAAATTGTGACCGCGGTGACAACGCCCCTGCAGCACACGGCGAGTCTTATGTGCGGAATCCTTCGAGAATATAGAGTCAACGAAGCCCGGCCCATACTGCCGTCTCAATTCTTCCCACCATCGCGACACAACCCTTTACGCATTGACTGCAATAGAGCTTCGTACCGGGATACAAAACAAAACCAAAACTAGAAATTCAATTCCTAAATTTTAGAAACTAAAATGAATCGAACTAGACTTGGCGATCGCCAGCGTGGTAACAACGGCCCTGGATTCCTTGAGCTCACTTGGGATCGGGAGGAGAATGTAGAGCCCCAAGCCCAAATTCAGCTCCTGAACGACAACCGATGCCGATGGGTTCAAGGTCAAGGTCCCCACCGTCTCCTACAATGGTGGTAGGACCTGGACTGACCTTGCGGCTGACAAGCAGCCTCCCAAGGCCACTTCTCCCCCAAAGGTTGCCACATCGACGGCCTTTGAGCTCCTCGACTCCGTGGAGGCTTAGGATCTCCCTCGAGAAGTATACCTGCAGAAGTAAGTAGATAGGTTTCCAGAAGCAGAGGGCTGGAGTTCTCTTCTGGCAACTTGCCAATGCCAGATGGAAGGAATCACTTCCTCAAATTATATAACACTACACCCCAAATTTCTGTTTCAAACCAGGTATTTATGGACTGATGAGCCCTCGAGACTATTCACGCAAGGAACTGCATCCGTTCTTCTACATTGTGTTTATTTATTCTCTTTACTAATTCACCGTTCATGTGCTATCGCCATGTCCTATCTCTCCCTATCCATTGAATCCTCCCTCTTCACATCCGCTTTTCACATCACCCTCTTCTAAAACACCACCGTTGTTAGTATGGCAAAACATATAAAGCTTGGGGTCCCGTTACTAATGCGGATACGTGTATAGGTATCCAACCGCCATTCTTTCTGTGGGGCATGCAAGTTGCTGGCACAAGCGGGCGGTGCTACTTTGGTAGTCTCAGACTAAAAAGAAGCGGATCTCGTCCGAGCATGGTTAGGCTAAAATCAGGCTCGCTTCATCCCCTCGGCTCAGCTTCGGCCCACCATTGCCACTCAATACTCACCCTGCCATGAAAGTTGGCAAGTTTACCCGACATAGGACCGATTTTGGGCCTCGCCTTCGAAAAAAGGTGCCTGGATAGGGGGGGTCCCAGAAATCGGACCCCCATCCCCCTACTCCAACAAACAACCCCTCAAGATGGAGGCTAAGAATTGGGCTAGGTGGCTAACGTTTTCAACCTCCGTTTCGAGATTCTGGGTTGTAGTAATCATTGTCAGATAAACAGCAACTACTGTCAGATGCACGGCACACTAGATTCGGTGGATTTGAAGGGGTTGCAACTGTGTGATTGTATTGCTTGTGTGGTTCTGGCTTTCAGCCAGAACCTTCTTCTTTATAGACCTTTCTGTAGGATTCAGACTTCGTCACCATAGTGGCTGAGACTCACTGGCGCTCTAGCATTTGACAACTACCACTGCATAGAAATAATGAACGTTTTGCGCTTTTTAGTGCAGCGGTAGTTTGTGACATTACCAACGGCAGCCGGTCGCAGAACCACCTTGCCAGCAATTCTGGAAATGTGTGTAACTGAACAATACTGGAACCTCTTACTGAGAGATCCCGCTACGGCCCATTCCAGAAATTTCGGGCAAAGCACTTTACGGCGCACAGTTGCTGGATCGACAGGAACTCTACCGTATTAGTTATTGACTCGCGAGATTCTGCTGGCAGAAGAAGTACCTACCTACCTACCTACTTGTAGTTAAGTGCCCTGGGGGGATAGAAAGGAGTTATTTACCAGACCCCATGCTATACAATCTCAATCCTCCTTAGTTCTGACCTGCCCCAAATCTGGCGCAGCTTGTCAAAGTACTCGGACTCATTGATCCCGCCGGAGCCTGAATCCGTAAAGAAAGTAAACAAGCCGATCCGCGAAGGACTAGCCGCCAGGGGCTTTCAAAAGCATCAACCCAATGCACTAACCAAAGAACACAGTCTGCCCTATATCCTCGCCCATATCGTCCCCATGGGAATCGTAAAAATATAGGAGCTAGAAATCGGATCTCTGGTCGCGGTAGCAATATCTCGGGTTCTAGGGCGTCCAACTGCTTAGATATCTCTATGAACTCGATCTGCGAGTCCGACGTGACGTCGTAATTCGAAATTGGGCTTACTCGACTCTAAACTACGAGAAGTCCTCCCGTGACGGAAGAGAAAGGACCGACCGAGGCGTCCAACACACTCCATTAATCGAATAAGAAGCCGCTTGGCGAGCTGTTTGTCCGTCCGGTCTCCCGGACACACCTTGCTATCGACTGACGCCCATGACCAAGACGGCACTCTATAGGGCGGGCGCGGCTGCGGAGGATCGATCATCTCCCACCGCAACTCCGATTCCAAACGCAAACGCCACAGTCCCGCTAGATAACTCGAAGGCCGCGGACCCGGCAAGGTCTTCGCTACGTCTCTTGCTAGGGCCGAGAGCGCAATAAGTTTGTCGGAGGGCTTCGTAAGCTTGCGTGAGGAGTATCTCTCGACTACCAATCTCCAGAACGGTCGCCGGTGCAAGCCATACCAGCCGCCGCCCTCGTCTTTTTGCCACCGGAAAATGGTATCAAGTCTTGTATCGAAGCCGGAGAGGTCGATGGCGGTAGTGGGGCACACCATTGTGACTGAATAGAGCCCGAAATGCAGGTATCTCCGTTAAAAGTAGGCTTCGAGAGATCAGCACTGTTCCAGAGATGGAGAGTGGATTCTGGGGGCAGTGACAGTACTAACCTTCTTGTAGGGTCCAGACTCTAGCATAAATAGCATGGGCTAACTCCCTTTGAGACGAGTCGGGAACCATCATGAGAGCTGTAGTGTTTCCGTCTTCGTCCGAGAAAGTTACGGGATACGCATCTAGCGGTTCTACCGTAAGAAAGCATTCCTGGTTGGTTACCGTATTCAAAGCCGCAATGGTAAAGCTGGCGTTGTGGTAGATGTCGCCCATGATTTTGATCTCCGCGATCATGTCATTTGGGTCGTCCTGGAGAATGCAGATGGCGCCAACCCACAAATATTCAAATCCGAGGCCCGCGACCACTTTGATAGCATCTTGGATCGAGCGTGAGAAGTATGACAAGTGAACCCCTGACTTCAGCTCGGCAAGTGTGGCTGTAGTCAGCATGCTCTGACTTGTCGCCCAACAGTATGAAAGACTGGTGAATAGGATGCTTCATTTTGGAAGAATTGGCCGCAGCCAATTCTGGGCTAAAATAGCTCCGCTGCCAAATCGTGACTTCTACCAGGGGCTCCTTCCTTGCCTTATAAGTAGCTGAGTACCGCGTACTCTAGCCGTTGGTTGCATGCCTGTCTCAGCCACCCAACAAGTTTCGTTCTGTTTGTCCACTTTGAGGAGCCTTTTAGGGAAGCAATTGGTGCTACTTGCAAGCCGCAAAACAATACCAAGCTCCAACATTTGGTGGAAAAAGGTGTACCCCTAATTGTTGGAGTGCTTCCAGGAGGACCTCACATCGAGATCGGCCACGGTGTGGCAGTGCTCGCATTCATGCGTGATGTGCTGATGGGTTGTTCTCTCGTCGGATGTGAGCATGGTTTGGCGGTTAGATGTTCGGGGTCCACAAATTGGGAAGAGAAGAGAAGAGGCAGAAAGAAAAAAATGGTGGTCGGGCCGAAACCGCTCAACGGTCGAACCGGCTGTTGTGAAGCGGCCAGCCACATACGGCAGGGATCAAGGAACCCCAGTAACCAATTTCGGGAGGCACTTTTTAGAAGCTTCTCTAGTCCGCCTCGTTAAGAACAGGCAATGTACAGTGGTCACAGGTGGTAACTGCTGCCCCGTTTCCCGCTCATACTGCTATCATGCGCCTCTGCAATTCTTGGAGAGTCATCACGATGGCGAAAAGCGGCACTCGGCCAATATAGGAATAGTAAGATTCCAAGACCATCGTAGGCAAGGAAGCTTGACAATGACGAATATGTGGGGGATGATGTCGACTGGAGCGGCGTCAGTGCTGTGGGGCCGGTTTGAAGCATCGACGGGACTATGCCTTAAAAACCGCTCTGCCGATGTCGAGACAGTCAGAATAACCACATGACCCGGGCGCGTTTACCGATAGCGATAATAATGATTCAGAGTAATGATCAAGAATATGAAGGGAAGTCCGACGCAGACGAAGGTGACAGCGAATTGCCAGTCGGTCGGCGAGATGTCGAGGGTGGTTATTCCAAACACAGACTGCGTTAAGTTAGTCTACATCCCTGGAGGTGGAAAGGGATCCGGGTTTTCCTACCGTAACAAAGGTCAGAGGCAGGAACAGCAGGGAAGCGGATACCAGGAACTTCATGTGTCGGGCTTGTTCATTACGTTTCAGAGACCGCTTGATGGTGGTGTGGAGCAACAGCTGCTTTCTTAGATCCTCGGCTTCGCGTCTCAAAACCTCATTGTCCTGGCGGACCTTTTTCAGGTCGTCTATGGAAAAGTCGATGTCATGCTTGATATCAAGCATTTCCCTAAGATGAGTCTCTGATAAGGCCGAGTTTTCCGGCCAGAGCGACGGGTGCTGGCCACACCAGGGGTCGAAAACAAAGGTGTCTTCATACGCTATGATCAGGGCAGAGATACTATCATTGAGTTCGCTGAGTGTGCCGCAGGCCCATTGATATCGTCGTGAGAGTGAGAGGTCCTTGTCTTCGTCTATGAGATGATCCAGAATTTTACGATCAAACACGAATGATGTCTAGAAATGTTACTTGCATATTCGTAAGTCAGTATGGAGACGGAACTTACAGAAAGCCGAACTTGGGATTCGAGAGCCTGGTGTAGATCAGAATACCGTGTCACGGCGTCGCGATATTCTCTCGCTAGAGACCACATGAAGGCATATGAGCCATTGCAAAACTGTGTATCTGCGATGTTACGAGATGTCGACTTCCGGTCGGGATGGAACTGAATATTAAGAAGGTGCCATGGTGAGTAGGTGTTGGGTAGCTCGCACGCCTTGCTGCCCATCTTTTGCTTAGGCAGAGGGACCTTTCGCGGTGGACCTTCAAGTGAGAGCGCTAGGACTGAGGTGCATTCGGCAAGTTCGACAAGGCCTGCGCCGCGCCGGTTCCGCGGCTCTATATCGTGCTCCAGCCACGGGGCGAGCATTTTGTCGTCATCCCGAATAGTATAGTATCTAAACACAAACAAAAAGGTCCGCTTGCGAATATCATTTCTCTCGAGAAATCGGTCCAGAAGCGCCTATGTCGATATTAACCCTGGAATGCGGACGGGATACCTTATTCGCTTACCTTGGTTCTGCCGTGGTTCTTTGCTGTTGCAGGTAGCTGACCCAAGAGTTCGTTCATGTCGAAGTGATTTTGCATGACAAGATGTACGGCTGCCAGGATGGAAGCTGAGGGTTCTTCCAGTATGCTGCAGGATCGTCAATGGGAATACAAGTATTGAAACGGGAGGGACTACCTCACATGATCCTTCCAGCAGGCCCATCTTGATCACAGTCCAGTCGCTGCGATTTAAAGTTAGCAAACCCTTTGTTGCCTTCCATGGTAGTCAGTCAATACCTTGAAAGCATCCCAGGTGTCTCGGTCATCGGTTGTATCAACGGATTGGAATATCCCCAGTCTACTCTGTTCTCTCACAACTGGCACTACTGTGGAGTTTATCATCACATTATGGACTTCGAAGGTTGAATGGAGTCGGTCGCCTTGAGTACAATCCGTGTTCGAGCAAGGGCTCATGATGTTATCTGGGTTGAGCTCGTCCCTCCTTTGCAAAACACACCGTAGCGCCACTGTAACCATGTCTTCAATATGTGTAGGGATGTTCCGGATGTGTTCAACCAGATTATCGTCGGTATAGGCATAGGGTACTAAAGCGCGGTGTACATTCGGTTCCATGTCGACGGTCTGAATATTGTCGAGCTTGGAATCCAGCCTACTCTCGAACTTGTCCTTATGCGGCTGGTCCCTGATGTCGGGTGCTTGAGGCAAAGTTGAAGCTATATAAGCTTTGAGGGTTGAAATTGGGTTCAAGGGGTTGTCGGCAGTTTCAGTTCTCGATTGGTCTTGGAAAGGGTTTTGGAGGGGCTCTACGCCACGTAGCTCGCGCTTGTGTTCTTCGACCTCGGCAGTGACGCTTTTCCTAAGCGCTTTTTGATATTTTCGGTAACTCCACGTTGACCGAAACGCGGACGGAAAGCGGTCAATTGTACTCGTTGCGTTAGTTGAGCATGTGTTGTTGGTAGTGTAGCTCCGAGTGCCGATGGTTGACGGTTCTGTGCCAATGGTCGACGGCTCTGTCTCGCTATCGGAGTCTCGGTTGAAGTATTGCAGCAATCTCTGCTGTCGCTCCTGACTTGCCGGCATGCTGAAGGGACTCTTTGCGGATGGAGCTCGGCGGCTGGAAACCTCAGGCTGGGAGGATTCGGAGGCGGCATTGAGGGTCTCCTTGAAAAGCCGGACCCGGGTTGGAGTGCCGTCAAGAGGTTCAAGATCAGTAGCCTTTGTTTTTTCAGCCTTGTTGATAGGGCCCTGGAGCCCCACGTCAAGCGCATTTGCCCAAGTCTTGATGTCCTCGAAGACATCACTTATTCGCAACATATACACCCACGAGACGGCCCTTTGACTCGCGATAATATGGCCGCACAGTTTTCCGTCCTGGATAACCCACGACCCGGAGTCTCCTTTACCTGATATACTAAGTTAGCGATGTTAGAAGTCGTGCAGTGGTGTTGCTTACCCATGGGTTGTTCCAACAGAATTTGCCAAGTCTCCAACTTCATGCCATCGAGATGCAAAAGCGCCGGCCACTCATGGACTGTCCCCCGAACGAGACTGCTGTATCCACCCTTCACCCAAACTTGGCCGCAGAAAAGCCGGGAAGGTTCGAGTATCGAGTTGATCAAGGTCGAGCCCACCTGCCCTGGGACGGATAGTTGGTTGAGGGGCCAACTAATGCTCTCACAGAGCTTAATAACAGCCCAATCGAGACGGCGTTGGTCGTCGACTGGGTACTGGACCATGCCAATCGGGGATTCCATATCCCAAGAAACAGTCTTAAAGGACGCCAATGGAGGAGGTGTCGGCTTGCTCAAAACGGTGTTATTGGACTCGACATTACGAACTTCGTCGTCATCCGAAAAGTTGAAGATTGAACCACTCTCCGAGTCTGCATAAGGGCTGTCTTCTGATTCGTCTTCCGTACTGGATGTCTTTGAGATGTTCTTGAGAAGACGGGGTGTCAAGCCTTGAAAAGGATGGCCCGCCGTCAACCCATAAAGCTTTCCGTCGATAAATATCGTTCCGCCAATGGTGAATATCGCTTCCCCTGAAGTCGCAGGCGAGCCCGTCAATTCTGTGGTGCCTTTTGAGACGAATGCCTTTGTCGACATAGGACCCGACGTATCTCGACTCATGCAGGCTTTGCACAGCTTGTCTATCGGGTTCACAATAACCTGCCAGAAGTATGGATATTCGCGAATCCATGACTGCTTGTTGAGGACTGCCTTCAGCGCCTTTTTCTGCCTCTCGTTGGAACAGACGACTATAACCGATGGTTTGAATCGGGTTTTGGACGGGCCCGCCATCATGAACTCGTAGGAAAAGGCAGCCTCGTCGTCTCCGTTAGGCAACAGTGTGTTTTCAATGACGTTGTCCAGCCGATCCCATATCTTCCGGAGCGTGTCACGGTCGTGTTGACCCATTTCCAGTTCGGGAGCAATGAAAAGACCGGGAGAAATCTCGTAGACATTTTCGATCCTGTACACCACGTGGCTTTGACTGGTTGTGACCCGGGATATGCTCGCGGCTCCCGCAGTTGTTGTTGATGGAGCAGAGGTGGTCGATTCCCGGGACAATGAGGCGATAGAAGTCCGAGACGCGCTCGTAGTCGCGCTTCGTGCCACACATGCGGGCTCTTGCGGTTCGCAATCCTCAGCGACTGCGCGTATTCTGCCAGTCTGAGGAATGATAGTTGCTGGATCTGAGGGGGTGCTACTAGTAGTCTGTGATGCTGGATCATCTGTGTGAAGGTTTCCCGCCACGGGGCTTTTTGGTTGTTGGTCGTGATCAAGTAAACTGGAAGAGTTAGCCGATGGTGTACCTGGTTTGTGAGTTGGTGCTCGAAGGGCGGAGCTGCCTAAGGTCCACAAATGTCGCCCTTGCGTGATTATTAGAGACGGTTCTGGTTGTCGCAATGGTAGCTCTCGCTCCCGCTCTCGCACTGGCAAGTGGAGCAGCCTCCTTGCACGCGTCGTGCCAGCTCTAGCTACCGCCGCAAGCTGCTCCATCCGGTCGCATCATTGTGAGATTGCGCACGTTTGTTCAGTTTGGAATGTCGATGGGATTGGAACGAGAGATTCCATGGTGCGCGGACCCTCCAGTAATGAAATGGCGCAGAGCAGGGAAGGGTTGGCCATTGGGGCTGGAGCCTAGAACTGCTTGGAAGGTGCGCTGAAGCTGAGCACAGCCCCCCCACCTGCGGGCGTCAAGCCACCCACCTTTTTTCCCCTCGCTGAGCCAACCAATGTTTCTGCTGCGAAGAACCGATGCATATTCCCATGCATCTGGCTTAAGGTCCTTCCCATGTGGCGGTTGATGGTTGGACGAGAGCTAGTGTAACATTTCGTCGTGCTTGCCCAATCTTCACGCCCAGGCTCACCGTCCGAGGTCAAATATTGGCCACACCGCCCCCAAGCGCCAACCGCTTTTCCGACTTACCTTACGCTCAACGCCTTGCCCTTCGCAGTCAGCAATGCGACAGCCTCTCCAGGATACGCCAAACAGCGTGTCCAAAACCCTGATTTTGGCTACGTTTTTCGGAGCAGCGGGCATTTCGCCTGACACCGTACATCATCCCTCCTATTTTTACTACTACGAGAGAGAGATTAAGCGGCTTCGGATCGGAATACTTCATTCTACGCAACCCATTGCCAACCTGGCTGCCAAAACACATCAAGACATCGCTGAGATATGTATACTCATCAAAGAACGCAAGTCCCTTCCTCGCGTTCACATCCTGGAACGGCTTCGCACCAAATTCCCGAACGAACACGATCTAGCCATCAGCCGCTCCATCGACCTGACCGCTCGTTTGTGGTTAATGCTGAACATTCGTGATGACGAGCTAGGAGTTCGCACCCCACACAAGACTTCGATTCATTGGCGGGACTCCCTATCGCTTGAGGAGATTCTCCAGCAGGAGTTTCCTGAATCTCCGCCAGAACCGTGGAAGCGACAGACCCGACTAAGCCCATTGTTTACGGCAGCTAACATGGTGAGAGTCTGTTCACTGAACATCAAGTGGACCGAAACCTTGGGCGATCATTTGAGGCTTGATATGAGGGGCAAAATCCTATGGGTGTTCCCTCACAAAGCATTCCTCCTCGCTCATCTCCACTCGTCGCAGGGAGGCGAAGAAGACAAGTCAGTACCTACCTGCAGTTCCTCTTTTCTCTATGACCAAGAACTAATGCGCTATATCTTGACTACCCAGAGGGGCCCTCTCCCCATCTCTTTTGAGCGAGACAATCACGACCCTAAACCTGTTCTTCCCGCAATGGGACTCGGCAACCCAAACCCTCCTCAATCAACACGGCCAAACGTTCCATGAGATGGCACCCTTTGCGGGGCCTCGGCGATTGGATCTAGACAAGTTCGTGTTCTGGAAAGACCGCTTGGCTGAGCTCTACGAAGAGATCTACCTCGCCCCCCCGGACACTTGGAGACAGCTCTGGATTGACCGCCGAAACCCCCATCAGTACTACACTTTCTGGATAGCTCTCATGGTGCTTGCTCTCTCGCTTGTTTCATGTGGGGCTTCTATCCTGCAGGCATGGGCGTCGATCAGAGCCCTGAATCTGCAGGTTGCATCTGACACATAGCAAGACTCTAAGAATGAACCAAGCGCTGACAACAAGACAGTGTTTGAATGGTCCTCTTTGGGGGTATTTTAGACCGATGTTGGAAGAAGATATGAGCTAAGCAAGGAGGATGTCCTCGTATACTTGATGTCTGGGGATGGCGATGAATACGAGGTTTCTAAGTGAGGAAACTGCAGAAGGACAACTACTTATATATTAGTAGCATCTGTGAGTTGAATCCGAACCGAAAAGGAGTCCATGTCAATATACTTACCAGAGGTATGCCTAGCAACGATTGCTTACTACCTCTCGCCAACAGCACCAGGCTTTAGTTCCGGGGTTCCTTTTTTATGTGTCGCACAACGCCCTCCTCTTCTTAAATTCGAATAGATCAAATAGGTTGGCGATAAAGTTTCTTGCCTGGTGGCGGGAGAAACCGAGAGGGAATATCGGTAGAGGATCAGACCTGGCGCGGCGAGAATCCAAACGTACCAAGGTACTTCGTCCAGAGCGTGGCTGCCACGTTTCTTATGCCAAATCCGGGCCGCAGAGTAGTAAACGTTTCCATGCTCGTCGTATTTAGATTGGTATACGACAAACGTGACTGGCGTCGCAGCTACTTTGATCGAGTTGTCCCAAACCACCAATCAGAACATGCCGCCAACAAACACAGCCGAGGGGTCTGCGGGCGACCTGCGCGAAAACGACCTGCGTCACCACCACCCCAACAACGCGATTTCCATTAGGTGTAACAAACGTCTCCAATCGACGAAAGTCTTTATGCCCTCCCCTTAATAAAGGCCACACGATAATAGAAACATTAGGACGATCAATGCTCTCTCGTGTTATATGAAGTTGGCCACGCCACTTGCCCTTTTTACGGAACCCTTCACGATGGAGCAAAAGTCACGTGTCAGGGTCGCGGTCTAACTGAAAGGGGGACGTCGGAGGGCAGTATATAACGAATCTCCTTTAACTGAGCGTAATTGCTTCTAAAGTCTTGCTATTGATGAAAGACATGGAGCTCGTCAATACCCCTAAATGCAATGCGCTGGTTAAACTCGGCCTTCTGAAGGAGATTGAGAAAATTTGACGTTCAAGGCTTGCTCTGGGCCGAGGAGGATATGGGTGTACGTGTTAGGTCCACGGCATATAATCTTCTCTAGGAGTATGACGGACACAGCCTGGAAGATGATACTCTTGTAGTAGCCGGTGCGTGTAAGCAGAATCGTGTCACCGTGTCCATAAACCAGCTGTTAGATGGCGGTAATCTGACCTTCATAAGTAGTACGACGAGGCTTACCTGCCTGTTATCACGACGATGGCTGATTCGGGGCAATGATCTAGTCAATTCGTAGAATAGTAGGATGAGGGAAGAAAAGTCAGAGCCGGAGGCTTGCGCGCAGGGCTGACTTTTGTGGGCGCAAATGTCCCTCCTTCCCGATTAGGCCTAGTGCCCTTCTACTTAGTCTGTGGGTTCTGGACTACGAGGGGCAGCGGGGGCGACCATCGTGACTGGGGCTAATTAACTTGATGTTATTGCCATCTATGAGCTTTAACGGTCAGTTCTACCGGATGGAACGCGTCAGCAGAATAAGCCAGCTCTGAGCGTCACTCCCGCCAGCATTTACGTCTGGATCTGGCTAGAAGCGCTGCAGGCCTGTACGCCACATACAATTGTGTAAGAAAATGCTGACCCAGAAGAAACGTTAAGGTAAGTTTTGAGGTTACACCCTAGGTTCGGAATCTCTTGCGTCGTGTGCGTAATGAGATGGGGCTTTACTAACTATTGTTTTAACCATAAGTCCTACGCCGTAATATGGCAAGAACTCTCTATCACAGGCTTTGCCTGTTCGTAGATAGTGGGTCCAAGCTAGCTCTAGCTAGCTCAGAGCTTGGGCCACAACACCGACCTTATGGCCGTGGAGCTGCGCTCCGACAGTCTTGCACTCTTCGTGCAACTACACTACAATCACCCTAATGCCTACTGGGAGCCCGTGATAAGAACTACTGCTCAGGGTGTAGAGGGTGTGACAGTATGACTGTCAGGCCGCTATATAACACACTCCAGAATGACAAGAAAGCAATCTTATTACTATTGGTGAGTAGCGCAAGTGGTGTTTTCTTTGTGTATGCCGTCATAGAGGGCATACTGTAAGTCCACAATTATTGAGCTCAAACCTATTAGCCTTAGTCGATCGGACGGTCAATCCCGCGCCATTCCTCCGATCACAATGCCACAGTTACTTGTTATTTTTCTTCCCACTATATTCCTGGTAATAATTCTTTCCTAGTTCGTTTTCCTTTATAACACATGTACAAGAGCTTTGATTATTTTTGGCTTAGTAATGGTGGAGTTCTAGTGTGTTGAAAATCAGAGTTATATATGTGACAGGGTGGGCGGAAACTTGGCCCCTCGACGTATCTCCGTACAGACCCAACAGATCTGGTACGGTTTCGAGCCGGCGGAGAAGCAGGACAAGTTGGCCCAACTCCCCATATCTGATCTAATCA
>Ga0247780_1001117_pt1 | contig 18708 bp, 6 predicted proteins | sample UWRJL079202R5_FD_179927 | JGI IMG/M metagenome (GOLD analysis project Ga0247780, IMG submission 179927) | Plant litter microbial communities from Arlington Agricultural Research Station in Wisconsin, United States - UWRJ-L079-202R-5 | ecosystem: Environmental > Terrestrial > Plant litter >... | reverse complement strand
TGTTGCACAGTAGGGTTCTACAGGCCTGTAGTACAGGCCTGTTGCTCAGAGGAAGTAGAGCAGTACTGTTCCAAACCGACTACAGCGCTGGAAGCGCTGTAGGAAGCAAAAGAAGGCCTGAGGTACAGAGGCAGTGCCTCTGTATATGACTGAATGAGTGGTGTGAATTGCTTGCTTAGTAGAAGGCTAGATACAGGAGAGGAGAGGGCCTTTTGTAGGCTGTAGTCGGCTTCCAGAGCCTTCTATCTACTATACAGGATTGGAATAGTGGCCGTAGGCCACGTAAGTGCTTGTGTGACTCACTGGGTTCCAGAGGCTTCTACAGCTCCGCTGTGGCAACTGGAATCCAGTGGAAACTGGTGGAATTTAGGGGGTGAAACCCCCTTGATTCCAGGGGGTTCCAGAGGGTTCGGCGCAGTGCGCCGACCCAGTGGACCCACTGGGGCTAGAAACCAACATATACTTTATAACTGTAACACCTGTAGTTAATATTAACCACCCTAATTATAGGGACGTACTGTAGATTAATTACGTGTATAACGACTATGCTCTTAACTGGTATTATAGGCTTAAGGCCCTTTATAACCACTTCCCTAGTGTATAAAGACAGGATTACGCTGTTATAAGAGTAGAGTTGGAACTAGCCTATTATTAAGTCACCTACTCTCCAACAAGAGAGTTTGGTAATAAGTGGAAAGTCACTATGGTTAATTAAGCTCCCGCTATATATTAATAAGGAGGGGTACTTAATAACTGCCTAGTTATAACATACTTATTACACCTTAACGGAAAAGTTAGAGAATGGTAGAAGTAAAAGGATTATTAGCAGATTTAAGAGTAAAAAGACATTACTGTAATTTAATCTTACAGAGCGTATTATTAATTTATTAAAGATTTCCAGAACATCGTACTATTTAAAATTAACTGGACGTTAAGGCGTGAGAACTTAAGAAAAGTTAATCGCTAGGTTTACTAAAGTTACCTGTTTTTCTAGAAGGAATTGGGAAAAGGTTATAGGCCCTTTAAAAGGGCTGGAAACTAGTAATTTACTAGTTAGTAAAAACCTTAAGATAAAGGAGAGGTACTTAAAGGTTAGGCTGGATAAGACTTTAAGGACAGGTGATTATTATAACTTAAATGTTAAAAGAGTATAAGTATTATTCTGTTAGTGTCGATTTAATAGACGGAAAAGGGAGGCCGTTTAAGGTAAAAGCAGTGATTAATAGCGGGAGTGCTTTTAACTTAATACACCCCTTATTAGTTAACTGAAGGAAACTCCCTAATTAAAAGTATAAAAAGGCTATACCTATTTAAAACGGGGAAGGAGGCCTATATTAGTATAATAATAATAAAGTTACCTATTACTCACCACTCTTAATTAAAGTGGACGGGGATAAATAATAAGTAAACTTTAATATTACACTAATTATAAGCTATAACATAATCTTAAGTCTACCCTAGCTGGAAAAGTATAACCTTATAATTAACTGGAGGAGTGGCCACCTCACCTTTAATAAGTCCCCTAGTAATAATTACCGTTTAAAGGAAGTTAAAAAGGTATTAAACCGCTTTAAAGATGTATAAAGTATTTAAAAGCACATTAAACCCTTAAAATTAAACACAGTTTAAGTCAGGTTTATTAAAATGGTTAAAAGATTAAAAGGTCTACCACACTACTTAAATAACGATTTAAAAGGTGGAGGAAAGTAAGAAGCTAATCTATAAATAAGTGAAGAAGTTAACTTATTTAAGGTACCTGCTAAATATAGGAAGTTTACCCTGTTTTGAAAAAAGATACTGTAATTATTAGATTATAAATTATAAGATTATAAAGTTAAGCTAAAGCCGGGAGCGAAGCTTTGCAGTTTCCAGCCCTACTATTTAAACCCTTAACAGGCTAAGGCCTTAAGGGAGTACGTTAATAAAAACCTGAAGAATGGGTTTATTATGGAATCCCAGTCCCTAGTAGGGTACCTAGTGTTATTTGTCTTAAGGAAGGGAGATGGTAAACTATATATAGTTATTAATTATTAAACGTTAAATAAGGATATAATTAAGAATTGTTACCTATTACCACTTATTACGGAAATGTGAGAACGGATTATTAAAGTAAACTGGTTCTCCAGCCTTAATTTCCCCATAGGATTTAACTACATTAGAGTAAAGGAAGAGGATAAATATAAAACGGCTTTTTAAACTCGTAACGGATATTACCAGTACTGTGTTATGCTAATAAGATTAATAAACGCCCCTGTAACCTTTTAAGGCCTTATTAACAGTGTTTTTTACCCCTTCCTTAATAAGTTTATCTTTATATATTTAAATAACGTTCTAGTTTATTTTAAAACTTTAAAAGAACACTGAAAACATATATAATAAGTTTTAACAGCTTTTAAAAAGGTAAAGCTGATAATAAACCTAGAGAAGAGCCACTTCCACATTTAGGAACTGAATTATTTAAGGTTTAAAGTAACCCTTAAAAGGCTTAAAATGTAACTAGAGAAGATAAAGGTAATTAGGGATTAACCCACTTTAAAGAATTAAAAAGAGTTATAAACCTTTATCAGCTTTATAAACTTTTATTACTGTTTTATCAGGTACTTTACGAAAGTTATAAGACTGTTTTATAAACTTACAGGTGAGGGAAAGTTATTTAAGTGGACTGATAGATAGTAAAAGGTGTTTAAAGACCTTAAACACACCTTTATTATAACGTTAATCCTAGCCCTCCCTAATTTCTTAAAGCCTTTCTAAGTTAAGACAGACTCCTTAGAATTTATAATTAGTGGAGAACTTAACTAAGTCTAGGATAATAGGAAACGCCACCTAATTACCTTTTTATTAAAAGGAATCTACGGCCCAGCCTTACGATATTTAATTTATAATAAGGAACTAATAGCAATTATTTAGTGCTTTATTAAGTAGGTACTGTATTTAAGTAGTATAGAAGAACCAGTCCAGGTCTTTTTAAACTATAATAACCTTTAATACTTCCTAACTAAGGAATTTAATTTATAGTAAGTATAATAGGTAGAATTAATAGCCCTGTTCTATTTCTAGATCTATCACGTTAAAGGAAAAGATAATAAGCCGACACTCTTAACTGGAGACAGGATTATAAGGATGCTAACTTAGTTTTAATCCCTGTCACTATATTTAATAAAGCAGAAAACGGCACCTTAGAACATATATTATAAGTATTAGATAACTAGACGTTGGAATAAACTATTAATGTTTATATAAACTTATAAATAAAGTATAATATTTATTAATAATAATAAGACTTTTAAGTAAGAAGGTTAGTGGAAGGAACCTGTAAATATAAATGCCTGTTAGGAGACTTTTTAAGGTATTTATAAAACTGTGGTAAAGAGTGTTTAAAGTATTTAAATTATAATAAAACTGGTTATTAGCTGGAATAGCTGTTAGAAGGTGTAGATAGCACGCCTGAACCAGGAGTAAGGCTCTGGTATTAAAAGAAACCGTACATTTATAACTTAGGTAAATGGAAAGAGTACGTTTAGTAAATTTATAAGTCTTAACTTAGAGGACATATAGGCCGGGCTAAGACTCTTACACAGGTTTAGTAAGCATACGCTTTCCTAGGAATAAAGAAACTAGTTAAGGAAGTGGTTAATAACTGTAACATCTACCACTGTAAATAGAATTAACATTATAAACCTTATAGGCTCCTTAAACTACTCCCTATACCACAGGTGCCATAGAGCTTAATCTTGCTTAACTTTATCACCGGGATTCTAAAGTCTAGGGACCCTGTTATAAGAGTTACTTATAACCAAATCCTTATAGTGGTTAATAGATTGATAAAATGGGCTTATTTTTTACTAACTTTAAAAGATATAACAGTGGAGTAACTTACTTATATCTTTAAGAAAGAGGTAGTTTCACGACACTTTTAACTAGATAATATTGTTATAGATTAAGATAAACTGATTATGTTAAAGTTCTGGTAAAGACTGATATAAAGAATGGGTGTGAAGAGTAAGCTTTTAATAACATTTTACTTATAGATAGATGGTTAAACGGAGTAAGTTAACCAGATACTTATAATATATCTTTAAGCTTACATTAACTTTAAATAAAATAATTAGCTTAAGCTGTTACTAATAATACAGATAACTTATAATATAACATTAGTTAAGTTAACAGGTATATTACCATTCTTTACTAATTACAGTAAAGAGCCTAAGCTTTATTAAGGCCTGCTTATTAGCGCCCCCTAAGCTGCAGTCTATATAGACTGGATGTAAGAATTACACGACCATTTATAAGCTAAATTTAAGTTTACATATAAATAAATGAAAAAGTTTATTAATAAATATTAAATTAAGTAATTAGTGTTTAAGAAAGGATTTTACTATAATGGTAAACGAGTTAAGGGACTAACTTTTTAAAAGGGGGACCACGTTTACCTTTTTTCACGAAACTTACATTTAAAACGGCTTAGTAAGAAGCTTAACTTTAAAAGGTACAGATTGTTTTAAGTTAAGAAAAAGGTCGTTACCTTTAATTACAAATTAGACTTACCTACCAGTATAAAGGTGTAGATTAAGGTTTTTCACATCTTACTTTTAAAACCCGCCCTAAAGGGAGTTCCTTTAAAAAAGAAGATTAAAGTTAACACTAATAAGGATAAGTATAACGTTAAGGAAGTTATAAATTTGTAAAAGGGAAAGAATATATTTAAATATCTTATCAGGTGGTTAAATTACAGCCCTGAAAGTAACTTATAAAAGCTAGTTAAAAACCTTAAATGTTTAAACTTAATTATAGAGTTTTACTAAAAGAATTTAAATTAATTAAAACCACCTATAAAGAACGTAAAGTAAAGGTTAAACTAATTAGTATAACCTTAAGGAGGTAAATTAACTAATTTACTTTAGAAATAGAGAAATAAGATAAGATCTAACATTTAAATTACTAAATTAAAGAGTAAGACCACTATAGGACTTAAAGCCTAGAAAGTGGTAGGAAACTCCTTAGTAAGTATGGAAAGACATTTATTAAAAGCCTTAACTAAAATTATAAGGACCTTAGACTTAATAAGGAGGCTAGGCCTCTAGAAGTTCCTAGTATATTCTACATGAGAATAAGTACTGTTAAAAAAAAAAAAGTCAGTAAAAAAAAAACAAACAGGTACGTTACCACCACGCTAGGAAAGGCCGTTTTCGTTTATTAAAAGAAAAGAGTGACAGATTAAGTTAAAAAGAAGTTACTAGCTGTAATAACCCCCTGGAAAAGAAACTACACGCTAGTTTCACTAAGAGGCTTCCCCAGTTAAACTTAGGAACTAATACAGTCACTTCCTAGGCCTTACGCTCCTCCTCTACTATAATATTAAACTTATAACTAAAAAGTTCGTCTACCTGCCATACCAGTCCCTTTTATTAGTCTTTAAAGTGTAGAAACTTAAAGGTTATGTTATGGAGAAGAAGAGCGGTTTCACACTCCTTAACGTTAAGGTGTTTCTTTTTATCTAAAACCTTATATAAGATAGACAGATTATTTCTATAAACGTTATAAGATAAATATACAGTCCCACCAGCTATTATATAATAACTATATAACTTACTCTTACTAACCACCTTATAATCTAGCAGGTTTAAGTGGCGGTAGCAATTATACTTTATAAGTATAACGATCTTAAAAGTAAAAATAAACTCAGTATTAATAATATAACGATTAGTTAATAAAGGCGTTACGTTTTTCCTATTTTTAATTACCTAGTTAGACGATATGATAACTAGTGAAGAAAGGAAGGAACGTACAAGTAGTTCTTTATGGAAAAAGAACGTTAAAGAGGGGGAATTATGTGATGACCTTATAAGCTGTCACTTAGGCTAGGGTGGCCTGACAAATCCCCTATAAAAGGAACAGTATAAGAAGGTAGTACGCACGGTACTGTATACTGGGCTAAGGGTGTAAAGACCTAAAGCCCTTACGACTAATTATTAAGTGATTACCTTAATCTCACTAAAAGCACAGTAATTACAGTAATTAAAGGCATTCTAATCATTATAATCACTCCTTATATTAAGTAAGCATAGTAATTAAGGTATAAAGTACCTTTTAAACTAGTTAGTATAGATAGCTATAGTTATATCCATAACCACCGTAAGGGACTCTGGTTCCTCATATTAGTATTTAATTATTCATTCGTGTCCTACTATTCAGACTCACCTCTATATATTATAGTGATAACGGCTTACAGTGATATTAAACCCCCGTCTAAGAGTGCTAGCTTAATAAGCCGTCTTCAGAACGCCCCTTACCTGTTAGCGTCCGGCTATACGTTCTGTCTTAACCTACACCAGTCCTCTTAAGGCCTGTGTCAGGTACAGGTTGTAATATTAATATAGATAGCTATAGTTATACTTACAATTACTATAAGGGACTCCAGTTCCTCACGCTAGTATTTAATTATTCATTTATATCCTACTGTTCAAACTCACCTCTATACATTATAGTGACAGCAACCTACAGTGACATTAAACCCCCGTCTGGGAGTGCTAGCTCAATAAGCCGTCTTCAGAACGCCCCTTACCTATTAGCGTCCTGCTATACGTTCTATCTTAACCTGCGCCAGTCCTCTCGAGGCCTGTGTCGGGTGCAGGTTATAATACTCCTTTAGCTAGGTAACTCACCTGATCTTAATATAATTAAGCCTTATTAGATATTTATAAAGAGAGAAATTACTAAAAAGGAAGCTTTAAAGAGTAGGGCAGATGTTATACGAGCCTGGGAGCGTTATTAGAAGGAAAACGTTATATAGGAGCGTATTTAGGCTTAGATTAAAAGGATTATAGAGTATATATAACAGGTGATAAAGTGTGAAGGAGGGAATGAGTATAAAGAGGGCTGTCGGAAAAAAAGGGATAGCTAAGATGACTAAGATTGTTAGGATGAGGGATGATATGCAATAAACGGGTTGTGGTTAGCTTGGCACTGCGCAAAACTTTTAAAAGGGACATCCGTAGCATGCTAGGCACTCACGGCGCACGTCCCATTCAATTTGTTGAGGAACCACTGCACGGTCGTACAACCCACTGTTACGTGGCGTTGCACGGCTTAATTGCAATAACAGCGGTATATTGATGGTTGTTGTGTGTGTGTAAAGAGGGGGCCCCTTCGTGGGGGCGGCTCCTGACCCTGAAAACTGACTGCCAAGAAATCCACTTTTTCCACATCTTCCAATAAAACACAATCGCTTGTTCAGCCAATAAAGGGGCTTTCTTTCAACAATTTGCAACAGAATTCAATGACTCATAGGGCAATGGCAACCAATACACCGAAACAGGGCAACCACACAGGTATGAGCGTGCGGGTGATAGGACCAGGACTTTCCTACGTAGGTGCCAGCAGCACCATAAGGGGTATTGCATGGGCCACCTGGGCAGGGATAAAGACTGCAGGCTTCCCAGCAAAGTAATGGGCCCAGGAAAAATCATCAGCTCTTTGAGAACACAGCCCCAAGTCCCCAATCTTTGCTCTTGAATCAAGATTGAACTACTTCTGTGCTCAGGCCCTCTCTACCTACCTGGTCAAGCCAGATCCTAAGACTCTTGATATCCAGGGTAGAGCTTTGTGGCAGGCACACAATTGTCATCATGAGCACTTCTACCTCTTCCTTTGCCTATCATGACCTCAGTCAATCTCGCAGAGAGATACGCTTGCTTTCTATCCTCCCCGGTCAGCTATCAGACCCTATTGAATGTCAACTCCAGCCACACTCCCTTGACGAGCGACCTGTGTACGAAGCGCTATCGTATGTATGGGGCGACTCAAGCAACAAGCTTCAGATTCGCCTCGGTGGATGCCCGTTCCACATTACCAGGAACCTCTACACGGCCCTTCGGTATCTCCGAAAACCTGATGAGACGCGCGTCATGTGGATTGATGCTCTCTGCATTAATCAAGGGAACATCAAGGAGCGGAGTCACCAAGTCACACTCATGAACAAGATATTCTCTTGCGCAACCCAGGTGATTTGCTGGCTGGCGACTAGTGACGACCACGGCATCTGTACTTCGCAGGGCAAGTCCCTCAGCATTCATGAAGCACTTTCACTTGCATGGGGCGATGACGAGGGTTGGTCCGATTTCCGCAACTACGCTACATCGAGCCCCAGCCTCCTGGACAAATGCATTCGCTTCCAGCAGACGCCGATACTCGACAAGAAAACGCCCCATCTTCAGTATACGGCACCAGGAAAATCTTACTTAAATGAGACGTTGGCAGCCTTTGCCCTCTTATACCTCCTCGGAGCTGAGGACCAGAATCTATTTGAGCTGCCTTGCTTCACCCATTCTCCAACACCTCCCACGCTCAGGGTAGCTAGCAGCTTCACAAAGGCATTCCACGTGTTTCAAGGGCTGGTGGAAGCAACTTGGTGGGACAGGGCGTGGATCATTCAGGAGTCGATCGCCGCTGCCAAAATCATTTTCATGCACTATCACATCATTCTGCCCTGGACTCTTCTGGAAGATGCGGCCTTCCATATCAGCGAGATTGCAAATACGTATGAGAGGCTTCCGCCTGAGCAGGGGGGGCTATTCGATCTTTTCAGGGAAAGAGTTCGCAACATAGCCCGATGGAGAGGGATAAACCGGCACTCGATGGACAGTTATTCCAGGCTCAAGTATTCACTCCCGAAGGGAAAGCTTCTGGAGCTCCTCATCGATTTCCGGTTTCGAGAAGCGACTGATCCGCGAGACAAAGTCTACGCCGTCCTCGGGCTTGTCAAGAGATGGGAATCCAATGAACCCATCATGCCCGATTACTCCGTCACCGTTGGCCAGGCTTATATCCAGGCGACCATGAGTCTTATCAAGGAAGAGAAGTCGCTGATCGTCCTGGAAGGGCGCCCTAGTACTACCAACATTCACCAGTTACCTTCGTGGGTTCAAGACTGGAGCAGCAAATACTTCCTTGACCCAGAGTTCAGGAGAGTGCTCGAGAGCGACTATCTGTACTCTACCGGTGGACACCAGATGCCCGAACCCCGTCTCTGCTGCGATTCTATTCTCGTCTTAGAAGGACTCCAAGTCGATACCGTCAAGATGGTGTCCTCTGTGTGTGGATCGCCTAACAGCAGGAGTGACTTGGTGAAGACGCTGGCAGATTGGGAGGACGATATCTGCAACTGCGGTTTTTCGTTTGACAAACCATACATTAACGGACAGCCTGCACTGGATGCGTTGCGCCGCACCTGGGCAGCGGATATGCTGTTGACGCGACTCAAATCAACCCGAATGCTCGGGATGTTTGGAGGCCCACCTCCGCCGTTCAAACGTGATATCACCGCTGAGAGTGGGTTGGATTGGTCGAATATGAACAGAAAGATGGAGCACCTCGACGAACTCATTAGGCCTGTCCTCGTGGGACATCGGTTTCTCGTCACAGAACGTGGCTACATATGCATTGCTCCGGAAGCTGCTTGTGTTGGCGACAGCGTCTTTGTGTTGAAAGGCGGGCCGCTTCCCTTCATCTTACGCCATTCATCCGCAGTGGTACCAACTAGCGGAGGGCGTTCTCATCCTCAGGAGCAATGTTTCGAGCTTGTTGGCTCTTGCTATGTGCACGGCATTATGGATGGTGAAGCTTTAGAGAGTGGCGAAAATGAGTTCCATCCAGTGTATTTACTTTGATAACGTGCATGATAAGCGAGCCGAACAGACAAGCGAGCTGAACACTTTCCACCACCCCACTACATCTATCCTTAATTACACAACCACAACACTAGGAAATAACAATAACTGAATCAGAATCAGAAGAATCAGACGATTCTGCAGCCTCCTTGCACGTGCGTGAATTATGGCCAGGCTTGCCGCACACGCCACAGCACTAAACCTTCGTACAAGACCCCCCTGCACCACCACCATTCTGTCGTGTTTCCTGGGCTAACTGCTCCCCCACAGCTTTCTGATCCAGTAGATCCTGTGCTTCTTATACAGTAAGTGACCCTCTAAGCCGTACACGTGTTTTTTTAACTCTCCTTCGCTTACTAAGACCCTTATTAGCCTTTCGTAATACTGAGACCTCCATACGTAGAAGAGCTACCTTGTGCATTACAGCCATCGTACCTTTAACTAATCGATCTACAGCAGTTAACATTAAGGTTAGAGAGCTACCCTAATGGTTAGAAATTCAAGTTTTAATAAACACTAACTGTAAGGTAACCTCTTGAGGGTTATGTAGCGTTTGGGAGACCTAAGGTAGTGCTGTGGTTAGGCTTAAGGCTGGAGGTGTTAGAGTTAAATGCGTATATCTAGCTTTAATATTACCCTCTTTAAGTCGTACGGAATAAGGCTAGCTTTAGTAAACCCCCCCTGGATATTCTTTTCTGTGATTGAAGTAAAAAACGCCTCTTTAAATGTATAAAGAAACTCTAACTTACTGATATGTGTAATGTTTATCCGTATAAACTGCTTAATTTAACAGCTATACACCTTCTTTAACGGCCTAAAATAACTAACATCTAAGGGCTAAAGTATGTGTGAAGAGTGTGGAAGTATATAAAGGGTAATAATATTATACTTTTTATAATAATTATCAAATTCTTCAAAGTGGTAGCTTTCGTGGCCATTAAGGATTAATAGCTAATATATACCCTTTATATAAGATGCTGTGTGGAAATCGAAGCGTCAAATCTAATCTATGCCTTTTTCATTTATAATCTAGCCATTATCAGTTATTACAATACACCAGTCAGCTGGGAGGTTACACTCTTTATACTAGCTAGTAAGGTGATATTACTTAACTAAGATAATAAATAATAAGATAGCCCAGCTTAAAGCATTCACTCCTTAAATAACTGTACCCTACTCTCAATTACTAGGCTGGGCCTGTTTAGCCCTGCTACAGCCGTCTGAGGTAGTAACTACTATAGTGGCGATAATAATACCCATTATAAAGCCAGTCTTATCGAAATTATAAGTATCGTCGTTAATAATACCGTATTTAACCTTAATATTATATATAAGGGTAAACCACTTACGAATAATTATTAGATCTTTACATTTAGCCCTTTAGTAATCGTATTTACGCGTAAAATGCGTCCGAAGTTCTGGCTAGCGCTTGATAAAGTTGTAAGCCTATCGTACACTAACAGGGGGCGCGTCGCGTTTACAGAGTAATCGATTGGCTATATCTTCCACGTAAGAAAACCAGGGGTGGAATGCGCGTATATATAGCTTAATTATATACTGAATAATCGTTTTCTCTTCTAAATCGGTAAGTTTGTGTGAATTGGCTGGAATATCGCGTCGTGCAGGCCAGCCAGCGCGTCAGTTATAGAGGGTTATAATTAGTACGTTATACAGCTTAGCTGCGCGTCGAAGATTAAGTTTTGAGTTGTTTTCGATAGCTTTTAGGGTTAAAATAATTCGAGATTTAATTGGAAGTGAATCCATGGTGAATTGGTAGTAGGATTGGTGAAAGAAGTTAGAGGGTTACGCTGCGTCGGAAAGTGTTCGGCTCGCTTATCTGTTCGGCTCGCTTATCATGCACGTTAGTGAATACTATCAGAAAGAGAATGTCTATTTGCACCATGCCCCACATAATAATTGGCCACCCCCTATAGTAAAACAGCTAAAACAACGTGAATCAACGCAAAACCAAGGCCAAATAAAGCGTTTCCGCAATAAAAATCAATTAAACTACACATTCCTACACCTTTTCTTTCGCTGACTAATCGCCTCTGCGCGCTTCTGCAGCCTTAGCTGTTAGCCGTGTGGCACGCGTGCTCTTCCTGATGCCAGTAGTTTCAGAGGCCTTCTGAGTGCCAGATGCCTTCCTCGGACCTCCTTTAGGCGTGACGATATCGCTAGACTTCTTCGTACCACCTCTGCGGGCCTTAGAGGCTGTAGATAAGGCGTTGATTGACGCTGGGACTGCTCTACCACCACCCACAGCCATCATTTGACTCCCCTCAAGGCGTACACCTTCCTACTGCGATGGGGCACGCTGGATTAAAGCCCTCACGGTGCCCGCACGAGCTCCGGTGGTAGCACGCTCTCCAGGCGCACCCTGTGCTTCGGCTAGTGTTAAGGACTGCGGAGGAGAATACTAAGTAGCTGTGGAACGTTTTGGCTGAGGAACGAGGGGCTCAGGAGCAGCGGAAGTGCAGTTGCAAAGTGACTTGATTTGGTAGAAAAGGGGAGTGCGAAGCACTCCCCAGTTATATACAAATGGAAGCTCCCTGTGTGTGGGGAGAGCACATGATCCAAGGCCCCTGCGCTCCAGGCAAGCCTGGAGCGGTAAGGCGCCTGCGCGCCTGAGCGCCAAGAACTGCCGCTGCAGTTCGACAGTAGCCAGTATAATCTCTTTAACCTCTTGATCACGGTAGGGGGGTAGGGGATTTGTGAGCCTTAGTGCGGTAGGATTACTCGCAAAAGCGGTAGATCTACAAGGTCTTCCTCTCTGTACCGTCACACGGTCTGGCTCCTGAACACGTAAGTATACGTCGTCGTCGTTATGGCTTCTCACAAGCCACTAGTAAGGATGGAAGTCCTCGCGAACGATAGGTATCTTCCTGTTGTGACGGTCAAGGAGATGGTGACTACACGGTATACCGTACTGCTTGGTGAACTGGTTGGTGCAAGGAGTGAGCTGAGGCCGTTGGGGGTGTGCCTTTGTCGGTATAGCTCCAAGCGCAATCCTCCACTGATTCGTGATATGGGCCAGGGCACGTTCTGATACGTTTCTAGGCGTAGATCCGAGCCGGGATTGGTTAAGATACTCTCTTTTGATGGTGTTTCGCTCCTTGAGCGTTGCCTCGCGGATCCGCTGCTCCATCGCCTCGACCATACGGCATGACTGCCGTACAAGTGCCAGAACTGTACTGTTGCCGTTCACGACGAAGGACTTGAGATACCGGTTCACAGACTCAACTGGTGACGTAGTCCTCTGTTTGAAGTTAAGGTTCTTGTTGGTGTAACAGGCAGCCCACTGTTGAACAACAGGAAACCAGGTCTCCTCCATGTACTTGATAATTGCCGTCTGTTGGGGAAAGTAATCTTTGAGCTTCAACCACGCGGCGGTGTGGTCCTCCTCGGTATGTGCGTAAATTACAGCCTCCCAGAGCTTATAGATGCCAGCCATGGAGTACTCCACAGTCTCGGGGACAGAGACCGGATCCTCGTCAAGTGGTCTATTACCACGATCGACAATAGGCTCATCTTGCTGGTCTACAAGATGATCCAGTTCCTCCTCTTACTCTTCCTGACTCCGAGGGGGGGGCGCACCCATCACAGCGGCTACCTCCGCTGCAGCACGCTTATCCCACTTACGCTTGATATTAAGGGCGGCATTCTTGTTGATGTGGAAGATACAGATCTGTGGTTTGGCGTTGGGGTAGACCTTGGCAACGGCAGCCTTCATGGCCTTGTTGTAATCCGTGATGGTTACACATGGGGGCTTGGCACCGATACGGCGCCGATGGGCATCGACCTGTTGCATCAGCCAGTCAAATCCTTCTTGCTTCTCATTGTTGATGAGGCTAAAGCTGCAGGAAAAGGCCATCCCCAGGTTATTAAGGCCAACAACTTGGAAGAAAGCGAGACCTTTGTTGTTCGTCTTGTACGTGTTATCATACATCTGTACATAGTGCCCTTGTGCCCACATCGTCTCACACCACTTGTAGGTCCAGAACAATCCTTCTGGCTTAGTTGTATCGCTTCCAGATGAGTCCTTTGCCCACTTTGAAGTGTAGGAAACTCCCTCATCGTCAAGCAGCTTCATCGTCGCTTGGAAAGGTGTGTAGCCGGCCATGGCTTCCTTGCGTAGATGGTAGCGGTAGTTCCTGATCTGACGCATGGTAAAGACGACACCAGGGAATTGATCGCGGAGACTTGTAGCGACCTCACGGTTTGAGATGCCCGCGCGGTTGGTAAACGTAGCGATGAAAGCCTTGTGCTCGGTGCTCAGAATAGGTCTTGAATCGAAACTGTCGCCTTCGTGATACTCGTGATGCTCACATCCGGTCTTGAGCTCGAACCGCCACTTCCTCCCATCGGCCAGAGTAGCCTTCGCAACGGCCTTCCAGGGACAGCCGAGTTTGGTAGTCGATGAGGAGCGAGATAGGGCCGTAGACTTGCGAATGGAGCCTCTCTGGCAGGCGTACAGATGATGAGTGTTGCCGAAGTCCTTGACCATATTGCTAGCCCGAACCTTGACTAAACAGAAGCCAGCCTGGGCTGTAAACTGGCGCAGGGCGCTGGAGCGCTTCCTGAACGCCTGGTTAGCCCGGAAAAATCGCTAAACGGTGTCGCCTACCTCTGGGGAATCCATTACGAGTGTTGCGCAATTGAGAAAAGTGATGTTGTGTGGTAGACGTGGAAGAAATTGATTGAGGATTGATTGAATTGATGCGGCTTGCCTTGGTGGGGCGCAATTATTATGTGGGGCATGGTGCAAATAGACCGATGTCATGGTGCAAATAGACATTCTCATCAGAAAACCTGCGCTTTGGATTATATGGTCTGTTTTGTGCGACGAAACTGGGCACATGAAATTTCCTTTTTCGTACCTCGCCGACGTGACGTTGCTCACCTTGGCTCAGGCTCGGCTCAGTCCCTCATCAGGATTCGCTCAGGCTGGCTCAACTTTGTTCACCCTAATTACCATTTTCGGAAGGTTGCACCCACAGCCTGCGAACTGCTTTAACTCTAGCCGAGGCGGCCTAGAACTGGTCCCACGTATAAAGAAACGTTAGGATGTCGTAATTACTTTATTTACTATAACGTGGCTAGTTACTTTCCCGCCAGTAGTTTTTCCTACTAGTAAGTTTTATCAAAAACACTGCACTTTTGGAATCTGTGGAATTCATGGGGTTGCAACTGCTTGACTGAATTGCTTGTGTGGTTTTGGCTTCCAGCCGGAACCCCTTTCTCTTAAAGACCTATCTGTAGGATTCTGACTTCGTCACTATGGTGACTCAGGCTCACTGACGTTCTGGCAGTGCTAGGTATCCGGTCAGCTCCTCTAGCTAGATACCCAGGGCCCCTGAACCCCTTTCATTCTGACAGGAGAACACCGTCGCCGTACGCAGCATCGTTGCCGGCCTACCGTTTCTCATCGTCGGTCCAAATCTTGGCCCAAAGGACCCTGAATCTGAGCCCCCCGAATGTACCGTTATATGCCCTAGGATAGGACATAACGTCCTAGCCCTGAAGTTAAGATGATACATGATATAATAGCCGAGAATATTCTAGTGCATGATGTGATGTCTCGGAATATACCAGCATGTGATGTGACATCCCAGAATATACCAGTTTATGCCTGGGATGGTATATAATATCTCCATAGTAAAGGCGCTCAGCCATTATCCAGCAGATGGTAGCTTCGCGGCACTGTCTAGTCGGACAACCGCGCGCCGAAAGTTGGGCTCTGTGGGTGCCTGGCAGATTGCCAGCTCCTACTATACAGCCACCGGGGGTACGAGGTTCATCAACCTGTGCCACCAGTTTGAGCGAGAACCGTTAAAACCCTTGTCCAAGCGCCTATCAGGAACCAAATGGGTTCTGACTACGACTTGGAAGTTGTGGGAAAATCACAGATTCTTATTAGTCAGAGTAGCTTATGTAAAGCCATTTAGAACCAAGCCATTTAACGCTTGGAATGGTCGTATTTCCGAGTAGTATCCGAGAAACGGTGAACGTCATGTGGATCAAATAACTCGGTTCAGGTCCGAGGCTATTAGTCCGAGCAAATGAACGGACTCTAAATAGCGTCACATGGACCACATAACTCGGTTCAGATCCGAGGCTGGTAGTCCGAACAAACAAATGAGCCCTACATAACGGATCTCTGTGGCGGTGAGGTGGCACAGTATGGGGCCTGGAATGGAGGGTAAAGAACGAGTAGGAATTCCTGTTTTTTTGAATGTATTTTGAAGGGTTTCAAAATTCAAATATAACTACGCTACAACCTCTAATACAACACTTATTCTGAGCTCTGTGATTCGGTTTTCTTGTTCTCCATCAGTTGCGGTCAAAAACTGCACGCCCAGTCAACACGCAACCACCGTTATGGTCGACGACGTGGTCCCGCCGCCAAAGCGGAAAATGCAGGTCCTCTGCTTGGGCCTCTTCCGCACCGGGACTTACAGCATGGCACAGGCCCTCACAACGCTGGGCTACGCTGATGTGCATCACGGAATCGATTCCATCGGCAAGGATGACGACTGGGCGGTGTTCGGCAACGCGGCCGACGCCACATTCGCATCGCTTCCTACGTACCGCGGCGCCGGCAAGGCATTCACCTGCGACGAGTGGGATCAGGTCTGGCGCTCCTGCGAAGCCGTGACCGACGTGGCGAGCATATACGGCCCTGCGCTTCTCGAGGTATACCCTGACGCCAAGGTGATTCTCGTGGAGCGCGACTTCGCCCAATGGAGCAAATCCATCGAGACCATCATTGACTCCCTGTGGGGCACGCTACCAAACCTCATCGTCGGCGTGGTTGAGCCACTCCTGGGCTCCGCGACGATCGCCACCCACCGTAAGATGCTGCTCGGGTGGGCGGCCGCACGCGATGAGAAAGAGCTGCGTACAAAGCTGCACAGCGCGTGGGAGCGCCACCATGCCGAAGTCCGCGCTGCTTGCGCTGCCACACCGGGCCGGTTGCTGAACTACAAAATGGGGGATGGCTGGGAGCCTCTATGCGACTTTCTCGGCCGTGAGGTGCCCCGAGCTGACGACGGAGAGCCGTTGGCATTCCCCCATGTCAATGACACCGCCGCTCTGCGCAGGAAGCTTACCGAGCAACGAAGGATAATGCTGAAGAGGCTGGCTGCTGCCATGCTGCCGTGGGTGGGAGCGGCTTCTGCAGCCGGTGCAGGTTGGTGGTGGTGGGCAAATAGCCAGTGATGGGGTTTGATCACAGATGAGAGAGAGGGAGCTAACGTGTTTTCTAAATTAACTTCACTTTCTGCAATTTTTAGGTTATATGTGGTGGCCGTGTGACTTGTTAAACTCTATTTCGAGAACGTCAGATTTGGCGTTAAGGAAACCATATTTTTCCTCCCTTGTGATAGTGCCTCTATCCCACTAATCGTCTCGCGGGATAGGCTTAAATTTGGACCTCGGCCTGTAAGGTAATGCACCCGTGGTGTTTTACACTACAGTTACCCTCGCTACCCCCCAGTCACCCATTCGGAAGGCCCGCTCAAGGAACCCTACGCGTGACCGCCGCTCTAGATCGAAGGACCGTCGGAAGGAGAAGCGCGATGATTCGAAGAGCTCGACCAGGGATCAGCAATTCTTAAGTTTGAGGTAGCCGGACGTTGTTGAGAGAATGATCGCGGCAAAATGGATGAAGTCTAGCTTCCTGAGAGCCATCTCGAGACAGCTCAGAGACCGTATGAACACAGGGCTCTAGCAGCAGTAAAAGTGAACGAGGGTGGCATCTCGCAAGTGGCAAGAACTCACAGTTGTGCGTTGTCAGAGTACTTCCAAGAAGGCCGATTGCATGGCGATCATTTTGTGTTCCCTCATGCGCTTTATGTTTTTCTGTCTGAGTATTTTCTCTCCTAGGTAGCTACCGTTAACTATCTAGCCATGGCCTTCTCCTCAGATGCGCTCTCCCTCTCGATAATGTTAATGCCGTATCCTCCGCCCTCCCCATCCACTTGATCCCGTCTTCCTGATCGCCATCGCCTACTGCGGCGTGTACCAGGGTCATTTCGGCTGGTACCGGCTGTCGGCGGCGCTTGTCGAGGGTGCCTGGCCATGGCTGCGACGATACACCAAAGCCTACGCCAAGGCCATCTACGTGCTCATGGTGTCCATCTGCGGCGGTGCAGAGCAGGGCTGTCTCAACAGCGCCATTCTCCCGCTACTAGAGGGACCTGCAGCATGCTTAGTTGGTCGATCAGACCTGCCGGGCGGGGGTCAGTGCCGGATCCGTGTGGATCCCCGGCTGCGGGACCCCGAAGTCCTCATACAGGCCGTCCCGGTATGTACCAAGCTAATCGGCCGCTAAGACCCTGCTATGATTTTGAAACTGACTTTGTGCTGTTGTCGCGTTGCAGCATCCGGACTTGGGCCCTCCGCCTATTTATATGGTAGCAGCACCCAACCTCCCCAGCGCAGTCCCAGGAGCGCCCATACCACCGGCCCAGCCGTATCAACAGGGAAGCCAAGCTGGCCAACAGCCCCGCCAAGTCACAGACACAGCAGCACCGCCGCCGCCGCAACCGTCCCTTCTGCCGGAGAAACGGACAATGATCGAGCCTCCACAGTCGCAGTCCCCGCCCCACACCGAACCCGAACAGCCCCACATTGCATCGGCAGCAGGAACTCGCGATACCCCCACGGCAGAAGAAAGTGAAGATGTGGATAAGGAGAAGTCTCTACCACAGTTGCCTGTGGAGAACGAAAAAGGTGGGGTGCCGGAATCCGCCGAGCCGCCTTCCCGACACTCTCGTTCAAGCACACCTGCCCAGAGCACACCGGAAGCGCTTCCACAACAAACGGCCGTCCAGCAACCGCAACTACAGCCCCAGGAATTCCAGCCTCAACCGCAGCCCCAGCATCCACCAATCCTCGGCGAGCACCCCCCGGGGCAAGTCCCCGCCGCACCAGCGCCGGCTTTATACCACCCTCAGCCCCACTACCACCCACACCACCCGTACCACCCGCACCACCCGCACCACCCGCACCAGCCCCACCCCCACCAACACCAATA
>Ga0247780_1001115_pt1 | contig 18747 bp, 18 predicted proteins | sample UWRJL079202R5_FD_179927 | JGI IMG/M metagenome (GOLD analysis project Ga0247780, IMG submission 179927) | Plant litter microbial communities from Arlington Agricultural Research Station in Wisconsin, United States - UWRJ-L079-202R-5 | ecosystem: Environmental > Terrestrial > Plant litter >... | reverse complement strand
TGGAGCCATTCGCGGAAGTAGCCGGCTTGGCAATAGGGGACCCTGCAGGCCAGAGATTCTCTTCCACAGAACAACAACAATACACAACAATCACCACAATTGGCCATGAGTGCTAGATTCTGACAGCTCCCGGGATGGAAGGATTGTTTTTTAATGATCTTAGTCTTGGAGATGTCCGCATCGGGTCCAAGTTCTCGGCGCAGAGTTGGTACCTACAAAGGCTGGTCATTTAAGTGGTTTTACTTGCTCATCGGGCAAACTTACAAAACACGCAATATACACATCCAAAATGAAAATCTTCCCTCAGTTTAAAACCATTTATTATCTTTACCAGAGTACTAATAGCTAGTAACCTTACTTTGCCTTACCTTACCTAAGGTAGGTAGCCAGGCCCCCTACTCACCGGGTAGCCCACCGACCATACCATGATCTAAACAGCTACCTTGTTTTTTTCAACACGTCATCCTCCCTCATGGGCGATCACAAAGGCTTACTCACCAGCAACCCTCCCAACTCCTCCCTCCTCAGGAGGAAATCCATATCCTCCGTCCTCAGCGCCAACAAAACCTCCCAGTCCTTGTCCCCCTTCGTCCCCCCAACCCTCGGCATGACATTCACCGCCCCGCTAAAAGGCGAGTACGCCCGCCTCACAAACGTCGGCTTCCCGCTGCCCCCCGTTCCAGGGATGCGGAAGTTAAGATCGGCGCCGAGACCAACCCACATCGATGCATCTACCCCGGACACGCCCCGGTTGATGGCGCGACGGACAGCGATGTCAACTAGCGTGTGGTTGCGGTTGAGGGCTGCAATAGCGAGGTGCTTGCGGAGGTGAGTTGGGGAGGAGAGGGAGGTGATTGCTTCTCGGATGCGCAGGGCAGCGAGGGCAATGTAGGGAGTTCCGTTGCTGGTACTGGTACTACCTGTCCCGTCAGAAGTGGGAATGGGTCCAATCAGCTCGCTAACCTTTGCGAACGCAAGCACCCGGAGGAACATATTCCCAAAGTAACTCTGTCCTCCGGACGGCAGGGACGGGAGGATCTTACTGCGGATGTCAACTGCAGTCGCAAACCGGGAGACTTCGTCAATGGCGACTCCGCCTCGTGCAGCGCGGGCACGGGTGACGAACACCCATGTCAGAGCGCAGATGACGTCGGAGGTTGACACGAAGGCCTCAGAACCGTAGGTGTTCTTGACATATTCGAGGACATCCCTGCGGATTCTGTCGACAACGGACGCCGACAGGGGGAGAATCTTTGCTGTCCCGGGGGCAGGGTCAGCAGGAGCTTCGTGTGACTCGTCGAAGTCGTAGTCTGTCATGGAAGCGGTGTCGACTGGGGCCTCGACAACACAAGAGGAGGTGAGAGTGTGGAAGTTTGCCATTTGCTTGATGAGTTTCTCGAAGGAGTCGGCATCCGCTGCTGCGTTGGGGGTGTCTACCCCTGAAAAGCAGCTGAGGAAGTCAATGACTGCGCCGCCGTCCATGATACCGTGGTGCAGGCCGAAGCCGAGCAGGATACCACCGTCGATGAAGGTAGCACGCAACGTCACTGGATGACACCCCTCGCCGGGACCGGGGTTCGTGGGCGGGAGGTTGAGCAGAGTGTCCTTATCCATCGCCACAGCCGGACCATGCTGCTCCTGGAGCTGCGCAAAGGTCCAGCCAAACCCGTCAGCGTTCAGAACCTGGGAGTCAAACACCTCGTCGGGGAACAGATCAAGCCCGGTATGTCCGGAGGAAGAGTAAACCAACTTGGGAGGTGTGTGCCAGCCGTTGCCGGTATCACCGCCAGCGATGAACTGACCACCGAGGCAGGGCCACTTGGAAAAAGTGCGAGCCAGTCGCGACTTGATGTGGGAAAGGGCTTCTTGGTATTGGGATGCTCGTGGTTCGCTGACGAAAGGGAAGGCGAGGATCACGAGGATGTACCCTTGCGGGGCAGTGAAGTCCGGTGGTGTGAGGGGCATGGCCTCGTTGAGGCTGGCCACCCAGAGGTTCTTGGCATCCATGGCTGTTGGTTGTGATGTGAGATTCCGTGTGCAAGTCCAAGTGGTTCCTAATCTCTCTAGAATCAGATGGCACTTTGAATCAAGTACTAAGGTAAGCTTGGTTTCTGATGACAGGAGTGTGACATTGGGGTCACATTTCGCGCTGTTATGTTATATGGAACTTCACAAAGGGCTGTGAATGGGTGTAGAAACAATGGCATTCTGTGTTGTTCTGTCGCTATCTCCTTGTTTCCGGGTGCAATGAATGAATAATGAACTGCACAGCTGGGGACGATTCCCGTCTCTTTGTTTGATGACTTGAACTTTTCGGAGTCAACAACGCATTGAATCAAGTACGTGAAATACCCGTACTATGTTGCTGGCTCCGAAAAGAATCCTTGATACACTAGAAACTTACATGTAGGTGAATGAGAGTATCCGAGTCGTCCAATGAACAAACCATTTGCTTTCCACATGAAGACAAGGTTTGCACAAAACGGTCGCCACCCAACTACCATGCACCCACAACCAAAGCCCAGCTAAAGATGGGAAGTGAATGACATGAGGGGGTACCTGAGGCGGCACAGGTCACTTGCTACTGACTGATTTTCCGTCGTTCTGCTGGGAATCATTATTTCTTCTACGGATCTACTACTTTGCGAAAATCCCAACGCCGTCATACGGCCCCTTGGCAACGCAGCCGACAGCGAGCCAGTTGGATCCCATGCTCTCGGCCACGACTCCCAGGTGACTCCTACATACCCACGCATAATTTCCAGATTCCTGGTATGCTTGCACGATGCCAGCCAGAGTTTTCCCGAAGCTTTCCAGCTCCAGCCGGCTCTGGCTATCCAAACGGACATGCTGACCAGCATGAGTATTTTTTACACCGCAGGGGAAGGTCTGCTGCTGCTCCTACCACTCCTAGCTACGATAGAGGGCAGACTACCACCACAAATGTCAATGCTGCGACTTGTAACTCGGAACCCTTCTATGGTGGTAACGAAAGGAACCATTGGCGATTTGGCCTAAAAGTAACTCATTACAAGTCCTTGAAGTTCAGAAGGGACGGTATCCTCATCCCCACCGAACTCTTCGTCCCACTCGGAAAAGACACGTTCCGCAACGCCTTCTACTTCGGCCGGCGCCCAGATCCGTCCAGGTCGTGTGTACTGCAGGTAATCGATATCCTCTTTTCCATCCAGTTTTACAATCCACGGCTCAAGGCAGTCAGCAGTGGCGTATGGGGGGTTCCCTAACGCACGATTTTAGCGGCGAGGTTGCGAGACAAGGGCAGCTGAACTCACCCGGGCCGTAGATTCTCCCCCACGCCTTTCTCTGCTCCATCCGTGTAGAGAGATAAAGTTCAATTTGTGTCGATGCATCCGCCAACGGGAATGCTAGGTCGCTAACGCACAGCCGAAGACAGTTTTCGGACCATATCAGCTCGAACATTCGGAGGAACTGGAACTGTGCCACCGTGGTCGAAGTCCCAGGGAAGGAAGCCAATAACATCATGTCGTCTGCGAGATCGGGTATCTTGCCGCCGCTTTGAACATCTTCATGCGTGATTCTGTCTGACGCCGATGCATTAGTTCATCCCGCGGTACCGCAATGCGAAAGGGATCAGAGGGTACGAAAACGTACTATCTGGCAGCCTGTGAACCCATGGCCCCAATGAGTGCTTTACCGTGGTTCTCTGCAGGAATGCGTACAATTTGCGCGTGGGCACGGAGCTCATCCACAGCATGCGGGCGCTGGAAGAGTTAGCAATGTACTTGTAAAAAGGAAAGAAAAAAAGGAAAAAAATGACTCTGGTGAGAGTCAAAGACCAACAAACAGAGGAAATTAATAGAAAAGAAAAATATATGACACTCACCTGATGAAATAGCCATCCAACTCATACCAAAGCTGTGCCCCCTTCTCCCTCAAATACCTAAAGATATCCTTCCGGGAATAGTGCCTTCCCAACTGGTCAACAAGGCCGAGCCTGATCTTGTCCTGCCGACCGTGGGCCGTTTCATGGTCTGTATTATACCCATACATGGGATCAACAAGTCCTCTATCCTTAATACTGAGATTACATGCATCCAACATGGTCATCATGCCTGGGTGCCCATCCAGCGAGGACTCGCCGCGATAATGCAGGTGATTGTAAGGGAATCTCTTGACTGGATGCTTGATTCGTACATGCTCCTCCATCAGTCGAATTATGTCAAGATTCGTTCCGGTTGCCGCTTGGAAGGTCGGAGGGAGGAGGTGAAGCCTGCCGCGGGTGAGGTGTTCAAAGTCTGGATAGGTACTCAGGATCAGGCGGATGAGTTCAATTTGCTCGACGGCATTGGCTATATGCGTGACATTAGCTTTTCTTCCATCTCTATGTCCGCTATTTCTCATCAACAGAGGGAGGAGAAGCAAGACGGATAAAGGGAAAGAGGGTTGTGCTTCAGACATACTCCCTTCCGAGGCTCTGAGCGCTAACTGGAGCAAGTTAATCCCAGCTGGAAGGTCGAATTTCGGCTTGGGTTCCAGCGACAAAAGGTAGCGGATCTGGTCGAGGCGTCCATAGCCGTAGATGTTGGACCACACAATGAGGGCGCCGGTGAGGGTCGTTGCGTTGGGCGGGAACGGCTGTACCCGATCATGATCCAAGCCGTACTTGACCCGGAGAGCCTCCGCAATGACAAGCTCTTCCGAGCCATCTTCCATGACGAGCGTGTCGAAAATGCCGGCCGTATCGATTTGCCAGGATGTAAGGATGTTCCGCACCGAGCGCCCGCCTCGTTGTTCGGGGGGCAAGCGCTCGAGGTGGTCGACGACGAAGCCGAGTACCGACGGCATGTCCTTTGCGATGCGGGAAAGTCGGGTTTCTCCCCCAAAGATATGCTGCATTTTGTCAGCTGGGAAACTTCGTCCGTCAGGTTTACCGAGAATCAACGGGAAAAGGCTTTCGTCCAGCTTCGTCGATGCTAAAACGTCGGCTCCGTGCCGGATGAGGGCCTTCACGGAACGGAAATTGTGTCGGACAACGCACTGCTCCAGAAAATTGATGCTCTCGCCCCCATCGCACACATCTAGCGACGCACCGGGGTCCATCAACAGCAGCAGCTTCATGATATCTGCGCGGTCCATGTCGTAGGCAAAGCCAAGCGGTGACCAGGCGGGCTTCCAGAAGAAGATGCGTGCTTCGAACCAGCAGGAAACGGTACGCAGTATGGACTGCAGGTTCTTGTAGTTCCTACCCGTCTCCAGCATGGCGCGGAAGCACGTCTTGGTCCGCATGAGCTGCAGGCCGATGGACTGTGCGATCCGTGCATCGGCTGTCCAATTCAGCCGCGGCCAAGATGGGAAATCTGTTGCGAGCATAGCCTCGAGACGGCTGACGTCCAAGTCCAAGATGCACAGGGATAGGGGCGACACGGGGAGAGCGCACGCATCTGAAAACGAACTGGTGAAGTAGAGTGGGCACGCCCCGTTGGCGAGGAGAAACGCGGCCGCTGCGCCGCCAGAAAAGTCAAAGACGAGCATCGACGCAAGAAGCGGGGTGACACGGTGCTGCTCTTCTTGGTGGGCCTCGAATCCCGTGTTGACGTCGACACCAGCGGCAAGGACCTGGTATCCAATGCCTTCGACCGCTTCCCGGGTCGAGAATTGACTTAGAAGGTGCAAGAGGGTGATGCCCTGCACCGAGTCCTGGCACGCAGGGTCAGCGCCGTGCTGGATCAGGAGAGTCGCCAACTCGTAGTGGCCCAGGAGGCAGGCAAGCCAGAGGGGCGCCCAACCGGGCGTTGTCCCAGACGAGTTGACGTCGACGCTGTGGCTTTGCTCCAAAATCGTCTTCGCTGCCAGCAGGTCTCTCCGGCAAACTGCAAGCTGCAGCAGAGTGAGCCCAACCTCGGTGGGCTCGTTCGGTTGCGCATCTTTACCACGGATTTGGCGGGCGAAGAGGCCTTGCTCGTGAGGGTCCAGAAGACTCAGGGTGATCTCGGAGTCGTGCACATATCTGTCCATGGCTGAACCAAAGGGTGGCTGTCGTCTCGAGCATGACGAGACCGCGCCGTGCTTCTCCAAAATGCGCAAGATGGTGGCATATAAATCAGCAGGGTATTGACCAGAGCTGACGTAGCCGTCAAATTCGTCCTTGAACTCCTTGGCCCATGACCGAAAGCCGATGAGTTTCTCATTGATATCTTGTCGATGCGCATAGAGAAAAACGGCGCGTCCGGAACGTCTTGGGGTTGCCGGCGACGTATCATAGGCCAATGGGAAGAAGAGCGATTTGATGCTGATAAGGCCTTGCCGCCGAAAGTCCGGGTCCCGGAATCTTTGCAATATCCGCTCCCGCGAGTCGGGAGGAAGGTCCTTTCCCATCGCCTGGAGGACGTTGATTGCGCCGGACATGGCCACCTCGCTGCCTCCGTCGATGGCCTTGACAAGGTATCGCTCGACTTTCCCCTTCATGCTGCCTTCGTCGTCGAGGTATCCGTTCAGCACCAAGGCTGCCAGCTGCAGCGCACAGTCACCCGCCTCGGGTGAATCGCCCGTGGACTTTCTTTCGAGGTCTCGACAGACTTCTTTTCGGCAGTTGCGGGACATCAGAGAGCTGCGGATTTTTGTTTCGAAGGCAAACTAGGAGAATTGTACCCCTTCGTGTCAGTAACATGGTCCGGACCATCAAGCAGGTCGAAATGTCGGTATGTTAGTTAGTACTCACGTCCGGCACCCTTGCGGCGGCCACCTTGCCAAGTACACCGGCCTTTGCGAGCGGCTTCCCCGGGCACGTTGGTAACATCAATCTGTCATCATAGCACGAGTTAGCACCGACATGTCCTCACATCGAAGCGATAGGTTGAATGTGTATTGTAGGTGTTGTACGTGCCGAAAACGTTCGATGACGGTAGGAAGTCCGCTCAGGGGGTTGGCAGAATCGCATGCAGCTATCTCTCTCATCAGGTGACCTCGGCACCTCCGGTAGATATCTGATGCATCCGTCCTGTCGGATGGCTTCAGCTGCAGCGTGCACGAGAGAATCTCGGAGAAGAGGGCGAGCAGAGGTTTCTCCAGGTCGTGGTTTGCTTTATTCGCCAGAAGGACCGACACAAAAAACTCGACGCTGCGCTCTGGCTCCTCGCTTTCTGCCTCTGGGCTGTCGTTCGTCGTTGGCCTGGTTTTGTCGATGGATACCCCGGGGCGGACGTCGAGGGGCACGCGGGTTCCGACAGCAACGGCGGCTGCCACATGCCCGAGGCTGTACATGTCGGTCATGAGAAGCCCCAGGGCATCCAGGGCCAGGCCTTGTTCCATCTCGGGCGCCATCCACCCCGGCGTGCCGACCCTGAGACGAAACTGGTGGTTGTCCGGGTAGTCGGACAGAATCACGGAGCAGCCAAAATCACACAGCTTGACCATGTACGGTTTCACGTCCAGCGAGCCTAGCGACTGGCGTTCCGGGCTGTCGCAGACGAGCAGGTTGCCGAGCTTCACATCACAGTGGACGATGCCGTTTTCATGCAGGAATCCCATGCCGGAGGCGATGTCCAGAAGCATCAGCGCCTTGTCGCGAAAACCTAGCCGATGCCCCGAGACTTGGAGATAGTGGCTCAAACTGCTATGCATCGCGCCCTCGAGCAGCGCTTCGGGCAGGAAACGCCCCAGCGTCTCGCGCGTGTTCCAGGATATGCCAATCAGGGCCACAATGTTTTGCGACTGCCGTATGGCCTCGTGCGCCAGGATGCGCATTTCCGTCGTCATGGCCGCAAAGGTTTCCTCGTCCCCGTCGCCCTCGCCATCGCGATTGCGGCTACTAGATAGTACTATCCGCTTCGTGATGTAGCCCTTGATCGTAATGACCCCATCTTCGTTGGCCGGGGGAGCCACGCGGTCGAACCAGCGAGGGGAAATCTTGTTGACCCAGTCGACATCCTTATTCAGCGACATGCCAAGCATGGCTCGCGAGACGGCAAACGACAACCCTCCGCCAGCGGCAAAGGTGCCGCCTCCTCCCGGTTTCCTTCGGCAGAAGATGGGCACGCCCAGCTGCACGGCGAGTGCCAGAAAGCTAGATGGCCCATCCACCAGCGGAGCGTCCTGTCGCCGGCCGGCGGCTACCGTTTTCGCATCGAACTCGGTGTACGTGGTCGTGAAGTCGGCCATGGCGATTTTTCTTGACGGGTCGCGACGAAGGCAGTACAAGTCCTAAAAGGCATGGAGAAGTTCACGTTGGTGTGCTTGGCCCGATCCACTTCATGAGAGGATTGCACAGAGGAACGCACTCGGCCGAGTGTGTCCTGCTCTTGGCCGACGTGGATGTAAAATGTAATCAGGTACCGCGGTCAAAGCTTGCGATCCCCCCCCCCCTGGTGATTTTGCTGCGGCGGGGGAGTCCTGAAACCCTCGTTGGTGTCGTGACCGAAAACCAGAGCCAATGGATAGGTTCTCGCATACGGTAGGTGCCGCCGAAGAGGCCCGGCTATGCAACTGTGCCTTACGTCGCTACCTGTCAATGCGACATTTTACGTTTCAATCAATCAATCATGCACGAACACGCCCCCCCCCCCTTCCTCCTTCCAACTCTCTTTATACCTAGGTATGTAAGGCACCAAAGCAATTCAGCTCATGATTTTCTCAACTTGGCCAAATAGCTTGGTGGGAGAGCTGTGTATACCATGGAAGTCGCCGCCTTCGTGATAGGGCTGAGCGGTGTCATCGCCGTCGTCGATAAAGCCTGTCAAGTTTGGCGCGCAATTGGCGCAGCCAAAGATTTTGGCGACGATGTTGGCGGCTCGATTCGGAAACTCGAGATTGAGTTTTTTCGTTTTCATTCCTGGTGGAGGGTAGTTGAAAAGTTGGAGCTCCGTTCGGTAAGTTGTGACTAGTATTTACTACCCAAAGCAGAATATCCCTCTAGGGACTTTCACTAGCTGATCACATTGATATCGGCCCGTAGCAAAGTGTTGAGGAAAATGCTGCGTGCTCGGGCGGGCCCCTGGCGGTACATCTATCGGGGACCACTCAGAACCCGATCATCACGGCTGCACAGGGCGTTCTCAGCGCCTTGGTCGACATTGAAAGTACTCTTGGAGAGTCTGGAGTACTCGAGGCTCTCGAGCTCGAACGCAAGGAGAACCACCCGGCGAAGCGACAACGCGTAACCGAGACACCGGAACTGCCCAACCCCCCCAGCGTCCAGGTAAAAGAGGCGGCTTCGGCTCGGGCCCGCTTGAGCCAGCATCTGGTGTCTGCTGTCCCTTGGCGAAAGCGGATACGACAGGACGCAACGCCATGGAGAGAATCGCACAAGCAGCGTCTAGACAGCAAAATTCAAGAGATTGGCTACTGGAACCAGGTCTTGTACAGCCTCCTGCCACACGACCTGAGAGAAAGCATCCTACGCCAGGGCATCTCGAGCTATGTGCTGGCAGACACCGAGGAGGTTGCCCTCGTTTCACGGCTCGACGAGGGCGCCATTAGTCAACAGGCCAGGTTTTACGAAGCGCACAAACGGCTGGCCGAGAACAACTCCCTAGGCCCGACAGCTCCGGAGGTTCTGCAGCAGAGGTTGATACCTATGGACGCGTTTGATGCGCCTGGCGTGGTAAACCAGGGCGTCTTCTCTCTCGTGCGGTACAGGCATGAGCAAGGGGGTAAGTTCTCCGGCTTTATCTATCACCCACCCCGAACAACAACCCCTCTCCCCCCCCCCCAAAAACACCCCCCCCCCCCCCCCCCCCCAGTGATGATGAGGGGCTGACTGCTCCCCTCCTTTGCAGAGCCAGTTCTCATCGAGTGGTATAACCTCCCCCACTCTGCTAGTGCTCACCTGGACCTTCGATCCGTGGCTCTCGAGAGACTGGCCAAGCTATCGATACTCCTCAGCAAGGACAGAAAGCCCCAGACTCTCTGCACGGCCGACAGCATCGGCTGCGTGGAAAGCACCCACCTACGCCGACTCGGCCTAGTAAGCCGCGTACCAGATGGCCTCTCACCTTCCAAGCTTCCTATATCCCTATACAACCTCCTCTGCAGGAAGCCCCTCCCCTCTTCCTCCTGCCGCGCCCCGCTACCGACTCTACCCCAGCGCTTCCAGCTCGCTGCGACCCTCGCCAGCAGCCTGTATACCTTCATGCTCGCCCGTTGGCACCACAAGATGTTCAACTCGCTCAACATCGCCTTTATGTTTCCCAGCCACCCGGACGGCACAGGAGGTCCCCTACCAGAGCTCGAACGCCCCCTGGTATTCGGGTACAGCGTGTGCCGTCCATCGGCCCCCGAAGAACTCTCCATCAACGAGAGCGAGTCGTCCCTCTCAGAGTTCTACCTCCATCCGAGACTGCGGGTCCCGCCTCCCGGACGGCCAAGATACGAGCTGAAGTACGAGATTTATGCATTTGGCTTGCTCCTTGCCGAGATTGGCTTCTGGCAGCCCATTTCAAGAATCGGAGCGGCGAGCTCACCGCGACAGGGCGGGGTCTCGGCTGAGGGGTTCAAGGCCGAGGTAACGAGGAAGTGTGAGAGCGATTTGGGCTGTTGGATGGGGGAACAGTATCGGGATGTTACCGTGCGCTGTTTAAGAGCCGCGGAGACTGCTGTGGGTAGCAATGGGAGCCGCTCGGTCGAGGAGCTGACAGGGTTTTATTGGGATGTTGTCTGGGAGCTGGTGCGGTGTGCGGAGAGGGTTAAGGTCTTGGGCTAAGCTCACCCTGGAAAAACGCAAGTCGTCGTATCCACCAGATCTGGAATTTAGAGAAATTTTATCTTATAAAGATGAAAACTGTTGAAAGACGTGTCCTGACCAGCCTGTAGTACAGCACTGGCACGGGGGGGTACAGTGGTCTGTAACCTAGCCATGCAGTGGAAGCATGTGGAGGATACGATGGCAGGGCCTAATAGGATACCAAAGGAAGCAAAACGGGGACTAGGCTCTGGGGCTCAGGCCCAAAGCCACATGTGGCTTGAGAAGGGTGGCTCCTTGGTATGACAGGGGGGACTGAAAAGGGGCCTCCATATACTAGCGTGGGAACCACCAGGGCGGAATCTGAAGGAATCCTATAGCGGGTGTCAGGGATTATCGTTACCGTGTGGTTTCCTGTCCTTATGATTCTTTTCCTGCCCCTGGCGCTAGCCGCTATGTCGTATACAGACAGTCAGTCAGTCTTCGTCCGCCCCCCGCTAAACTATCAAGTCGGTAGCTGTAACAACGCTGGCATTTAGGCCCGTGTCTTGGTTTGTCTGGCTGGTTCTCATCTGTGGGTGGCTGTTTGCTGCGGCTGCGAGACTGTATATTCCGATTCAAAGCGTTGTTAGCATACCGAGGCTACCGGATTCAGCGTTTGAGATGCCGAACTGGTCGCAATATGTTTCTCACGTTAGTTAGATTAGTATTTTTTCTATATCGCCGTACAAATACTGACATCTAACCCAAGGACGTTCCACCGAGACTTAGAGCACACGAATCTCTAACATCTCTCCATGATCGACAAAAGCTGATCGAACTTGATGCTCCCCGTCCTTGCTGATGGGCTGATTGTATGCGATCATCCCAATGCGTCGATACACCCCATCACCAACTCGCCGCAGTAACATTGCATATTCCACCGTCACATTTCCGGAAACACCAGAACTATAGCGGTCGACGAGTGCCATCTTTAGACAAGAGATGTTGTTTTCCGGATCGCCGGACACAAAGGGTTTCTCGAGCGGAGCATCGGAGTTGTCGAAGAAAATTGACTGGCTAGCCGGGGCACTCATGGCCTCCAAGCCCTTCTTGGGTCCCGAGCGCATCAAGACCTTGTAGCCGTCGTTGGTCTGGTAGCGGGCATTAGGCGTTGGATTGACAAGCTCGACATCCAAGACCGGCCCACGTAGGGTTAGGCGCGCCCCAGGTAGTACCGACCCAGTTGGATCCGCCGTCGCCTGTTCGCATTCTACTTGCATAATATCGAACCACAGATGCCGAACTACTCCAGCACTAGGGGTCTCGCCATTGGTGTAGAATATAGCGCTGAAAGGAAATACAATCATGTTATCCCGGCATGCCCACGACCAAGAGGGCGCCCTATCTTGAAGAGCCATCCGAGCTAAGCGCATTTCTTGACTTTGAGACTGCAAAGTCCAACTTCTCCCACTTTGTCGCACCCATAGGAGGTCGATCGCCAGCGTATCGCGCCACATGCCAGCAATATAGGATGTCCTGGGCCTCTGAGCCGCAATCCGTTTCGCAACACCCGATATAGCCGGGAGCTTGTCGACCGGGACTGATAGATGCATCTCTGTGTACCGCTCGATGAGATTATGCCAGTTCTTCGTACTGTCGCTTGAAAGTCTCTCCGTATCGGTGAGGAGCCAACCACTTGCAGATGTGTCTTTGAGAAGGGCGAAGTCTTTGAGGCCCTCCGACATCCGTTGGTTCCTCGCGGGGTCGTCGCACTGGCAGCAAATACGCCCCCTGCATTCCCAAATCATCTCGAACTGCGTGATGTAGAGTACCCGGGGAGACAAGAGTCGCTCTTGAAGAACCCAGCCCCGGGAAAGTAACGGCCAGGCAACTTCAATTTTCAAGGCGGTTAGAGTCGGGGGAAAGGGGTGGTACCGATCGACATTTCTTGGTTCAGCGAAAACTCGGTAGGGCTGGCCGGCAGAGGTGGATCCAGACACGGAAAGTTCGGCGGGGATTTTGAAGCCTTCAGCGCAGTTGGCCGACGATACGGCGGCAATGGTGATGTAGCAGTTGGCGTACACATCTGCCATTGATGCAGCCTCGCGAGCCCAGTCATCTGGGTCGTCTTGGACGATGCAGAGCGAGTCGATCCAGATATACTCGAGGCCCAGCTTCTCGGTCAGCTGCATGGCATCTCGGTAGGTCAGCGGGATGTCATTCCATGAGATGCCGTCCGTGAAAGTGTCGAGTGTGGCGCGCATGGTCCTGATGGGCAAGTGGCCACCCCAGCAATGGCTCAGACACGCATATTGCCCTTTCTGGCCAGCAGAATGGACCAAGCTGACCTGGGGCTTGCCCGTTCCGGTTCTGACAATCTTCAATAGCCGCGTCGGAAAGCTCTGGGCCTCAGTGAAGTTGCTGCAGCTATGTTTTGCGTTGCATTCGTCAACCCAATCGGATACTTGAGGGCTCAGCCCCATCTTCGAGTCCAGGGGGGCTCCTGTTCTGCTCCGCGTGGGAAAGTACCCGCGTGGGCAGGGAAGTGCTGGAAGCATTAGCTACCAAGACATGCGAATGTCTAGGTTTCTCACATGGACTACAGTACAAGTCCAGGCAGTGCGGATTTCCGGTTGGGACGTCCGATGCAAGCCACTTGTCGTGGGCTGCGCAGAATACTTTGCAAATGACACAGCTTTCGCGCATTTCCCTCCACCGCGGAAGGTGCTTCTTCCATGACGACCTGTTCTGGAACTTGTAGCTGTACCCTCGTCTGCATTCTTCGCAAATGGGCTCCATACTTCTCGAATTGAGTTCTGGCGAAGGGGTGGTGGTTGGGGGCTTGAAACTCGGTGTTTGTTGTAGTTGGAAAAGAGCCTGGTTGTCTGAGACGAATCTGGGCTCACAAAATTCCTTTTCCGTTCGTAGTCCTGAGCTGAGGTAAGCTGGGGTGAGCTGTGGCTGATTTGTCCTGAGCTAATCCCATTCGCCGGCGCTGCACAGCCTCAGAGACCCGTTTTCAGTCCCCCGGTTAAAGTTTCCCGTCGATAGGAAGTAGATGACGCATAATCTGTAGGAATGGCTTCCAGGCAATATGTAAGAATATGAATTAAACGCGTATGTAGTAAGAATTATGGGGTGATGGCTGGCCACCGCGAAAAAACGAGCAGCTGTGACGACCCTGTAGCTCGTCCCTAGGTTAGCGCGGCTGTGCGAGCAAGTACGCTCTGCACACGGATGAACTAAGGGAGGTTTCTTTGTCTTGGCAAAGGTGATCAGCGACGGAGCAAGGGACAAGCTACCTCTAGATAGCCTAGTATAGATACAATCATCGTACCCATGATGGGAGTGAGGGATCCTGGACTCCTCACAAAAGTAATAGGCTGTTCAGATTTATCTTTGCTCATTATGGCGTAGCTACATGCAGTGACAAACCGGCCAGACATCGTTTCATTCCTCCTCTCACCAGGTGGTGATCCTAACATCAACAAATACTCGAACTCATCCTTGGAGTGGGCGGCCTTCTATCACCACGTCGACTGCCTGAGAATGATGATAGAGGAGCTAGAAGTCCGCTCTAGTGCTGTTGGTACCAGCGATCCCCGGATGGCAGCATTTTACGGCCCCTTGGTACGACTCGCAATCCATGCGTCCGACAGGTTCTCAATGATCCTGAGAAATGGACCCCGGTATCCCGATCGTCTCCGGTCCACCCTGGTGCTTCTTCGGCAGAAATCTCAACTCATTCACTTCACTATGGGTGGCTGGAACGAGTCCCCACTGCACTATGCGGCTCGGGGAGCACACGATGAGGCCTGTCAAATAATCATACAATTGGGCTCGAGATGAACAAGCCAGCCGGGCCTGCCTGGAGGACGCCTTTGCAAGAAAGTGTGCGCTGGAACCGCCCTTCGCTGCTTCGACTCCTCATGCACCACGACACGGATGCCAAAGTTTGCGCTCTTAGCCCCTTTGACTCATCGAAAGAACCCAGTTAGACAGCCTTGCATTTCTTCACCGACCAAGCCCACAATGGAGACGACCTGGGCATCGTCGACGGCCTGATCACCGCCGGCGTTCCCATCGAAGGCAGAGACCATGACGATGTCATCACCGAAACCCCCTTCCACATCGCCGTCCGCAAGACCGCTTTCCGCCTCGCAGACAAACTCATCTCCTTGTCAAACGGCACAGTTCTCAACTCCTCCGTATCCACGCGCGGCGCAATGCTGACGTACCCTCACCCTATCACCGCTCTGGGACGCGTCATTGCGCTGAACGCCCGCCACTCTGGCATCCGTGCTGTGCGATACCTCCTTTCCACGGGGGCAAGCTTCGTCGTGAAGGCGAAGGGGAACGTAAAAGCGCTGCACTTGGTTGATTTGGTGCCAGCAGGGATCCGTTACGAAGGAGATGAGAACGAAGTTGGTCAGGGTGACTTTGACTGGGATACCAACTCGGCCATTGCGGAGGAGCTCCTACGGCACTTTTGCGAGCAAAATATGCTGGATCAACGGGGCTCTTGGGAGTAGGGAAGAGTTACTGCGCTTCATATCGTAGCGGAGAATGGAAATGTTGGGGTGGTGGAAGCGCTTGTTCGCGCAGGTGCTTCGAGGGAGCTGAGGTGTGATGATGGGGAGATGGCGAGGGAGAAGGCAAGGAAGAAATGGAGTTCGGTGGTACCTGACTCTGGTGTTGGTGGTGAGGGCAAAAATGCTGGTGTGTTGGAAAAGATGCTGGCTTGCTTGGAGTAGAACGTCCCGTGGCTAGTTCAGTCAGGAGAAGATCTTGAGGACGACGAATATATCCAACTCTTCCTGTTAACCAAGTCCATTGCGCTATGTAGCATGGTTCGTGTATCTCCGGGTGATCGGGAGCCACGGTAAGCACGATAGGTAACGGAGCTGAATGTATGTTGCTTTAAATAGCCTAACTCCCTCTCCTCATTGCCATAGGCCCGCGGCCGGTCGCTTGGCGCTCAGCCCCGGCATTGGCGCATGACACTTGACACCACATCTTCCCACCCTACCCTATTCTCACCGCTTCTCCCACCTTCTACCAACTTCACGATCAACCTAATTGCCCTTCGACATTTTGGCCGCCAAAACCAACACAAAGTCCAACCAAAACACAAGTTCATCATGTCCCAACACAACAATCCAACCGACTTCCTTCTCCACCCCCAATATCTCTGCCGACCCCCTCGCAGACGTCCAAGCCAAGATAGATGAGCTCATCGCCCAGGCAAACGCCCAACTCCAGCACCCAAATATCGACACTACCAACCAACCCGGCCACCACCAAGTTCCTGACGAATCTCTTCTTCCACAACAACCTGACAACACCATGACCTCAACCCCCCTAGCCTGCCCCGGCCGTACCCCGCTCCCCAACTCGCACTGATACGGCTGGCCCCGCTGCACCATCTGCCCCTCCTGCTTCACCTCCTTCGTCTCCTCCCCCTCCTCGCTGGCCTGATGCCGTTGCAAAACCACTTCAAACCCTCACCTACAGTATGCGACCTCTGCTCTCCCCGACAACGTGCTCTGTACCTTGAAGCTTGCGAGACAGGAAAAATCGCGGAGTTACTAACGTGGTGCGAGGAGCGAAGTCTTGTGTATCAACAGACTGTGGGTAGGATCATGGAAATCGAAGCGGAGAGGGAAGCTATGCTAGCGAGAGCGGAGATGACCGCGGTTTCGGCGAGAGTGAATCGGTTGATTGAGGGGTATAGCGGGTTGGATACTATTTTGGGGGGGAGGAGAGGGAGGTTTCGCCGTAACGTGGCTCGTCGTGCCCATCGCCATCATGACCTTCCCCAAGACAGCCGACGACCGGGCCTAGGACATCGTGACCCTAACCATAGTCCCGCCGCAGTCAAATACCAAGCACGTCATCACTACCACGGCTACCTACGCGGCTGTTCTTATGGTATTCTACGGCAACACAATCGATAGGAAACCAATTCCAGGTACGCCCTAATGGTAATAGGGAAGAAGGTGAGAGTATTAAGCGTCTAATATTAGTTAGAAGGGACGAAGTTGTTTAGAAGATAGCCTATATAAGTAATAAAGCCTGGAGAAAAACTGTAAGCTGTTAAAATTAACCTTACTTTTAGAGGAGAAAACTTACCATTGCCCGAAAAAGGGCAGACGAATTGGACTCTGCAACGTGGGAAGAGGCGGTTGTGTAGGGGGTGAAAAGGCAGATGGGAAACAAAATAGACTTCATGTTACTTCACATATGTATGAGTGGAAATTATCGTGGACAGTGTTTGTTCTTCCATTTCCTTCCCCTGAATTACTGCTACTAAATACCCCGCCAAACATTCCATGTCATGTATTCATTCAATGCTTCCCATTCAATTCCAATCCAAAACCAACGCCAAACGCCTCCAACCCCAAAGCCACATGCAACGCCAGCATTCATATCTCACTCATCCCTCACATACAATAAGGAATCCCATACAAAATCTTGCAAGCCGTCCCTGCCGGACAATCCCCCACCTTCTCATACGCCCCCTGCACATTACACACTTTGATCGCATTCGCCCCCATACACTCCATCTTCCCCGGCGTCGTGCACCCCGTGCCACCACCCCCCGTGCTCGTCCCCGCCACGCAGTACGGAATCATGCCGCCGCCTGAGGCCAGCAATTGGCATGTTGTTCCCTTCTGACAGGACCAGTCGTGTTGCCATTTGCCGTAGTAGTCGCAGACTTGGATTTCAGTCTTGGAGGGGGCGCAACGGTAGGCACCGTAGGTGCAGGGTGGCGGTGGTGGTGGTGGGGTTGTGGGGGAGGAGAGGATTAGGAGGGGTGCGGATAGGAGGAAGAGGGTCTTGAGCATTGTTGTTTGTTGTTGTGATGCAGGTAAACTGCGGAGGAGAGGTTTTGTTTTGTTTGATGTGGTGGTGATGATTTGGAGTTTGATCTGTTTTGGTATGGTGATGGGAGTGAAAGGGATGCAATGCAGGTAGGTGTGACGGGTAGGGAGAACTTATAGGGAGCTGACCGAGGGCTGGGTGGAGTGCAGCATCACGAGATCGGTGGGCGTGGTGTTGATGATTGCCGAGCGCGGAGCTGAAAGCCGGTGATGCGTCGTGCAGGAGAGCTGGTAAGGCTGTAGATTGGTTGACGTCGTAGTAAAGTCGACGTAATGAAATGGACAAGCCTCGGCGCAGTGGATGCAGAACGTGAGAATTGTTGCATTGTGGCTGTCTGGTGATCAAGCGCGATCATGATCGTTGTGCGCTGTTGGCTGTTGAAGCCAGTATACTGATGTTAAAATTAGCCAAAAGTTAGGTCCCAGTGGTGTGCTCATGGCGCTGGTAGGGTGGCAATGGCCTATCATGTTGTCGTCACAAAAGGACTCTTCTATGATTGGCGGTGGTGTGGCAACGTCACGCCACTGACCAAACTCCCATCCTTCTGGTCCCCAGATTGATTCCGCTTCTCCACAACACAAGCATCTGCACAATGTAGGAAACATGATGATGGCACAAGAATCCAAGCCATTAACCTTATGCTTTTTTTACAAAGCAGCCCTTCTGATGCACATAACTGTGACGAGCCTGCAAGCCGCTAGATGGGCCGGCACAGCCTGGGGATTCCCCACACTATGTACCGTGTGAGAGACAGTGTCGCACTAGCTTTTTCACACTGTGAGTACTAACCAGGAGGTACTTAGTGGCCAACCTTTATAGTTAACACTAAGCACTGGCCTAAGCACTACTTAAAAGGAGTTATAATATATACTATTAAGCAGAAGCTAATAAATAAGGTATAAAGTACTTTAATAAACAGCCAGTATAAATAGTTATTATTATAATTGTCAGAAGCACTGCACTCTGGATTCTGTGGAATTAAAGGGGTTGCAACTGCGTGATTGTATTGCTTGTTTCTTAGCTCTCTGGCTCGGCCAGAGAACCTTCCTTATAACCGTGAATAGTAGCAAGCCGTATGGTAAAGCTACGCGGCTACAATTGCGCGTCTGTGGCAATGGTTACAAATCTAGAAGTCGCGACCCCACAACCGATCGACCTGATCGCCGATCATGAAGACCACGTGCACCCCCAATTGTAACCATGCCACAAAACATCCATTTCCT
>Ga0247780_1001114_pt1 | contig 18748 bp, 19 predicted proteins | sample UWRJL079202R5_FD_179927 | JGI IMG/M metagenome (GOLD analysis project Ga0247780, IMG submission 179927) | Plant litter microbial communities from Arlington Agricultural Research Station in Wisconsin, United States - UWRJ-L079-202R-5 | ecosystem: Environmental > Terrestrial > Plant litter >... | reverse complement strand
GGAAAAACGCAGAGTCTGGGCATTTCGCTGGGGTTGTAATAGTAATACTAGAATAGATTTCAGGCCTCGCGGCCTTGCAGTAATGCTGAGAATCATTTGGATTACAGTTTGGTATCAATAATTGGTGCGAGTTGCTGCAAAAAAAGATCTCACACTATTGCAGTAATGGTGGAAGCCATACAATTTGTGGGGGGGTGCCCCCCCATTAAAATGGGCCGTGCGTGGGTGCCCCCCTATTAGATGTCATTGGATATATAACGATAGCACACGTAAATAAAAGTTTTATCTCCCCTTGAGCCTTTTGAACTGGGCAGTGGCATTCAAGCCGTTCGTCTCCTAGCAATGGCTGAGGCTTTTAGGAAAGATTGAAGTGGGTGTCGCTACAGCATCGGAACCAGATCCAAAGGTCCCGGCCCTGTAAACTGAATACAATGGGAAATGGCAGGAGGTGTAAAGCTTCATGGATTTCGGGCTGAGAGGGAAATTGATGGTGCTGAAGGTTGGGTGGAGACCCAAAGGAGCTGCTTCGGCACGAATCCTTCTGTCGGACATGCAATTGGGCGACTCATCAACTAAGGCTTCACTATCAGAAATCGCAGAGATGCAGTGATGTCCCTGAAGATGACAGACCAAAAAGGAACTTATTACAGCTAAAAAAAAATGCAGCTCTGCCGCAAGGCAACTTCAAGAGGGATACGATAGGAAGCGGTTGATGCGAGCCTCGGATGTCGCGAAATGACGTGTCAAAGGTGCGTCGGGCAGCGGCACGCCCCCGTCAGCCTACCGAGCAGGCATAGCTGACTATTGCGGGCTTGCGCTGTCTGTGCCATACATACCTGGTACATGAATCTTCAAATTGTAATCTGATAACTCAGTTTCCCTAAGTCAACCTTTTGCTCAGAAATCAGCTGGTGGTCAAGTTGCTTGACGTGTCGGCCGCCTGCTAGCGCTTCGGCCCCGAAGCTTTGAGTGAGGAAAGGGCTGAAATCAGAGTTGGGGATTCTCAGGCGCGCTTGCCAGAGCGGGCGTTTGCGGTCCGCTGGCAGCGGGAGGCGACGCTCATCGCATCGTGTCCCCCAAGTCCAAGCTGTGGAGTAGGGGAAGAGGAAACAAATTGGCCGCATGTTGGAGGCATCTGGGAATATGCATATAATGTCATTTCAAGCGCATGTAAACTCAGCTGGCGGGAGTCCTCCCCACGAGCGATTTAGGCAACGCAAATGGACGGGTTGTCACCACGGCGCGCCCCAAGTACATCATGCGGCCCAAGGTCTCCAATATCTACGGGCTGCAAAGCTCGCCAGAGTGACAACTGCATACATAACTTACTGGCAGCGACAATGCCTATCGACCAACGATAAAACGGCAGGAGGGTCGATCGGCAGTCTTGGGGAGGGAACAGGTCATCACAGGTTGGGACGCAGGAGACGGGCTAAAAGAAGACCAGGAAGTTACTGCTATCTACAGGAAGTTAAGCCCTCATGGTATCTTTTATGATTGTCAGCGTACCATGTCCTCCCTAGGTCAGACTTTCAGCCAGTCTGGTCGAAGGCCTCCGGGCCCTGGAACTGGTTGGAAGTTGATAGGGCGTTCTTCGTACAGACCTTCTCTCATCCCGCCATCGAATTGGGCCCGGCATGATTAGGTCTTTAGCCTTATTGGGTGTTTTTGCTCCCTTCGCTTCAGCCCGCTCAGGGGTGCCATCATTCTGACCAGTCACTTGGATGCTGTCAGCCGTCTCAAGTTTCGGATCATCTTTCGGATTGACTTTGGGCTGGACAGGAAGGCCCAAGTTCTGCTGGCTAATCAGCTCGTTGATGTCAGAGTTTCGGGTACCGACGTTGATGCAGTTGCTATTTCCGTCTGAATACAGAGGCATCTTGATGGTCTTCTGTCGCGTCCAGGGCTTTCCGGAGTAAGGGGTCCGCCACTGGTGCAGCAACAACTCAACAGCATCGCCCGAGCCAGTCAGTGTTGCGAGGAATACCCAGTTTCCTTTCTCCCTTTTTCCAAGAGATGCAATGTCGTATGACCTGTTGGCGTGAACTTCTTTTGTAGTGGGTGAGGGTCGCTGAACAAAGAATGGGTCGCAGATGAGTTTGTATTGGTGGCGCCCAGAAGATGTGACAATGACGACGGGAAAGTCTTTCTGCAATTGCTCAATGGTAACAAGAGGAAGACCTTCCTTTGTTCCCTTTGGCGGCTCTGAGATGGCGGAAAGGATGGCATCAACCTGAAGATGGGATTCGTCCTGTCACGACGCTATTAGTATACGAACTTCGGGATGAAATAGGAGCGACTATGTGAAGGGAAATAGGAAGCCCCCAGCGTTGCCTCTCTGAGGAACAAGACTCTTGCTAGTAGTGACGCTGATATTTAGGTCTGGAACAAAAATAGCTAGGTCTCCAGGCAACCCAGCGAGAACCTGAAAGGAAGGTAAGGCTGCATGCGATCATCTGTACATACCGGTGTAGGATTTACCCCGTCAAGAAGTAACGGGCCCCAATCATCCCACATCAACTCGTCAAAACTTTTACTGGTCCTTGGGCCGATAGATAAACGTTGCAGGCCAATAGCAGCGCCACGGAGGAAGAACTCTTCCACTGTGAGTGTCTCACTAGCGACGTAGGCTGCGGCCATGGCAATCTGTGCCGTGCTACTCACAAACAGTTAGCATCTAATGAAAGCATCTGTAGAAGAAACAAAAGAGCTTGCTGAGGTATGACAAGAGAACTAACTTACCCGTAGTTGACGGACAAGATCTTGTCCGTGAACAGAACGTCCAAATTTCTTTGGGTGCAAAGTGCTTGGATGCCTGCCCTGGCCTTTGGACTTCGGGCAGAGCCGCCCGAAACCACCACGAGAGGCTTGGAGATGCGTCCTCCTTCAACAAGAGTCACCAGCCGTGAAAGCTGCCGCTCCATTGTACTAAGAGGTCTCTCTAGGCCTTGCGCCCAGGCATCGCTGACCGCTTCGTTCGAAAGCGATATTCTCCAGGTTTTGCCATCTGGAAGCTCAAAGTACCAACTTTTGCCCCAGTTTGCTTGGTCCTGCCTCTTGAAAGCTTGGAAGTCTCCAAAGACCTTTCGCATTTCAGATGGAGGTGCAGGTGTTCCATACTGCTGGCGGTATCGCTTGTCAAACCATCGCCCGATATGGTACTCCCACTGTTCAGAACCACCCCCTGCGCCTGTAAATTGGAAATAGTTGTTAGCCGTGACATATCACCTTGCATGGGAGGGTACTTACCGAATGGCTTCCCAACAGAAAAGAAACTGTTGTCAACTTGTTGGTTGAGGTCTCGGGCAACTCCAAACAAACATCCATTCATGTTGTGGCCGCCGAAGTCGAAGAACATCAGTGAGTTGTACTGGTCATCAGGGTCGAGATCATGAGCGTAGTATTTGTATAGGTATCGCCCCAACGACTCTGTCTCCGTGAAGAAAGCGATGTCGGATTCATCGCTGTCGTGAAAGACCTCAAGAATGATGCCCCGGTAGGCGTCCTCAAAGTCTAAGGTCCATTGGACAGGGATGGTGAGCGCTATCTTGACGATGCGGTACCTCTGTGACTTGCAGATAGCGAGGGCGGCGTTTCGCACAACGGTGACGAGGCCGACGACGCCTTTCCTTAGCTGGTTTTTAAAGGTTGCGTCGTCCTTTCGCTCGGTGAGGTGATGGGCCAAAGGGTATTCTTCAAGGAGCTCGTCGCTTGCACGAGCAAAGACGTAAAAGGCGTATTTGGCGGAGGTCTCCTGGCGGCCGGGATCTCGATCCGGCAGATAGACGGGTAAGGAAACGTCGTCGAAAGGGTAGATGGCAGAAGGAAAGTCTGCGGCATAGTATGTGTTGTCGGGATTCATGCTATCCTTGTTTTCGACGACGACTTCGAGCCCGCTTGCCGTTCGCAGGCAGGCCCGAGTGCTGTAGCTGCCAAGGTCAAGCCCCAGAGTCCTGTGTGTGACTGCAATTAGCACAACCCCAAATTGGGCTCTTTCGGGAGCTTCTCACACGTCCTCAAGCTGAGCGCCGGGATTGCGTCGAAAAGCCATGGTTGCAGTCGGGGATGCCAGTGTCGGTGTGCGCCGGCAGACACCACAAAGACTCAGATGCAAACAGCAAGATTGATGAGGCAGGGAACGCGGAGGTGGGCAGCTACAGTGGAGTTCGCCCCTCCAGCTGGCGAAAGGGCTGCCGGCGACTTGGAGGAAGGAGCGCCCCACAACCCGGAGCCTGTTCGCACGCTGAAGGCTAGGCAAACGACCCAGCGCAGAAGAAATAAAGGCAACCTCAGCCAATGACCTTAAAACCACGAAAGCTACTTCGTACAGCCTAAGCGAGTTGACGAGCAGAAACGACAGATCGATTTCGAAGCCCAGCTATTCGCCGCTTTGCGGCAGGGATCCGTTGCCACGCGCAGCGGCAGCTGAGATTTGAGAACCGGCGGAGAAAGCAAACAACGACGACCTGGGGCACTTCCCCTCCGGCTACCAGGGCACCCCACACCACAGCAACGGCAGGCAGGTGCTCTTCTGGCCTGCTGGCCTCTCTTTTCGAACCGACCCTCTTGGTTCCGCAACTCTTCCCCCATCCAACGCCGCTGTACTACGGACTTAGAGACGGTTTCTTACGATGGATTACCAACCGCCTCCCGAAAGATCCCCCCCGGGCGGATCGGGGCCCACACCCACGCTGGACGAGTTTAGAACCATGCTCGACAAGATAAACCGTGAGCGAGATCGCGCCGCAAACAAAATGGACGAACAGCTGTACTCTATCATCACAGCGTACCGGAGCGCAGACCAGGTTTTCGTCGACCGCCACTCGGCGTGCCTGCAAGACCTCCTCATGGCTTACCCTCTGGCCGCTACAACATGCCCATGGGCCAGGCCTTGCGCAAATGTTCCTCACCAGGGCTCGTTCTTTCATGGGGGGCTGGTCATTCAATTTCACCCCTCCGGTTCTGAACTGGGAGCAAACATGATCGGCGATACATCTACGCCTCCGTCGCCCAATGCAACACCCGAAGTCGCCCAATCCCAGCCGAGCTCTGTCTTTGACAGCGCCATTCCGCCAATCCGGGATCGATCCCCCTCTGTCTCGGAGCCCACATCTTCCCCACTGTCTGAAACGACCTCGTCACAATTCAACTCATACGAACAGGATCCTCAAGATAGCCCGCATCAACCTTCTTCCCCCTCCACGCATCGCGCTGCCGCGCCGAAGTCACAGCCCATCCAGCCGCAAACACGTCAACACTCCCCAGACGAGCCCGCACCGTCTCAAGTCGTCCCCTCTGGCCCGAAACCGAACCCGCCTCGGCCTCCCCAAGCATCCAGAAAACGCAGAAAGAAATACCCACTAGCCCGCAAAGGCATCGCCCGCTGTTTTGATTGCAATCGCCGCAAGGTTGGATGCAACCGCGGCTTGCCATGCGACGCATGCAAGGCCAATGGCAGATTGTGTCGTTACCCTATTGATCCCAAATGCAGTGGGTTCCAAGGGGTAGGCGAGAAGTATGTCCCATGCGCGAAGTGTAAGAATGCTGGGAAGGAGTGTCAGTATGATTCTGGGGTGCTTGCGTCAGGTGCCAGTCACCCTTTGGTGGGAGCGGATGTGGAGAGGAAGGAAGGTCGTGGTGGAGGGTAGAGATTGACGCTGACGATGTTATGACAATGGGTTGGGCTATTTACAGTGTTTGGGGGGGTGGATGTCCACATTTGGTTGACTTTGGTACCGGGCGCTTGATCCTAGCGGATATTAACATGACTTTACGGCAAGACCTCATCGACGTGATGAAATTGGAACACAGTAGTAGTATTTATTAAGGGCGAAGGCCCAGCCGCAACCTCTTCCTTGGTCTCTCAATATCGTGAGAACCATCGGGTGCTTTTCTTGGTAAATCTGGCCTGCCATATGGGTTCTGTGACGACTCTCAACTTGATAGTCCAGCTGACCAGGCTGGTGTGGACCTCCGAGCAGGCCCCATATCCGGCGCTCGGCTACTGGTCCGCTGCAAAGGGGGGCGCCTGTATCGGCGACGGCGTGGGTGTGGCGAAGGCTGGAGGTCCTCGGCGTATTCTCTCGCCAAACTCATTGTCTTGTCCTCCAACTACCGGCCTCTACCTGGCTTGCAACGTATCCAAGATACCCGCCAAGGCTTTCTTAGCAGGGCCTGAGTCGGCATCTTCATCATTCCAGTCTTCAGGCCGATCAGGATATCCTGGAATGTTGAGCTCTCTAATGTCCTGGTTTCTCCTCCCAACTTGTGCAGTGTTGGAAGACGGATCCATGTAAAGGGGCAGGATCATCGGTTCCAAGCCCGTCATCTGTTTGTGGCGGTGGCTGTAGAATTGGTACCACTGCACTAACTTCAGCAATACACCGTCGTCCGTCTCGATAAGAGACGGGAATACCCACCATTTGCCCTGCTTTGGACAATTGAAGGAGTAAGTCGTATGATCCGTGGTGTGAAACGACATCCGTTCTAGGACAACCAGACTGGATTTCGTTGCCTTCCACGGTGCCTGCGTTGTCAGGCCTACTGGAGTGGTAGGGATGACATACGAGCTTGTATTGCTCACCCCCTCTGAGTTTGATTGATTGGTCACCCTTACCAGGGGGCCTGTTATCATCTCGATCGACGTTCCAGTCGTCGATGTCGACGAGTTTAGTCGCCATGTTTTCCCACTTACTGGTGGGGTTCGATCGACGTTGAAGCGCAATAGCTGCGCCACGTTGAAGGAACTTCCGAACAGTCAAAAGGTTACTAGCTGCGAAAGCGACAGCCCTTGCAATCCTGGCAGAGCTGTATCCTGTCAGTAGTCCATTCGGAAAGGGGAAGGAGGGGGAAGAAATGAACGTAAGCTGCTAATCGACATACCTATAATTGAGTGGCGAGAACTCGTTCGTGAACTTGACCTGAAGGCCATAGTACGCGCAGATAGATATAATCATCATCTTTGTATACGGGTTACGAGCTGACCCGCCAGAGATGACTACCAGACACGGTCCCTCAAGGCTGCTCTTTTTGACGAACCTGTTAGTTCTGGTGACCTCCTCCAGAAAAACCTCCAGAGGTCGACGTAGCCCTTTCTTGTATGCCCTGACAATCTCGTGTCTAGCCAACGTCATCCGGCGGTCAACCTTACCATCTGGCGCCAGCACGTGAAAGACCCCATTTCCGGGAAGCTTTCCGGGTCTTCACGCTTGACCTTGAGGTTCATTTCGTTGACAAACCTTTCCCACTCACTTTCGGGGACATCGGCCTTGAAGAGTTTGTCATATTGGCGGTCGAACCATTCTGAAATGTGCCACTGCCACTCCTCGGAACCTCCGGTAGTGCCTGTTTGGGAGTGTAAGAGCATTTCTCACCGCACTCTATGAGAGATCATGATGGAATGCGAGAGGGTGGGTCATGGGGATGAAAGGGGGCCGGAAAGCGGCACTCGCTGCGACGATGGCTTGAACGAAGACTGGACCAGAAGTTGACTATCTAAACTTGAAGCAGTCTTACCAAATTGGTAGCCACTCTTGAGGAAGGAGGTAAACTCTGGGTTTTTGGCGTCTCTGGCAAGAAAACATCAGGTGTCATTCTGTGCGGCCCCAAGAGTAATGGTTAGCAGACAACACAAACTGGACGTTGGGGGGGCGGACTAACAAGGCAATGCCCTCCGAAGTCGGAGATGAGGAAGGACTTAAACTCGGGCTGCGAGTCATCGTCCGGGCGCAGCTCATCGGCAAATTTCTTCAGAAGCAGCTGGGCATCGGGCCTCAGACTCTGTAAGGAAGAAGATGTTGGACTCATCGACGTCGACAAACACGGACTTGACAATATCCTGGTATGTGGTTTCGAACTCCAGGGTCCATTGCACTGGGATTGTGAGCCCGATTCTTATGATGCGCATCCTCTTCGTCTTGCAGAGATGTTGGGCCTGTCTTTGCATCTTGCGCAGAATCCCTCGGATGCTGCCCTTCAGAAGCTGCCTGGTATTGCCGTCTTTGAGAACGTGTTCCCGGATGAACCGTGCCTGCGGGTGGTGCTTCAGCAGGTCGTCGGATTTATGGACCAGAGCATAAAACAGATATTTCGCTGGGACCTGGAGGAATCTCGGAGCTCGCAACGTGACAAAAGCCGAGAAGTCGGCGGCGTAATGGGTGCCCCCGGGACTGACGTTCTCTTCCTGGTTCTCAACTGCGAAATCCTCACCATCGCGGTTTCGTACCAGCCATGCACGGGCACCGAAGGTCCCAATGTCAATGCCGAGGGAGCTGTCGTACGAGAAAACTGTGAGCATGCTGCGTGCAGGAATGGGGAAACATAAGAGGAAAACCCACGCTTCATCTAAGATTGCTTTGGTAGGCGGCACCTGACGATTCGATGGCACCTGCATCGTGGACGGCACGGACTGCATTCGCGATGAGTGAGGTAGGCTTTCGGAGCCAAATGGGACGGAAAGCCGCCTAAAGTAAGATGGTAGGTAATACCTAACTCAGCAGCGGCTGTGCACAAGTTTTGTAATAGTGAAAAGGAACCGTGGAACCAGCTTGGGAGAAATGGGAGGGAAAGGGAGGACACTGTTGTGTGTCTCGCACGGGCCACCCACCAACAAATGGAGCAACTGAGCCGTTGGAATTCCTAAATCCAAGCCAAAGCCCTCGGGTGCAGCCTCCCGCACGCTACGCCGTTTGTCCAGAACGATCAATCGCAAATGATTGGTCCTGCCTTCAGCAAAAGCTGGGACATTGCATCCCGGCACTACTCCCTAGTTCACCAAAGAATCTGGAAAGTGAGGGAACGCAAACACGCCTCCACTGCACTTTTCTCTCACGGTTGTTTTCGCCCTTCACTTTTTTTTATCTTTCCCCTATTTTGCCCATTTCAATTTCACATCATAGCTATTATTCCCTCTCTGGGCGGTATGTCTTCCCAGAAGCGTACAATATCAGACCTCGAGGCTCAGGCCAGAGAGCTGCTGCGGGATCGGTACAGCGAGTTGCAGCAAACACACGACCAGGGATCAACTCCCCATATTACGAATCTGTGCCAGAGTATCCGGGTATTGCAGAAGGAAGGCGAGATGCTGGCCGATGCCCAGGCAGCTCTGCTGAGAGACTTTGAGGCGGTCCATGGCCGTGTTGACTCTGAGGCCCATCCTTGGGCCAAGCCTTTCGATCCGTTCATTGGTGGGTCCATTACCGCGGAGGGACTTGACATTCGCTACGAACCCGCTGAGTTCGCCAGGAGTCCAGACAGCTTTGGTGATGCCCCGATGCATGCGAGCATGAGCTCCACGAACGCAATATTGCCACCAGCACCACCTTTTTCACTCCCGCTCCCGGCAATCGCCGAGCCAGAGCCAGCCGCCGTCCTCCCGTCCTCGACACTGGCACTGGGGGCTGCATCAGCGCCGCGTTCCACCAGACATGGAACCAGCACTACGGTGCCGTCACAGCCACCGCCACCGTCGCCGTCGCCTCCAAGACAACCGCCAAAACAAAGGAAACGACCAGCAAGACGGCAACCACCGGCACGGCGACGGCGACAATTGCGATCAGCATCACTGCCGCCCCTGCAAGACCGCATACCAGAGCGAGTTAAGATAAATCCTCGATGCGCCGCCAGAAAAGTCCAATCTCAACTTAAACCTTCCCCTTCCAGCGCGGACTTCAACAAACTCCGCTCTCCCTTCCCCTGCTGTGCGACCCAAGGTTTCAAAACGGGGTGCACCTCGTCCCAGGAAAATATGCATCCCCTGGCGTAAAACTCCAGGATGCGGGAGAACGTGCGACCATGGAAAGACCTGTGCGGCGTGCATCAGGAGGGGAACCACGGCGCAGTGTGTGTGCCCTAAAGAGATGGAATGCGATTCTTGCAAGAAGGACGGGGCGGAGTGTTCAAAGTGAGTTGAGTGCAAGAGGTGTAAGGGAAAAGGATGGGATTGTCGGTATTCGCTGCCGGACGCAGCAGGGGTGGGGACAGCGCCGGAAGTGGATACCGTGGTGGGATCAAGCCGTTCACGTCCCAGTTTGATGGCGGTGTTCAAGAAAGACGGAGCTGGCTGGACGGTCAAGATGACACACAGTTCCAAGGGGGTCATGATGTCAGGAGGTGGCTGGTCGTGGCACTGATGGGTGGCTTCTTGGTCTTGTGATATTGATATTATTGATGGCACGGACAAACTGGGACGGGGCAAGGGCGGTGCGGTGCTGGCTTGCCGGGGGCTCTTGTTCTACAGAAGAAATGGCAAGAAATTTTCCTTATTAGTTCTAATGCATGATGGTCAACCAAGACGACAAGGACTTTGTACCTATTCAGCAACGGAGGCACGGCCGACGGTGAGGCATGCGTGCGGTCAAGGCAGACTCCGAGTCGACATACACATTCTATTGGTCGGTTGAATTGCGGTGCTGCCAAGCCAATGGCCCCTCTCTTACCCAGATAGGTGATTGGATGCCGAATCAAGCCGCAGCCAACCATCGCCTTCGCTGCGCATGCAAGTTGCCCCTTTCGGCCACAGGCAGTGGCCGGTTGGTTCCCGATCTAGGCGGCCGAGGTTGACACGGATATAACAACAGGTCAACCCCCCCTTTCATCTGCGCTCTGATGCAGTTTCTCTTCAGCTTATCTAATGGCTTCTTCTCGGTTCCATTTCTCATCATTTCCCATCATCATCCTCATCATTCTCCTCTTCACCATCATCATGGAGGCTCAGGTCCCGGAAGACCCGACTGAGCGGCAAGCGTGGATGGCGACTATGTACTACTCACATATCCGCGAGCAAGCTCGCCAAGGCGCGGGAGGGATGTGGCTTTCCGCGTGGAGTTTGTGCCAGTCCATCAACACCAGATTCCACCTCGGGTCACAGTCATCTGAATACCTGGAGCGGGATATGCATCACATGTGGTACACTTACTGCCATGCAGGCAGTACGCACCCTTCTCCTTGAACGGACGATGAACATTATTATAACTTGACTGACCACCTGACTGGACAGTGAACATCCCCGAAGATAGCCCTGAACAAGATCGTTTGGCTTTGCAGATCATCCAACTACGTGAGCAGGGCCTGCTGGTCCGAGATCAAACTGCAGACGCCGAGTCTAGGGGCCTCACACGGGGGACAACAGCCGACGGCGACGTCTGGACCGACTTACCCTTCATGATCCCTGACATGACCAAACACTGGCTCGACGAACACGCCGGCATGAGCTCTGCCCAACGCATCAGCTTCTCCAAGTTCATCGCCAAGCTGGCTGCTGCCGGTGCTGGGCGAAACGACGGCCTTTGCGGCATCGCGCTGCTGACCTTTCGCGAAGCCCTGGAGACGGATCGCCCCTTGGGCATCTCGGCGGACCAAGAACAAGCCGAAGATCCGGAGAGACATGACGCCGACCTCACCATTGCCGCGTATCTGCCGTGTGTGACTGTGTGGCTTGCCTGGGCCGGGGAGAAGATCATCCAGCTCTCTGAGAAGAAAAAGGCCTTGTCGAATACCGAGCCTGGCCCGCTGTTCCGGAACGCCAACACTGCGTCAGACACGTCTATTGGGTTCTCTGCTGAAAGATGGATCTTCTGGCTGTCTCGACTTGAGAGTCTGTCCAAGTCTTTCCAAGCTTCTGGGGAGGACACTCTTTCTGTTTATGCAACACGCATGATGGATAACATGCTCAACATAGTTGATGGCGTGGGAGGACAGCTGAAGAAGGACCTGGCGGCGGCTTATTCGAGTGGATTGGTGGAGTATCGTGTCGTGCCCATCCGTGGCGTGCATTAGGGTCAGAGCCCAGCGCCCAAGTGATGCTGCCCGTGTTACTTCGTTTGTTTCACACATTCATATGTTTCCGGTGTCGTATGGTTCTGCATCCTTTGTAATATCCTCGTTCTGTCTTGTATTCTGTCGCTCCAGATAGTTTTGTTAACGTTGTATTTACATTGCCTCGACGAGTCACTGAAGCTGACACGCCAGAGTTCCACTCAAACAACACAGCTCCTCCACACACCAGCAAAAAGGGATCAACTCCACAAAACGTGTCAGATGCAAAAATACATACAGTACCAGGGGTTCGCTGGTCGTCACCGACCCAACTACTAGTCTAGCCCTCACTGACTTATCTATGGGAGAGCGGACGGGATCCCGAGTTCTCCAGTGGGTATGGTCGTATGTGACCTTTTGTAAACGGTAGCCCCTTTTGATGGCGCCAAAGCAATAATCCGTAGCTCCACACATCGTTTTGAGTACCCTCTACCCCGACCACCCCCTGGCAAACTTATAACTCCCGAGAGCCTGATAGTGGGCAGAATATACAGCCCTCCTACTAAGCTTCGATTGAATTCCTGGTAGGCTTATTCCCATAGGTCGGTACTTAGGCCCCTTTGCAAATATTTGCATTGCGAATGGCACAATCAAATCCTCGTTTCAACCTAGAAGCGTGCCAATCCCAAATCTTTACTTTCCAGCACACGATGAATGAGAAGTCTTCCTTAATTTTGCTTTCGAGTAGGTATCGCACGGTATGTAAAGCAGTTTGTCTTTTATGCTGCGCCAGGGCAAGGCAGACTTGCAGAAACTTAGAAATGCCAACTCGGGCAGCTTGTGGAAGCGCCCGGGGTTGAAGAGGCTGGATAGTGAGTGGTACCTGGTAGAACCCCTTTATAATCTGCACCTGGTTCGCGGGATCTTCCAGGGTACATTAGGGGCTTCGCGCGGATAAAAAACCACAGGAGTTGCCCCTTCCACATGTGAGTGGTCAAGTGCATTTTGGGTCTGTCGCTCGTGACCACTGTGGTGCTCAGCCCTCTGTCAAGATGGGGTCCTGCAGCGCGTGGCCGGCCCCACATTCCAGGCTCCCCACAACTAGCGGGAGACGGCAGCGGCAGGTGCACCGTTCCTTCCCTGCCACGGATAAGCCCGCGGTAGCGTCTGGGAAGTGTGCACGCGGATTTCCTTAACAGTTCGAGACCTACAGTCTTCAGATTTCCGCAAGAATGGCAGCGACCTTGCCAAATGCAGCGACTGGGTGTGACAAAGTGCGTTATTTGCAGCAACTTCACCAATCAACATCTCCCCCACATTGAAGGTGCATCATCTGAGAGACTGCCATGCACGCCGAGCTGTATCCTTTACCCCCCCTGTTCGTTCGTCAGTGACCAGTGGACGGGGGACGGGGGACGGGGGTCGCTTCAGTCCCTCTTGGACATAGTGTGACAGGCATCCGCATCTGCTCCTTCCCCTCTCTGTTTCTCTCTCTCGCACGCGCTAGGGGGAGAACGAGAAAGTCAAGAGACGCCATGCTCATCAACATCAACAACACGGCCGAGCTTGCGGCATGGTCGACGGGCGCCTTTTTCGCGTGGTATGTCGTCACTAGCTTCATCAGTTGGTATCGACTGCGGCACGTCCCTGGCCCGTTCCTGGCGGGTTTCTCGTACCTCTGGCACCTGCGCAAGTACGCGCTCAACGGCCACGGCGGACCGCTGTACGAGAACCTCCACAACATCTACGCCGACGGCGGGCCCTTCGTCAAGATTGCGCCTGGCTACGTGGTCACCAACGATCCCGAGGTCTTGCGCCTGCTCGCCGCCACCAAGAGCCCGTATGGCCGCCACGACTGGTGGAAGGCCGGCCGCTTCCATGCCGAGTACGAGAACCTCGCCTGCATCGTCGACACCCAGGAGCACGACATCCTGAAGGCCAAGACCGCCAGCGGCTACAGTGGCCGCGAGGCCGGCTCCGACTTCGAGCCCGCCATTGACGAGCAGATCGCCGCCCTGGTCGCCCTCGTCCGCCGCAAGCACATGTCTGACGCCGATACCCTGAAACCCACCGACATGTCCGCCCTGATGCGCTGCTTCACCCTCGACGTCATCACCCGTCTAGGCTACGGCAAGTCCTTCGGCCACCTCGAGAACGGTGAGGATGTCGTCGGGTACATGACAGGCGTCGACGACGTCATGAAGTACCTGGCCCTCGTCCTCGACATCCCTCTGTTCCGCAACATTGTCTTCAACCCAATGGGCCTGCGCCTGATCGGCCCTAAGGAAACCGATAAGACCGGCCCCGGCCGTGTCCAGGGCGTCATCCACCAGATCGTGACACAGCGCTTCAAGGAAAGAGAGCAGGACAAGTCCAAAACCTGGAACGACATGGTCGGTGGCTTCATCCGCAACGGACTCACCCAGCACGAAGTCGAAGGTGAAGCCAACCTCCAAATCCTCGCCGGCTCTGACACCACCTCCAACACCCTCTGCTGCGCCATCATGCACCTCTCCATCACTCCCCACGCATACGGTGCGCTTAAACGCACCGTCGCCGATGCGATTGCCGCCGGGAATGTCCCCGCCGATCGCCCCATCACCTTCGAGCAAGCCCTTAAACTCCCCTACCTGCAGGCCGTCATTCTGGAGGCTCTCCGCATGCGATTTCCCGTTAATTACGGAAATTATAAGGCGGTCCCTCCTGGCGGCGACACAATCAAGGGCGTGTACTTCCCAGCTGGAACGGCAATTGGGCATAACTCGCTGGCCGTGACGCGGAATTCGGAGGTGTTTGGGAAGGATGTGAATCTGTTCAGGCCTGAACGATTCATGGAGCCCGAGTGTGATGCCGAGACGAAGGCGTATCGAGTTAGGAGCATGGATATCCTTTTCGGCGGTGGAAGGTGGGCCTGCAGTGGGAAGCAGATTGCCATGTTTGAGCTGAACAAGCTGCTTTTTGAGGTAAGTTTGTCTTTCATGCAAGAGGGGATTGGCTCGGGTGGGTGATAAATGCTGACAGGGAAACAGTTGATGAGGCAGTTTGACTTCCAGGTTGTCAATCCCCTCACCCCATGGACGGAGTTGCATTTCAGCACTCCGAGGTTTGTGGACGCGTTTTGCAGAATTACGGAGGCCGATTGGAACAAAGCTGCTTGAGTGAGAGATCAGTGGTAAATTTTTAGCTTGATGGGACACATGATCCGAAGGGGCTTGCAAATTTACGTGTCGAGGAGAATAAATAGACACCATATAGGAAGGCATTTTGGCTACTGTGCAGGCGGTCAACATAAGTTTTGGAGCTGCTGATATTGGTGTCGGTAACATACGATGGATACAATGTAACTATTTACTGGAATAGAACACGAAGGGACGCAAGATATACATAGGAGGAACCGATCCGTCGCTACTCACACCAACAGAGACACAATTTCCGGGGCTCACCATGAGGCATCCTCCCTCCCCTTTCCCCTAACCATTACAGACCGCAAAAACCTGCACCAAAACAAACACCCTCCCCCCGCTCTACACTCAACCATGATGCCCTCCCCCGGGGGGGGTACAACCTCGGCGTCGGCGCCGGCAACACCTTCGCCCCCTCCAGCACCTGCAACCGATGCCACTTAGTCCTATAATCCGGAATCGCCCCCTCCCTCGCAAACTCCCACAGCGCATCAAAATCCCTGCAATGCCTCAGCGGATGAAAATCCGCTAGCGGCACCGTATACCCCTCCCGCTAATTATGCGTCACAATGTCACTACTCGCCTGATACAGCCATTTCACCACCCTAAAATCCACACCACGAATTCCCCTTTCCTTCTTCGGAACTGAACAGTTGCCGCCTTATCCTGAGACAGACTGAGCTAGACTGAGCGAGGGGGTCACTGTTCTGAGCTGCCTCGGCTATAGTTGCCACGGTCTAAAATAGCCGTGGAGTTGCAAGGACCCAGTTTTGGGGCCTCGCCCACCACCACCTAGCCGCGATTTCCTTCACTCTAACAACAGCAGAGAAAAACCTATAGTTTTACCACGTTGATAAAACACTGTTTTGTATATAATATTTATCTTTTCCAGTATCTCTAAGCCTGTTATGCCTAGGTCGAATTATTCATTTTTCTAAAACAAATAATCCATTATTACAGACACTTCTTTTACGGAAGTGGAATGATAACTAGATAGCGTGGTGTGGACGATTATAGTTGTTGCTCAGTAGGCTTCCACAGGACTCTAGTACAACGCTGTGACTTCTGGGGAAGTAGGGTGGTATTGATCCAAGCTGACTACAGTGCTGAAAGCCATAGCGCTGTACTACAACCCTGTGGAAGCCTACTGTGCAGTAACTATGTAGTATTCTGATACTAAAAATATAGTTGCGACCCTATTTCACTACAATGTTGGCCTTGATAAAGGTACCTGCCAGGTAATAAGCCTTTTTTTATTGTACCAGTGAACATGCTGAGGTGAGCTGATACCGGAACTGAGGCAGCGGCTGTAAACACCTGATTATAAAGGTGTATATACAGTTGAATTCCAGGGTCTCGAGATAACTCAGGTCCCCACTGCTTTTGCGCGGTGTCATGAGCATACGACCCGTGGGCATAATTCTCGGCCCCACGGAAGCATAACTTCGTGGCCAGACCTGGGCAGACACGCACAGACTAGTCCTGGTAGTTCCAAAACCTGGACCATTTATTAAGGGCGAGCACTCCCCGCTTTATAAATCCGTGGAGGTGGAAGCTGATCACTCCCTGAAGCCGATCATGCTCACACGTTTGTGCCATCTCCCCCCCCACCTCAAAAGAAACACCTCAAAAGATATATTTTATGTGACAATTATACAACTACTGGCATTTTTGGTGGGCCACTGATTGAAGGAGTACGCCGTTAAGGCGAACTTGGATGGGAGAGAATGGAACAGTCCACATCTTGACCGAGGCTTGTATATTGTTGGATTTTACGGTCTCAGCGTAGGCCTTGCGTAAATCTTCTTTGGTATACCGAACCGCCATTAAAAGAGTAACAGATTGATGGGAAGATGAAGAAACGGTCAGGAATGGATCGAGTGGGTTGAAGATATAGAGGGGATGGCTTGTTTCGGATTCCTTGTTGTGCGTGATCAGCTTCGGGGGGGGGGGGGCGCGATCAGCTTCTGCCTTCACGGACTCAGATGGTAAACCCCCTCAGATGCAGATCGTTAATAACGAGACAGGCTGCTGCCTTCGGAGATGTACGACCCCCCATTTCCCCGAGCTGCTGCTATTTCGGGAGTTTTTCGTGTGCCCAAGAGCTGAAATCTTTCACGAATCCTCTCAGGGCTCGGCAGCTATCTGGGATGGCCACGTGCGCGTGGGAGGAGCCAAGGGCAGTACTCTACAGTACAACGACTGCCTATAGTCCGAAGCAACCGTTAACACGAATTGCATTGCCGCGACGCTCCTATTCCACATAACTTCCGCTGCTAGCGCATACATGGAAAATTTTTGGATCTGGACAGCTGATTATGACCTGTAAGTCTTCCAAGGTTCTCATCCCCTTGCACAGAAGAGGGGAAGAATGCTACTGTTGTTCGGACTCATTTAGGACATCCCCTCCCAAGCCCAAGTATCCGTCTACACGGCTCGAGCCTTTTGGTAGAGTCCCATGGCTCAGTTTGGCACTTGGCCACCGCGCCGGAACACTCGAAGGTGTATCAATACCGCTTCTACCATGCCCAGAACGTCCTCGGCGGCACCCTCCAGACCAAGACGCCCTATTACTAACCCAAAGCCCCCGCGCCCTTCACCGGGGCCTGTGCCCTACCCGATGATCCCACCTTCGCCTACTGCTCCGCTAACTCGGCCACGTGCGCATATGCATGGGGGATGGAAGTCATCGGCGTCCAACCATATGTTCTTCGGAGCCGGTTTCTACTCTTGGTTCTAATGGTACAACTATGTCTGCCTCTAGCTAAAGCCTACCAGGAGCATCTGGCCCACGTCATTAATAGTAACAACATCTTCATCAATAATCTTTACACTAATGGCATAATTTCCATAATAAGGCCAGTAGCAACTCAGATATTTTAGGGCTGTAGAATATAGACGACTTTTTAGGGACTATTATTGGATAGACTGGCCTGAAGGTCGGCGTGTTCTCGACTAGCCAGACGACGTTACCCACCTGCCGTCGTAGACCTGGGACGTCCTAAATCCTACTATCTCATGCCACATTCCGTGTAGGATTCAGCCGCCACCGACACTGCTGCTGCCGATCAAGCCTCCGGTGTATACCACTACGATTGCCGGTGTGGGGCCGGTCACTGTCGATCCGCCGGTGATTTTAACGCCGCGAATCAGCGTTCAGCCGGTTAGCGTCAACGTGCCCGTGTCACAGGTCGTCGCGCCCGTGATCGAGCCGTCGCCCGTGATCGATGTCCCGCCTAATATCAAGCTACCCGTGATTCCCATCCCGATCCCGCCCGGCTGGGTGCCGAACTGTCTTATCTTTCGCGGACTCATCGATATTCTCTGGCCGACGATAATGTCGGCGGGATGGCATTCATTGCATAGCCCAGATTTAGAAACCATGAAGCCATTCAGCTGTGACCTAGTTACCACTCTTATCTCTCCCTAGCTGCCGTTTTATACTGGCGTTCTGGCAGTGCCAGGCATCGAGTCAGCTCCGCTGACTCGATGGTCAGGGGCCTCTTCTATCTGACAAGTGTCGTTTGCCCACATAACGTTTCGTGTCTGACTCGTATTACCAGCGAATCATTGTGGGGATAGCGAGACGTGCGACTCTCAGCCTATCAGGAAAGTGAGGCAGCCTCTCAAGCGGCTAGCAGGTCGATACACGGCGTGATTGGACGGAGTCTAGCCAATGGAAAAGAGGCAGTTGCTTAACGCGCCTGGGCCATGTCACAACGCCCGATCTCGCTGTCTGCGTCAACATAACATCTCCATCGTCAAGCAAGATTTGTGAGCCCAACCCCCCTCCCCAGAAAAAAACAACATAT
>Ga0247780_1001112_pt1 | contig 18760 bp, 10 predicted proteins | sample UWRJL079202R5_FD_179927 | JGI IMG/M metagenome (GOLD analysis project Ga0247780, IMG submission 179927) | Plant litter microbial communities from Arlington Agricultural Research Station in Wisconsin, United States - UWRJ-L079-202R-5 | ecosystem: Environmental > Terrestrial > Plant litter >... | reverse complement strand
TAGCTCTCTCTCCACCTCAAGTAGTGGTAGAAATTCCCAGAAAGAATGATGAATACTATAATCAATATCAAAGGATCCTTATAAACCTCATCACAAATAACGTTGATATATTCTATATAAAAGATACTTAGAAAGAGCCTTCCACTTATAAACAAGTAATAACTGGGCTAGAAAAAGAACAGTGGAATAATTCTATGCGTGAAGAATTAGAAGAGCTTGAAAATCAACGTACATGGGAGCTGGTTGATTTACCACATGATAGAAAGGCTCTTGGAGGCCGTTGGGTATATAAAAAGAAGATAAATAATACTAATAATACTATAAAATATAAATTAAGATGGGTAGTTCAAGGATTCAACTAGGTTGAATTTCTAGACTATTTAGAAACCTTTTTTACAGTATGTAGGCCAGAAACATACTGAATACTATTTGTGATAGTTATATTAAATAAATGGCCTATATTACAATATGATGTGAAAAATGCCTTTGTGCATGTAGACATCGATTAAGAAATATACGTATAACTACTTACTGGTTTTTATAATAATAATAATAAAGTCTGTCGGCTGTGTAAAGCGCTGTACGGCTTAAAATAAGCTCCAAGGCTGTGGTATAAACATTTATCAAAGATATTAAATAAGTTGGGATTTGTTGTATTTAACTACGATGAAGGTGCCTTTATAAATCCAACTATACAGTGTATAATATTATGTTATGTTGACGATATAATAATAAGTGGTCCTGAGGCTGATAATATAATTGCCCAAATAAATAAAGCAAAGGACGATATAAAACTATAAGTATTGGGTGAAATAAATACATTCCTGGGAATAAATATCTCGATAGATTATAAAAATAATAAACTACATATGCATTAAAATAATTATATTAGAAATATATTAGAAAAATATAATAAAAATAACATACATCTAAAAAATAACCCTCTTCCAGCTAATAAATTGTAAGGTAATAATTAGAAGGCTTTGCAGGAAGAAATAACAATATACTAATAATATATAGGGTTATTGTTATATCTAGCCTTGAAAACAAGACCTGATATAGCCTTTGCAGTTCAGTACTGCGTAAGATACTGCTCTAACCCTGGAATTCTACACTTCTAAGCAGTAGATAATATATTCGGCTATTTAAATAAATATCCTGATTTAGGAATAACATATACTGGAGTAAATAATTATAATCTTATAATAAAAGCCTATAGCGATTTAGACTGGGGTAACTGCCTTGACAGTTGAAGATCAACTACTGGATATCTAACTACCCTTGGTAATAATTTAATAAGCTGGGGAGTTACATTACAGAAATCAGTAGCGCTTTCAAGCACAGAAGCTGAATATATGGCTATAACAGAACGTAGTAAAGAAACAGTCTATTTACAGAATATTATAAATGAATTAAATAATTCACTATAATTAAAAATACTAATAAATATACCTGTTATACTAGAAGATAACACAGGTGTTATAAAACTTGGTTATAATGCAGAATTTTATAAAAGAACTAAGCATATTGATATAAAATACCACTATATAAGAGAACTAGTTGAAAATAACAAAATAAGAATACTATATATAAATACTAAAGAATAACTAGCAGACCCCTTAACAAAACCAATAACCGGCCCTATACTTAATATATGGCGTAATAAAATCGGGCTTGAAAAATATCAGCCCGGGGGGGTAGAAAAATAAGAAGGTTTTTTATCTAATTATAAAGATTTTCCTTCGAATACAGAGGTTTTACTATAAATAATAATAATTTTTCCTCTAAATAAAATAAAGAGGTTTTATAATAAATAATAACTTTTTCCTTTAAATAAGTACTATAAAGAGGTTTATTTTTTCCTCTATATAATAATAATAATAAGAGCTAGTCTAAGCCTTTATAATAAAGACGTTAGATTACGGGGGGGTGTTGGGTTTTTACAACCCTAACCCGGCTAGTGTGGCTAGAACAGTGTGGCTGGATCCACACAGCCGCTCCGCGGCTGCATCCGTGGATCTGCACAGCTAAGAACGCCAGACTCCACTGCCAACCTCGTATTCAGTCAGCCAACCTCGCTTCGCAGAAGCGAGGGTGGCCAATGCACTCCGTGCACTGGCCACCCTCACGGCTATAATAACACGGCTTCCACTCTTGAAGATAGAAAGAATTAATCACCTTCAACACACACTGTTTTCCAATGCCTTGACCCCTTTTGCATCTCAACAGTAATCGGCAGAGAACTTAGCTAAATCTAAGATGATAGGAAACGTTACCTAGTTACCTTCTTATTAAAAGGAATCTATAGGCTAGCCTTACGATATTTAATCTATAATAAGGAACTAATAGTAATTATTTAGTACTTTATTAAATAGGTATTGTACTTAAGTAGTATGGAAGAACTGGTTTAGGTCTTTTTAAACTATAATAACCTTTAGTATTTCTTAATGAAAGAGTTTAGTTTATAATAGGTATAATAGGTAGAGTTAATAGCCCTATTTTATTTCCAGATCCATTACGTTAAAGGAAAAGATAATAAGTAAGCTAATGCTCTTAATTAGAGATAAGATTATAAGGACGTTAATCTAGTCCTAATCCCCATTACTGTGTTTAATAAAGCTAAGAACGGTATGTTAAAACACACATTATAAATATCAGATAACTAAACACTAAAATAAACTATTAACGTTTATATAAACTTATAAATAAAGTATAATATCTATTAGTAATAATAGGACTTCCAGGTAAAAAGGTTAGTGGAAGGAACCTGTAAGTATAAATACCCTTTAGGAGATTTTTTAAGGCACTTATAAAACTGTGGTAAAAAGTGCCTAAAGTATCTAAACTATAATAAAACCAGTTATTAGTTAGAACAGCTATTAAAAGGTGTAAACGGCACGCTTAAACTAAAAGTAAGGCTTTAATATTAAGAGAAACTGTACATTTATAACCTAAATAAGTGAAAAGAGTACGTCTAATAGGTTTATAAGTCTTAACTTAAAGGATATATAAGCTAAGTTAAAACCCTTATATAAGCTTAGCAGGTATACGCCTTCCTGGGAATAAAGAAGTTAGTTAAGGAAATAGTTAATAACTGTGATATTTATTATTAAAAGTAGAATTAGTGTTATAAACTGTATAAACTTCTTAAACTACTCCCCGTACCACAGGTGTTATAAAGCTTTATTTTACTTAACTTTATTACTAGGATTTTAAAGTTTAAGGACCCTGTTATAAAAGTCACTTATAATTAAGTCCTTATAGTAATTAACAGATTAATAAAATGGGCTTACTTTTTACTAACTTTAAAAGATATAATAGTGGAGTAACTCACTTATATCTTTAAGAAAAAGGTAATTTTATAACACCTCTGGTTAAATAATATCGTTACAGATTAAGATAAGCTAATTGTGTTAAAGTTCTAATAAGGATTAATATAAAGAATAGGTGTGAAGAGTAAGCTTTTAACAGCATTCTACCTATAGATAAACAGTTAAATAAAGCAAGTTAACTAAATACTTATAATATATCTTTAAATATATGTTAACTTTAAATAAGATAATTAGCTTAAGCTATTATTAACAGTACAGATAACCTATAACATGACATTAGTTAAGTTAACAGGTATATTACTGTTCTTTACTAATTATAATAAGGAGCTTAAACTTTATTAAGGCCTATTAACTAGCGCCCCTTAAGCTACAGTTTATGTAAACTGGATATAAGAGCTGTATAACTACCTGTAAGCCAAACTTAAGTTTACACGTAAATAAATAAAGAAGTTTACTAATAAACATTAAATTAAGTAGCTAGTATTTAAGAAAGGACTTTATTATAATGGTAAATAAGTTAAGGGACTGACTTTTTAAAAGGGGGATTATATCTACCTTTTTTCGTAAACCTGCATTTAAAATAGCTTAGTAAGAAGCTCGACTTTAAAAGGTACAGACTGTTCTAAATTAAGAAAAAGGTTGTTACCTTTAATTACAAACTAGACCTACCTGTTAATATAAAGGTGTAGATTAAGGTTTTCCACGTCTCACTTTTAAAACCTGCCTTAAAGGAAGTTCCTTTAGAAAAGAAGGTTAAGATTAACACTAACGAAGACGAGTATAACGTTAAGGAAGTTGTAGATTTATAAAGGGGAAAGAACACGTTTGAATATCTCGTTAAGTGGCTAGACTACAGCCCTGAGAGCAACTTGTAAGAACTAGTTAGAAACCTTAAGTGCCCAGACCTGATTGCAGAGTTCTATTGAAAGAACCCAGACCGATTAAAACCACTTATAAAGAACGTAAAGTGAAGATTAAACCAGTTAGTGTAGCCTTAAGGAGAGTAAGACCATTACAGGACTTAGAGCCTAGGAAGTGGTAGGAAACTCCTTAGTAGGTATAGAAGGACATTTGTTAGAGGCCTTAGCTAGGGTTAAAAGGACCTTAGACCTGATAAGGAGACTGGGCCTCTGGAGTTCCTGGTGTGTTCTGTATGAGAATAAGTACTGTTAAAAAAAAAAAAAGTTAGTAAGAAGAAAACAGGTAGGTGCGCTACCGTTACGTTAGAAAAGGCCACTTTCGTTTATTAAAAGAAAAGAGCGACGGACTAAGTTAAAAAGAAGTCGCCGGTTACGGCAACCCCCTGGAAAAGGAATTACGTGTCGGCTCTGCTAGGAGGCTTCCCCAGTTAAACTTAAGAACTGGCGTAGTTACTTCCTAGGCCTTACGCTCCTCCTTTACTATAATATTAAACTTATGGCTAAAAAGTTCATCTACCTGCTACGCTAGTCCCTTCTATTAGTCCTTAAGGTGTAAAAACTTAAAGGCCATGTCACGGAGAAGGAGAGCGGTTTTACGCTCCTTAGCGTTAAGGCGTTTCTTTTCGTTTAGAACCCTGTGTAGGATAGACAGGTCGTTTCCGTAAACGTTATAAGATAAGTATACAGCCTTACCAGCCGCCACGTAATAGTTGTATAACTTACTCTTATTAGCTACCTTACAGTCTGGTAGGCTTAGGTGGTAATAGTGATTACATTTTACGGGTATAATAATCCTGAAGGTAAGAATAAACTTAACGTTAGTAATATAACGTTTAGTTAATAAAGGCATTACGTTTCTTCTATTCTTAATCACCTGGTTAAACAATATAACGATTAGTGGAGAAAGTAAGGAATGTATAAGCAGTTCTTTATAAAAAAAGAACGTTAAAGAGGGGGAATTATGTGATGACCCTGTAAGCTGTCACTTAGGCTAGGGTGGCCTGATAAATCCCCTGTAGAAGGAACAGTGTAGAAAGGTAGTACGCACAGTATTACGTATTAGGCTAGGGGTGTAAAGACTTAAAGCCCTTACGACTAGTCGTTAAGTGATTACTTTAATCTCGCTAAAAGTGCGGTGATTATAGTAATCAGAGGTATTCTAATCACTGTGATCACTCCTTATATCAAGTGAGCATAGTGATTAAAAGTACAAAGTACCTTTTAATTAGCTAGTATAAATAGTTATGGTTATACCCATAACCATCGTGAGGGACTCTAGTTCCTCACGCTAATATTCAATTGTTCATTTATGTCCTACTATTCAGACTTACCTCTGTGCATTATAGTGATAGCGACCTACAGTGACATTAAACCCCCGTCTAGGAGTGTTAGCTTAACAAGCCGTCTTCGGAACGCCCCTTACTTGTTAGCGTCCTGCTATACGTTCTGTCTTAACCCGCGCCAGTCCTCTCGAGGCCTGTGTTGGGTGTAGGTTGTAATAGCACTACACTCCTGGAATCTTTTGGAAATTAATGGGGGTTGTAACTGCTTAATTGAATTGCTTATAGGGGTTCTATCTGTAGGCCAGAACCCCTTTCATTATAGAGCTTTCTGTAGGATTCAATCTTCACAACTGTGGTGGCTCCGGCTCACTGGCGCTCCGGCAGTGCCAGGCATCCAGTTATCTCAGCAACCTCAGCTCCTTGGAATGGTGTGGCTTCGATATACCCCCCTTATGAAAAAACGCCCCACTACCACTTTAGCCAATCAGAATCCACAACTACAAACACCATCTAAGGGTCTGAGGCTGATTTGCGCAAAACTGGCCTCAGCGTCATCAATACCAACCAGCTATCTATACCTAACCTCTTACTTACTATTCAACGCCGTGCATCCAGCTAACCACTTGGCTAAAACTTTTAAATAGGGGCTTATTTTATAGCCTTTTCTTTATTCTACCTAATGGTATAATTTTTTTTAAGGTGCATGCCCTATAGGCCCAGAAATCTTAAGAAGAAAAAACTATATAATGAAATTATTATAAATAATTAATTAACCTAAGATATGAAAATTATATGAAAAATACCATCAGATCCGGCTAAATCCTAGCATTTTGATGATATGTTTTTGGTTTTATTATATTCTCGATAAAGTAAAAACGAATAAAGATTTATCTACTTATATAAATTATACCTTTATTATTCCAAAAATTACTTAGCTGAATAATACTCCTTGTTGAAAGGCATGATGGAATCACAAAGCATTGGAGAAGTGGTGTGTGAAGTGCTTGATTGTTTTCTATCTTCAAGAGCGGGAGCCGTGTTATTATAGCTGTGAGGGTGGCCTGTGCACGAAGTGCACTGGCCGGCTTGGCTGGTGCGAAGCGAAGTTGGCTGTTGGAATACGAGGTTTGTTGTGGAGCGTGGCTTTCTTGGCTGCGCCGATCCACGGCGCCAGCCGCTCTGCAGCTGCGTGCACCGAGGCGCTGTGCCTTGCACACGCGCTGCGCGCGTTGTGCACCTCTTTATGATGGTATAACTAACACTCCTATTATAAAAAAAAACTGCCATTATACTTAGCGTGAAAGGCCATTCTGATGATATGTTTTTTATTTTATTATCGTTATTATATTTATAATATGTATAAGAAAGACTAGGTAAATAAAACCAAATCTTTTTTTTTCTTTTTACCTTTCTTTCTTATTTTCTATTAAATAAAGTAGCTACCCTTATAAAAAATAAATACTGAGTTAGATTTTATTAAGCTTTAACTTAGTATATAATTTTTTTACGCACGGACTTATATTAGCTAAAATCGTTCCGGTGATCTATTTCAGATTTTCAATTCTCTTAAAATCAGCTTTTGCATTAAGGTTGCATCTCAGCCAATATCGCTCCAAATTAAACTCTGATTGAAGATTCAGAATCCTCTCAATTAGAAGATCTTCAGCATATATTTATTAGTATAGTAGAATAAAATGGGGGCTGAGAATCAAGAAAAGTAGTCAGAATTTTTTTCGATTTGGAACCGATGACAGTGAAGCCGTTTTCGCGCAAATCGTCCACAGACCCTAATTTTGAGTGTTTCTCTGGTTTGGCCTCACTTATACAAAGGCACAGACTACCCAACAGACCCCCCCCTGGCCGCAGCTACAACACTCAAAAATAGGAGCTGTGCTTGCAGAGATAAGAAATATCAAGGAAAAGAAGAGAAGAGAGATCTGATGGGCGAAGTTCATCCAATATACACAACGGTGTTGGTCTGGTTAGAAGGATGTTTAAAGTTCTAGTAACGTTAGTGCGCACCAGGGTCAATCGGTATACGCGCTACGCGCGAGATGGGAATAGCTCTATCACGGGCTCCATGGGCCTTAGCCCGTTATAACGAGATAGTTCTTCTCAGATAGGGAAACAACAACAACTAAATAAAGACAAGCGAAAGAATAAGTAAAAGCTAAGAGATAACAGTGAGAAGAGGCTCGGAGTAAAAGCTCCAGTGCTTACAAGGTTGCTCTGCCGGTGCATGTTATGTAAGTTAAAAGGATGGTAATTAGTAGAGAGCCAGGTTCATTACTTTGACACCACTGCCGTAGGTGGAAAAAGGGGGGGTGGGGTATGCAAGCGGTTGTAACCGCCTAATTCAGCGACATCCGCTGCTGGATCGGGAGGTCGAGACCGCGTTACTAAGACTAATGGCCCTCAGTGTCGCGGCCTTCCCCGCCGGGTTAGGCGGCATCTAATACAGTAATCAATCTCTGTAAGCCCCACATTTCTCTTTACGTTATAATAGCCGGCTAGTTTCACACCCCTCTCTTATTACCACCCATTTCTCCATTTAAATGTATCTACTAGTGACGTAACGACCCCACACTGCTAAGAGGTTAGTGGAGTTTACTAATTTAGTGACTTATCTTAGTTTGCACTAGACTGTATTTACTGTAATCTACTGTTGACGTAAAAATCTCAAACCTGTTACGGCCTGCTCCTGTTACACTAAGGTGAACAGGTAAAGACAGATCGTAGTAGCGGACAAGGTCCCTGACCGAGGCCAATTTCTACAAGATGATGGGAAGTGTCAGAAACACTACACTGGAAAACTGGGGGTTGTAACTGCTTAATTGAATTGCTTGTTGAGGTTTTAGCCAGAGGCCAGAACCCTTTTATTTTATAGACTTCTTTGAAGGATTCAGTCCTCGTACTTGTGGAGGCTCAGGCTCACTGGCGCTCTGGCAGTGCCAGGCATCCAGTCAGCTCTGCTGACTAGATGACTGGGGCCCCTGAAACTCCTCCTTTCTGACAGGAAGCAAGAGTGATTGAATGAAGGCTAGCGCAACTCTCCGGGCAGTACACTGTCAAGCAAGTCGCAGACTCAGAGGTTCCAAACAGTAAGTCTCACTGAACAATGTATTGCTAGCGTGAGGAACCAGAAGGGTCCCTCACTCCATCACAGCGCGATGGCGATATCTATACTACTGCGATTAACAAGTAACTTCGTACCGTGCTCAGTTGTGCTTAGGGTGCTCAGTGACTGATCACTACTGAGCGCACTGAGCATCGTATCCTGCTCAGCTGGTAGCTTGTGCCAAGACCACTGATCACTTGGCACAGTGTCCACTGTACAGTGCGTATTTGTCCGCACTGTCTTTCGGGGCCACGTAGGTCCGGGCCGCTTAGCTGGCGACCTGTGGGTCGTCACAGCACCATCTTCTTAGCTCTATCACTATACTAAGTACTAGCACCTTTATTATAAACAGGCCCTATCCTACCGTTAAGCTAATCTGGTAGTAAAAGAAGAAGCACTGCTATTAGTTTACTGACCCTGGGATCACGATCTGACACTGCCCAGAGTTACCTACATATATCACATAGTAAGATCATTCCTTTATCACTTACACAAATTTTATAAATTTAGATCTTTATATAAGTTACTATAATACTGGCAGCAGATTAGTAACTTTCCTAAGGGGGAGACTAACACTACCGTTTCACTATTAATAGATCTTATCAGCATTAATATAGTAGAGTATTAGGGCAGACTAATAAATATCTTCTTTAATCTTAATTACACTTAGCTGTATGAAGTTATATTTAAACTTACCCTTTTATCTTTTTCCCTTAATTTAAACACAGATGTTCTGCAATTTCTAACAGCGTATTACTACCTAGATAAGCTTAAAGCCTTTTAACTATTAAGGTATATTTCATTTACCAGCTTTAAGTTTAAAGAGATACTAATATTATTATCTTTAAAGAGTATTATATCAGATATTATTAATAAGACCACCTTTACTACAGTACGTTACATTTCTAAACAGTTTACTTATATGTCTAGAGATAAAGAAGAAGAGGAGCATTTACGGCTACGTTAATAAGAGGCTAATAGCTTTACTAACTTTGTCTTACAGTAGTGGTTAATTAGCAGAGAACTAATACCTTAAGGGTTTAAGGTGTAGGAGCTTAGTGTTAATCAGGCTATTAGTGTGATTTTGTTAAAGTGGTAGTAGATATATAGGAATTTAAAGCTTATAAAATATGTTAATAACGTCTAACAGGTCCTGTATAACTACTTAGACAAACCAGATAAATCAGCCTTAGAAGTTTAAGACCTTAACGTTAGTGTGCCTTATTTTATTATATGGGATAATAAGCCTACTATGCCTTTGCTAGTTAAGGAAGTCTACTTTATATTAAAGGATAAAACCTTAATTAATAATGTCTTAGTTATATAAGCAGGCTAGCATATTTAATATTATTAACAAGTATTAAGTGAGCATAAGGCATTAGGAGTAAGTATTATAACCTGCACCCGACACAGGCCTTAAGAGGACTGGTGTGGGTTAAGACAGAACGTATGGCAGGACGCTAATAGGTAAGGGGTGTTCTGAAGACGGCTTGTTAAGTTAGCACTCCTAATTGGGGGTTTAATGTCACTGTAGGTTGCTGTTATTATAATGTATAAAGGTAAGTTTAAATAGTAGGATATAAATGAATAATTAAATATTAGTGTAAGGAATTAAAGTTCCTTATAATGGTTATGGGCATAATTATAGTTATCTATACTAACTAACTAGGAGGTACTTTATACCTTGCTTATGGCATCGCAAGTGCTTGTTATGCGAGCACCTTACACCGCGTGAGCGTTCTGCTTGTGAGGTTTCTCCTGCTTGCGATGCGAGCACTTAGTATGCTGTGAGCAGCACCTCATTAGTCGTAGGGGCTTCGGGTCTTTGCACCCCTGGCCTAGTGCGCCCGGACGGTGTACGCCGTCCTCCCGCACTGTTCCTTCTGCGGGGGATTCGTCGGGCCGCCCCGGCCCAAGCGACGGCCTGCAGGGTCGTCACACCTACCGCACACGCCTTAAAAGGCTGCTTATTAACGTTTATTACGATTCTTCCGTTACTAGTAAATGTGCGTTTCTTAAATGTTATCGTTTAGCTAGGTTTAAGGCATTTACAGAATCTAACATTAAGGCTAGGTGGATAGTAATTAGCCTGTAGCCTATTAATATGGTAAAGCCTTTAATGAGTAAGCTCCTCTTAAGGAATTCTAACCAAACCACTACCTTAAAGCTCACTAACCGCGACTTTAACATTTATACGTTCTAAAAGCCTATCTTAGAAGATTTTAGCGATAAGCAGGTGGTTTGGTCAACCCTAAGGAAGTTTACAGAGTACAGGGAGCAGGCTAGGCAATTTGGGCAGTTAGTTAAGGTAATGTTAACAGATAAGCTGTTTCTCCAGAAGGTTAGTAAGGCTTTAGATGAAAAGGACTTCGAATTAACCCTCTGTAAGTGAAGAATTGAATCGCTGGAGGCTGAGCTTAATCGGTTACAGCGCATTAAGAGGAGGAGGGTTAAACTGGATCCAAATACGCAGTTCGCAAACATCAAGTCGATTCGCGCTGCACAGAGGGCCGTGGGGCGCAATCCAGTGAAAGATTTAGATTCAGAAGAAGAAGAGGAATCTAGTGATGTAGAGAGTTATATTCAGGTGCTTTGAATTGACCGTTTTTTTCGTTGTTCTGTAAAGGGTGGTGGTTGTGGGGCCTGTAGTTCGGCTTGTTCCGCTTCAGGGGGTGTTTCGCTTCAGGGTGCACGAACTTATGTATCTAGATAGACATGTTTTTCTTCAAGCAGACATTTGAAGATTGAAACATGACCCCTTCTAGTGAATCTGATAAGTGGAGGCTCAGGGTCAAGAACTACATCATTGACATTGACTATCGAGGGGCAAGTAAACAGTCAGCCCCCACACTTAACCCTCGCAGCCCCTCACCTCGAAGCCCAATTACTGTTTCCCGCCTCCGAATTCCCCATCTCGAACATGGAAATCCGCTGATCCAACTGAGCCCTCTCGTCCTCAATCTGCTGCAATTGCAATATCCGCTGCCGTTGGACATTCAACACCTCTCTTCGAGCACGCAACGCTTCCAGTTCAGGTGCAGTATGGGAGTTTGGCGCTGGGACGGCAACAGGGAAATTGGGGTTGACTTCAGGGAGCTCGCTGTTGGCGGGTGTGTCGTATTGTGTGGGTGTGCTCCAGGCTGAACTGTGCCCGACTGGGGGGTTGCTGGGCGGAGGGAGCGGTGAGTCTGGGGAGCCTGAGGTGAGGGATGAGTTTTGGATTGGGTTGGTGTTGAGGCTAGAGTTGTAGCTGGGGTCGATCTGTGTGTTGTTAGTGACAATTCATCGACTGTCGCAGGGGAAGGGATATTACCTCGGGGCTGGAGTTTTGAGGAGATGCCGCTGAGTTGAAGGGCATCACTGTCGTCTTATCACTCGCCTTTGCGACCACTGCTTCGATGGGACTCGGGTCCCTGACCTCAACTTGCATCTCGGCTGGCTGGTACAGGTGGTTCGATCGGTGGCGTCTGATGAAGATGATGATGGCAATACACAACAGCAAGACCGCGGCCCCCACCCCGGCCCCAATTCCAGCTTTGGCTGCCGTGGAGAGGCCAGAGGAGTCGATGTCGTTGACAGGAAGTGGGCTGGTTGGCGAGGGTTTAGGTGCAATTGGGCTTGATCTTGACTCGGATCGCGTTGGCGAGGGCCCAGTTGTACCAGTTGGGCTTGATCTTGATGGCGTTGGCGTCGTGGTCGTCGCCACGAATTTCAGGCCAGGTGTCAACGGGTGAGTTTCGAGAATGGACAGGTCCGAGGATTTCCATCGGATTTGAATCATAGCCAAGGTGACGGATCCAGATGTGGCATATGATTTGTAGGAAAGCGCAGGCGCGCAGCTAAAGCCACTGACCACACAGAGCCAAGCAGTTTCTCCAGCCACCTCGGTTGGCCCTTGGTCCAAGGCGGTACCAGTGGGAGTGCCGTATCGTGTGCAGCCCGGTTCGAAGCCTGAGGGACAGATGGCTGGCGAGTAGTAGCCGACGAGTTTTTCCCAGTATGTGTACCAATTGGGCGGCATGCAGGTCGACGGTCCGAATCCTGTGTATGCGAAGGCGCTGGTCCCGCAGGGGGGAGTCCAGATGGTGGATAGCGCTCCCGCGGGTGATACGCGAGACATGATGCTATTCCCAACTCCTTCGGTCGCCTTCAACGACGTGTGATTGTCAGGTCGCGTCGAGAGACAACGTAGAAATCACCGCTAGACGTTGTCAGAGGAAACTTGCACCCTGACCCTTCCGATCCGGAGGGAAACTCTTGACTCCGATCAGTCGCTGTGGCGCTTTCAGCCGCTGCAAGTGACTGCCTCAGTGTCGAATCACGAGCCTGCAGATCCAAACTGGCGTCTGAGGCGCTCGGTGCGCCCAATCGCTGATGGCGAGATCCCCACTGATGAAATTGCATTGCTGGCCACGTGCGGCCCAGATGGCTCGATAAGGTAAACAGGGATAAAAACCTGGAAGTTATCCGAGATAAGAGTGAGCCTGGTCTGTTTGTTTGTTGCATGGACAATTCCGTCAACCAGCACTGAAACGGGACTTTGCATCCATTGAAAAAAGTAGCAATGGTGACAGAATTCAACGTCATTCCAACCAGTCAAGCCCAACTAGTAGTACCTGACAGTTGTGATCAGTATCGAGATGGACGCTGCCACTACCTGAGCCACTGCCAGGGAAGTGGTCAAGTCAGCGCCGGCTCCCCTCGAAACCAAGACAGCAAGCCAGACAACACCGACACTGAAAACCCCCACCGAAACAAGATACGGTAGTTCAAGCCCAAGGTAAAATGCAAGGCTCGTACTGGCCTCATTGAACGTGCACTGAACGGCCTCGCCGCTCTCTCCACAGGAAAGTTGACCCGACGGTGACCGCTGGAATAGGTCAGCTCGCTGAGGTTCGTGGCATGGAACATGCTAGAGGCCCGGGACTTACAGGATGGAGTAGATGCAAGTCTGCTGAGCAATGCCTGCTAATGTATCCGACCAGTACTTAGCTTTCTCCGGATTTTGAGCGCATTTCGTGAGTCGGTCAGAGTTTTTTCTCTCACGCTTCATCCGCTCAAATCGCTCCCAGGCTATATATCTGCCGCCAACGCCCGCCGATAATCGATAGGAAGACCCGCTTCCCGCTCTTCAAGGCGCTTCTCAGTGTGGTACTCATCAACGCACTGACAACAGTCTGCTTCGCCGTGCTTCCAGCCCTCAAGTCAATCCCGTATCGTTTTGCAGTCGTTGAGTTTGCTCAAGATCGAGTGGGAATTAGTATCAGCCCATTGAGACGCCCACCACGGCCGACTTTGCCTTCGAATTCAAACTGGGGTTCGTTGGCTATGATTAGATACAGTATTCTCAGGCAGTTGTTGGAAACAGGGCTCAAACTCACATTGACTTCGGCAACCTTTACCACCCCATAACACGGGAGCCATCGCCTCTACCGCCCCAAATCGCGGAAGCAGGCATCAACAAGTCGGGAATATATTTCACTTTCATCCTCGCGATACATCTGCCATTTCTCAAGCGGTGCGTAAATGGGGCCATAGTGCTCTTGTTCGTTTGGAGACTAGGATTCGTAGCCAGATTCATGACCGAACAAGCCGTCGTCTTTGGCGATTTTGACTCTTCGTCCCACTATTGTCTTCTCTCCCGTCCCTTTGAAGCATGGCACCCGAATTGCATCCTGCCCATCTCGGGGACCGGTCAATGCAGACGAAGCAAACGTGGCCTGTCTGTACAAGTGAGACATCTGCAGGTGGTGGTATGGGGTATTTAAGAGGAATGGTCGGGGGCATATCCGGTGGGGTTTCGGATGCCTTTTCACCTCGCTCGAGATCTATGGGGTTGCGGCTGGTTGACATTGTTCAGGGACTATCTTGCGTGCTTGTGATTTGCGTTCAATGTGACTCAAGAAGATATCTCAACGTTGCGTGTAAAAGAAAATTACTCAAAGCCTCACGATGAAGTTGAAGAAACTGAGGCAAGGCCCTGATCGGGCAGCATCCCAGAGGCAGCCCACTAGCCCAAAACATAGAAATCGTGCATTCTCGTGTAACCACATCTTTACCTCTGGAGAAGGTGCACTTTGCTATCGTTCCAGGTTTTACTGTCGACTGCTTGAACTCATCGGGAAACATGAAACAGGCCTGGATTTCCTCAAGCGGCAGAAAAATGCAAATCAGCACCTGAAAATAGAGCCCAGCGGGAGAAGTGCATGACTGGAAGGAAGTCGCTCTTAAGGGAGCCAGAGAAGCATTTACATCGCCACCGCCACCAAAGCTTTGCTGTGTCACGTCTGTTGAGCCAGGTGTCTTGGCTGTGGTTCTTGTCGTCGGCTTTGACTAGGTACGGCAGTTTTGAGCTTTATAGTTTGTGAAGGGTCAGAGGGCAAACTTACAGTTAGACTTGATGCTGGTAAGATGGCTAGTTGGGTATCACAGAACGTGTTGAACCACTCGTAGAAGGCGATGGCTGCAGGCTGCACGAAACCAGCACCGAGAGCCGTGTGGGTATCGTGTCAGGACCAGCAACTCGAGGCTCTGGCAGCATCCGCGCTGATTTCAAGCCCCAGGAACCAGGAACGCAGACCGCCCGAGGTGACCGTTGGCGCCCTGTTCCCTTTTTTGTTGGCTAAGAAAAATACCTGTTCAGTCTGTGCGCGCAGGGTCCCCCCACACACAGATGAGATGGAAGGCTTATATTCTGCCAGATAGTGAGATTGATGGACCGGTTGACAGCGCATTCTATTGCAAGCGTCTTGGTCGAGGCCCGATAGACCTCGCATTCGGATTCCGCGGCGCCCGAGTCCTCGCAACACCGCCTTTTCGAGAAGTGCAAACCCTGCAAAGAGAGGGCCTAATGCTACCACCTTCTCTTCAACCTCCTGGGAGACTGAAAGTTAACCTCGCGGGAGTGTGAAAGTCAATCTCGTGAGAGTCCGAAGGTCAAGCTCCTGGGAGTCCACCAAGGGTGAATCAACACATAAGATAGATATAAAAACCTCTTGACCTCGCCGCCTTTCTCCTTCTAGCATCATCATCACACTCCCAGTCTTATCCCCAGCACCAGCCTCTTCCCGACATCACTTCCACCTTTTTTCCCCTCTAAAGACATCGCTCTGAAAACCGCTAAAAATATACTTCACAACCCTCCTCGCCGCCACCCTCACCCCCATCTCGGCCCCCGACACCGTCCTCGGCTGGGCCCAAGACGCCAAGGGAGTTTGGGTGGCCAACAACAAGGTCTACAGCCGCGTCGGCAACTTCAACAACGTCCACGAGTCGTGCACGCGCATGAACTCGCAACAGGTCTACACCGACAAGCGCATGTGCGCCTACTGGGTCAACGCCAAAGGCGAGAAGCGCTACGGCTACTGCGCCAACCGCAACAACAGGGTCGACTGTGTTCCCGGTTGCGAGAGGTACGACGTGTGCAACCTCTCGCAGGAGGATGGCAGTTGCAAGTGGGGACCGGCCGCGTGCATGGAGAAGATGGGCTGCGGTGGTAGGGCGGGCGACGCGGATTGCCTTAACATTAGTAGGTTTTTTTCCGCTTGATGTGCTGGCCATGATTTGAATGTGCTGACGAGAAATCATCAGGCTCCAGTAAGATTTGCTAGTAGATCCATGGGACTTTAACCGCCCCATCTGCTCAACCGATGGTCGGCTTGACGAGGGTCTCCTGAGATGTGGTCGGGACTTGGGAAGTAGAGGGGCGTGGATGCAGCTGGGAGATACACGGGGCTGGGGTTCTGATTCTTGTATATTTTGAGCAACGAAGATTACTACAAAGACATACAAATCCCCGCCATGGTTAGCCTTTGTACGCTAGGCCGAGTTCCACGGGGTGTCTGGCTACAGTTGTGTACCTGGTTGCGTTTCGGAGCATACCCGGATATCTCCTTCACCATTACCAATCCAAATTCTAAACTAACCGTGGGGAACGCCGAACAGAGCAAGGAGAATTTTGATTCAGGTTTAGGAATTTGTAGACTTGGCGAAGAGATGAGAGACCTTGCGGATGAGATATTTGAGCGCTGTGCGCGATTCGAGATGCGGTGTAGGCGGGAGAAGGTCGCGGACCATGGATTGGAGCACTTATACCATGGACCTGATGGCCCGGTAGACTGGAACACAATTTGGCTACTGTGGTGTCTTTTCGGACGCGTCGGTCAGTCCATCACCTTGGAGGACGTTGTGCGGTACCATAACCCGCCAGGTGCCGATGCAATGATCCAGCTCATGCAGCGAAACCGACTACGCATCAAGGATGAACAACAACACTCGTCTGCGGAGCGGTTGAGTACAGGAGGGCTAAAGCGACCTGGGGATGATGATCTTGATCGTGCGAGTATTCTCCCCCCTCCGAAAAGAGTCAGGACTCCCCAAGACCCGGTTTAAAAATTCATCAGGGAGTCTCAACATTCTCAGTCCACATCAACTGTTCCGGTCCCAGCTCTCTTCTCGCGGAGCCGCAGACAAACACAGAAGAATCCATCATCAAGGCCCGCTGGCCAAATGGTACGGCGTTCGTTTTCAGCACTAAAGATTGCGCGTTTGAGTCGCGCGTGGGTCGGCGAAGGGCGGATTCTCTCATTTTTGATCTTTTGCAGGTGGTTGCTGACTCGTCTCATCACGGGGGTGGATTTACAGTCTCTTTGTGTCTAGGGAGGGCTGTGGGGCTAGGGATCGTACTGTCAACTTCCTTTCACAGTTTATTGTTAGGTCCTAGGTAGTCTCGGAAATCCTTACTTTCTTGCAGAGAAGATATTCTCCGAGAGGGTGCGTGTAACAATTCGGTCAAGAAAAACTTTGTTTTTCAACGTCACACCCGGCGTTGGGAGAACTTTCTTTGATGGTTTGCATACGTGTCATGCCGATACGCCTCCGAGAGGGTAAATTCCCGCTGCTTGTTGTGAACAAGCTTCCGGCAAAACATCTGCATCCGACCCCAACTTCGTAAGCGAGAATGCCGGCAATGCAGGTTCCGCCCCAGACAGCCGTTTCCCACATTCTTCCCGAACGAGGCGGGAAAATACAGTCCATCACGGAAGAATCCACCTGAAATTGGAAAAAACCAGATTATCCGGGGCGTGACGACGATGGAAAGGGAACAGCCACGGCGAGGACACCCCTCAAATAGGAGACACCGCGTGCAATTGCCCACCCGTTGTCATCGCGTTGAGTCAGGCATCGTCTGGTAGTAAAAGATATTTGCGAAGATGCGGTCTCTCGGGATATCAGGAGGCATCATTGCCTGGGCTCTGGGCGGTGTTGCGAATGCCGCATTTGGACTGACTTCCAAGGGTAACTCGTTCAGTGTCGACACCAACGCAGGGTTGGTGTTTGACGTCAGCAAGTGAGCAACTGCAGCCGCATGCCATAATTTTTTACTGACAGCCTTGCAGGACCACCGGTGATATCACCAGCCTGCTATACAACGGCGTCCAATACCAAGGGACCAGCAAAATGACGCACCTCAACTCAGGTCTGGGCACCTCCAAGGTCACAGCCGAAACAGTCAACGGCTACGTCAAGATCACCGTCGTCGCTGGCTCTCAGCCTGTGACGCAATACTACGTCGCCAAGCCAAACGACCCAGCCATCTACATGGCGACATACCTCACCGGGGAGATCAACCCCGGCGAGTTGAGGTTCCTCGCACGTCTCCGTCGTTCCGCAGTGCCCAACGGATGGCACGGTGATGCCGCCGTGCTCGACGGCTGCACCGCCTTTGAAGGCAAGGACACCTTCAAGTGTCCCAACGGCCAGACCAGATGCAAGATGTACACCGCCGACCGCTTCATCGAGGATCAGGTGCACGGCGTGACCGGAAAGAACGTCGGCATCTGGATGATCATGCCCGGCACCGCCTACGAGACATCCTCCGGAGGGCCCTTCATGCGAGACATCAACACCCAGAGCGGCGACGACCAGGAACTGTACTGGTACATGAACTCCGGCCACGTCCGCACTGAGGACTGGCGCTTTGGGCTCCACGGGCCGTACGCCATGCAGTTCACGTGAGCCACTTTCCCATCCCCATCCCCCCCCCCCCCTTCCCCCCCCCCAACCCCCACCCTCCCCCCCCACCCCCCCAAACCCCCCCAAACCCGC
>Ga0247780_1001107_pt1 | contig 18867 bp, 19 predicted proteins | sample UWRJL079202R5_FD_179927 | JGI IMG/M metagenome (GOLD analysis project Ga0247780, IMG submission 179927) | Plant litter microbial communities from Arlington Agricultural Research Station in Wisconsin, United States - UWRJ-L079-202R-5 | ecosystem: Environmental > Terrestrial > Plant litter >... | reverse complement strand
TCCAGCCCTCCCCCCCCCCCCCCATCCGAAGGTGCTACAGGAACAAGCTGACACGAAAAAGCAATATACGGATGGCAACAGCAGATAGAAAGGCACGTCAAGCCAGCAGGCTTGCAGCTGCTCGTTTATCATGGATCCAAACGCCAGGATACTGCGAACGGGCTTGGCGATTTTGATGTTGTTCTCACAACGTATGATACACTCCGTACAGACTGGGCCAGTCGCGGCCCACTGTACTCGTACACATGGGCTCGAGTCGTCCTGGACGAAGCCCACAAAATCCGCAACGCATTCTCGCAAACATTCTATGCGGCATGCGATATCCGCACACACAACCGATGGTGTCTCACCGGGACCCCGATTCAGAATTCTCTAGACGACTTCGGATCCCTTCTCGCCTTTATTGGCGTCCCCCCTTTTCTGACGCGTGAGCAGTTCCGGTTCTGGGTCACTTCGCCGGTCCTGTCTAGTCAGGCGCACTCGCTGAACACGCTGCGCAAACTGGTGCGGGCAACCTGTCTCCGTCGGACAAAGGCGCTCCCTCATCTGGCATCGTCGCTGGGTTTCCCCTCCAAGACGGAACGGATCGAGACGGTGGAGCTGGCACCCCACGAGAGGGAGCTCTACGACTTCTTCAAGCGGCGGTCCTTTTTACTGACGGACGGCATAAACAATCCCAAGGCAGATGCTGTAGCGCCCAAAAAAGCACGAGGCCGGCGGTCTAGGACCGTACAAACCCCCAGCGGGCCGAGCGAAGCGGTGACCCCGCGCAAGCGCACAGCGAATATCATGGTCTTGATATCGGTGCTACGCATGATCTGCGACCACGGGGAGGCGCTCCTGCCTAAAGTTGCTCTCGAAGCCTGGCAAAACCGCGACCCAGGGGTTGTCAGCTGGACGAGCCTGCAGGAGATGACTTTGACGGAACTCGAGACGCCGCCCTTGCCAGCCGAGACCAGTGGTCCGTCCTCCAAGGTCACAGCCTTGATGAGCAACCTTCTCAAGAGTCTCGATATCCAAGACCCTACCGATGATAAACTCTGCAGTGGCTCGCCGGTCAAGTTGTACGTTACCTAACACCACCTACTCAGATTCGATCGGGCGACCCTCTTGCTGACAAGAGTCTTTTCCAGCGTCATATTTTCATACTGGACACGGATGCTAGATTTGGTATCGCAGGCACTGCGTTCAAAACTCGCCGCTCGTGGCCTGGACTTTGTGCGCATTGACGGCAGTTGCACGCTCCAGAAACGGTGCGACGCCCAAGACAAGTTTATCTTGGACGAGAAATGCCGAGTGATGCTAGCTACCATCGGAGCGGTTGGTGAAGGGTAGGTGCCCCCTTCTAATTGTATCTCGTGCACTGCCGACATTCCTGGCTGACGCTCCACTAACAGAGTGGACTTCACCGTCGCCTCCGAGGTCCACATCATCGAGCCGCACTGGAATCCCATGGTGGAAGCGCAGGCCGTGGATCGTGTCCACCGAATTGGACAGAAGAGGGATGTGAAGGTTACAAGATATATCGTTAAGGATAGCGTGGAAGAGGTAAGTTCTGCTTTCGGTTGCCCCTAACCTTATGATCCGCTGCTGACCTAGATTTCTTCATTGATGTTAGTATGTGCAATGGGTCCAGACCAGCAAGTTGAAACTAATCGCCGAATCTCTCTCGCCCGCTGTTGAGCGAGGAGTGGACATGAAAGAGAAGGATAGTGAACTGGCTGACCAGCGCTGGATGGTACGCTCCTCCTATACTGTCTCCACCAGGATCGCCTCTGTCTGATTGCGAGCTGACTTTCCGGAGCAGAAGCTTCTAGATTTCCTTGGTTAGTCTTCTTCGTCATGTACCACGTGACTTTGGGAGCAATCGGTCTGGAAAAGGGGCAAGGGCAGGCGCGTGGCGCGAGGTAAATGCGGCGCCTAATATTTTGTCCCACTTAGCGCGAACTTGGACTGTTCAGTATTGTTTGCGATTCGCTGAAGTAACTCTCCTGGGGGTAAAGCGCCATTGGGCCGCAGCTCAGTTCTCCTAAAATTGAAAGAGATGGTGCGAAGTGCAGCTCACGAATACTCGGATGTCTTTAAAACTCTGCAACCCCCAGCTAAAACGTTATTTTCCTGTGCAAACGCTATCTTCACGGTACAAACTTCACCCCCTTAAAGCTTCAACCTCCAGCTCCATATCTAACTGGTGCTTTTGATAGACTGGATATGGGTCTACTGGCACATATTTACAAAGGGCCTGGCCCTGGAGGCAAGCCGTGAATTGGGAGAGGTTTGACCCGAAGTACGCTGACCAAACACCGCAAGCACCAAAATGACCCTTCCTACCCCTTTCTCTGCCTTCCACCCCCTCCCTCTCTCCAAAGTTGCCCTCCCATAACCCATAACCCCCCAATAACCGCCACCTTCTCCTTCTTCTCCGAAAACACCCGCCCTTCCACCGTCAACCACTGTCTCCGCTCCGCCCCCTCCACCCTCTGCTTGCGCCTCGTCTCCTCTAACTCCACTCCTTATCCTCCTTCTCCACCACCACCCTCGACACACCATTGTCTCCGTCATGTTACAGACATGTGTGGGCTGCTAATCCTGAGTTGTTGTCGACGGAGAAGAGTTTCGAGGTGGATGGGGTGGAGGTGGTGAGGGGTTTTCTGAAGGGGCATTGTGAGCTTGCGATGCCGTATGATTCGCAGCGCTCGGAGGCGAGTGTGGACGTGGAGGTAGTGAGGATGTTGTTAAGAAGAGGGGTGGATTATCCGAACCAACAAGGTAGGCGCATCGACTGTCTTGAAGGAGCGAAGCCAACTGGTAGTTAATTATTGGCATCCTGGCCACACTGGCCTGAGGCGTCATGATATCATCTTGAAACGGCAGCGCCTCACAAAACTCTGGCAATGCGCGTTAGCGGTGGTGCACTGTCATATGTTCGCCGGCTAGAGTTATGATCTTCAACTTGCCACCAGACCCCTATTCTCTCGTATTCGGGGGGAGCTTCCCCATGCCTGGATTTATCCAAGTGTCGGCTTGGCTTGAGGAGAATTCCATAGTCCCTTGATTCTCGGCGAGACAGGGTAACGGTGATAACGTGAAGGGCGACGGTGTTCTCGAAGGTTGATTCGTCCCCGCTGTCCGCGATGAAGCACACCTGTTTCGAGCTTCTGCAACTAGTAAGTGCTGTAAAGCGTTAACAGTATATAAAATAGATTATAAATTCTAATCGTTAATTTTAAAACGTATTATAGTTAAATTATACGTTGATGGTATTTGGCTTCTACTAGCTGTCTGACTCTCTTGGTATTCACGGCGCTGCTGAGCCGAAATCAGCCGCCTGCTGATCGAAGCCCCATATTAAACCCTAACCCTACTACGCCGCCGCCGGCGAAATTCGCGAATATCTACGGTGGCTCCAGTATGGCCGCCGTGCTTATTTCCGGATATCTACGTCGCCAGCTAATTCGGCCGCTGATTCGTCGCGGCCCCCAGAGCCTCCACTATAGTACAGAGCACTAATGCGCCGTGGCCACACCACTACAGCGGGGCCAGCGCCGTAAGCAACCGTTAGTTACGCCTTTCAGGGAGTCTGGCCCCCCTCCGCTCCGCTCTAACTGTCAGAAGCACTGCACTCTGGATTGCAACTGTGTAATTGTATTGCTTGTCCTCACTCTGTTCCTCTGGTTCTGGCTGGAAGCCAGAGGCTTCTTTATAGACTATTCTGCAGGATTCAGGCTTTGTCACTCTGGTGGCTGAGGCTCACTGGCGTACTGGCAGTGCCAGGTATCCAGTCAGCTCCGCTGACTAGATGCCCAGGGCCTCTGAACCCCCTTCTTTCTGACACATCCACTGTAAGAGTTATTATCAGATAGCAATTCTTCTGAAGAATCTAGTTCTTCAGAAGAGGAGTGTATTGTAGTTAGAACTAGCTGTAGATCATGAAATCAAGAAGGGGGTGAGGGTCTTGCTTATTCGCTTACAAAAGTGGCTAGTGCAGGGGGTGGCTAGTTCCCCCCCTTTGACTTACCGTCAAATGAAGAGTTTTAAAATGACTACAGTTTAGAGCAGGACTTACTGCTTCTTGTGTATGGTCCGCTCCGTCGGTTCTTGTCCATGGGATATGCCGCCTTGGTAAAGGAATGATGTGCTCCTTTTGTCTGGTAAATATGTCAGCGCTTGTACATATGAGATGGGGTAACCCTGTGTACAACCGCCTGTCGGTTTGATAAACTCACCAGATTTAATCGAATCATCTCGACTAGCGCTGCTCCGGTCAACGAACGGTGAACCATCGAGATCTGCTTCCGGAGGGTCGGCTGACAATACAAATTCGCTGCCGTCGACGTCTATGGCTGGCTCGGAGGCGCCACCCGGGTTTGGCTCGAGCTCGCTAACCTCGAGTTTGTAGTCGGCATTCTCGTGGTAGTCTGGCCCGGACTCGAAGTGCGAATCCACGCCTTACAACTCGCCACCGCCGAGCACTTTTCTGACGTCGGTCTCGTTGGGCATCACGCGGATCTTCGTTAGCCGGTAGGCCCATATAAAGTTGCCTTCGGGAATGTTCAACCGAACCCTCGGCCGTGACTACGCCCAAGGCTTCGGCGGGGAGTGACGCCGAGTTCTTGTCGATCTAATCTGTGTTGCGTTCCAACCATGTAGATTGGAAGTAAGAACATAAAATTTCTGTTTTCCTCGCAGTTCTGGCCCTTCCTCGGGCTTTTTCGGCAACGGGAGCGGTGCCGCGAGGCGGTGGTGTGGGTACTCGGGGTCCTCTACGACTTGACCCAGCTCGATGAACTCATTGGCCTTCCACTCGGTTCCCTTGAGGATGAAGTATGTCTTAGGGGCCATGATGGAAAGCGATAGTTATTCTCGGACATTAGGTCATGGTAGTGAACCGGAGTGCGTAGAATTAGCGTAACTGAGCAGGCCGGGTTTATCTACGAGGAACCCCGCCACATATCCGGAGCTGAGCTGCACGATACCAAAAATCCCACCATCCACGCAGCAGGATGCTACGGTGTTGGCCATCTTTGATTGGCAACGAAGCATTGTAAAGTGGGGGTTCAAAAGTCTGGGCCAAGCGACCACGCTTCCCAATTACCGACGTTAAGACCGTAACTGTCGTAATGCTGACTCCGGCAAGCCCGAACACGTTGGATATAGGTGGTCCAGGTGGGTGACAGAGGTATGAAGGGGGTAGTGAATCCAGGGGTGACCTGTCTTTGCGAAGCAAGTGGTAACAAGGTAGTGTAATGCAACCCGGGGACAGGACCGCTGCACTAACTAGACCAAAAGATCTGTCAATGCAAGCACACCAGTGCTTGCATGCTTGCCCGGTTGAACCTATAGTGCGTGCACCTTACAACTATCTCCTCCCCTCAGGGAGCTCGTCCTCGAGCTTCACTCTCTGCCGTACTTGCCCGCTTCTGCGCGACAAGCCAGCCTTGCACACCCGCAGGTCGTGCACACACCGAAGTCGCACCGAACACGCACCGATAGGTCAACCAGACCCCAAAGCTCGACCCCGCGCAGCACAGAGACTTAGTCGCCATGACGTAGGGTTGACATAACGACAACCACTTGGCTGCGTCGGCTTTGTGAGCGGCGACTCCGAGAGTGCTCAAAGTTTGCCTCGAGCAAGAATCGAACCTCCACCCACTGGTGTGCTTGCATTAATTGTAATAGGACCGCTGCAGCAGCCAACAACTTGCAGGAGTGTCGCCGGGGTTTGGTTGCGCCTGCATAGATACATACCTTCGTCGCAGCATGAACAACCAACAAATGCAGATTGATTGGTCACCGTCGCAAGGCAATGATGGGGTATACTGCCCTTCATTGGCGGGCTTGTGCCAACTCGGCGCGTATTTTCTACGCAATCTTATTCGTTGGACTCTAGCCCCGTTCCTGCAAGATGTATCTGGGGTTAACGACTCCAGAACGGTGCCAATAGCTGCCGTTTTAGCTACATCCGTTATGGCGACTTAACCCTAACCCTAGGGTTACAAAATAAATGTTGTCTTAAGGTCCGTGGGTGGCCGATCTTTCCCGCGTCAGATGCATCCCATTTTCCGGAACTCATCATCCCATTTCCTGGACTCCAGGGCTGCCAAATTCGGCATACTTTGCACCTACGACCACGACCCATAGGAAAACTCGGGATCCCGTCCGCTCTCCCCTCGATAAACCAGCGACCGCCAGACTAGTAATTGAGTCGGTGACGACCAGTGAATCCCTAGTGTTGTATGTTTTTGGTTGCTCCATTTTGCCCCACCTCGTCAAAATTAAACGTACGAAGTTGGTGTTTGCATAGGTAGGTAGTGTCGAAATCCCGATATATACATTCTATGAAACGGTCTCATAATTGTGCCCCTCATACCAGCGCATACATGGTATCCATTTCACACCCCGACCATCAACATTATCCCAAGCTGTATCAACTTGACCAGACTAGATCTCCTCTCGTTTGTCATCACCAGCAATTTTGAATTTCCATTCTCCGTTCTCCGGCTTTGCAATGCGACAGTTTCTCTTTCAAAACAAGCCCGTTTTCAATTATTGCCCTTCATCATCATGTCGCGGTGCACACGTAATACCCCACCCATAAGTTGTCGCAGTTGATCTGACATAGCCCGCTTAGCAAGAGAGCCAGTAAATCGGGCGTGCAGAGCAACGAGCTCAGTATTGAGGTGCTCACCGAAGGGTTTAGCTGATAACTGTTCGATGTATTAGCAAGTTGCTCAGAGGTCAAAAATTTCAGGGGCTAGGAAAGGGAGGGTGTAGTTGAAACAGCGGGCAGCGTGTTGCGTGAAAGGAATGGTGAAGCGACGAGCAGGGTACGCACAAATCGCGCAATGTGAGATTATTGCGTGTTGCGACGCTGCGACAATTGTCGCTCTCGAGGATTCTGTCATAGGCTTTGCCTGACGGGGAGGAATTGGAGAAATGATCAGCAAGAGAAGATGGAGGAGGGTTCTGGTAGAAACATCGGGTCGGATAGGTGCGTGCGTGCGTGTTATTGCAGCGGAGAGAGAGGGAGGTAAAAAGGAGGGACGGGTGGAATGGGACGGTTTCGAGTCGAGTGTCTATTCTGTGTAGTTGTCAAGGGTAGGTGAGAAAAGCAGAAATTTGTAGGGTAAAGATGAAGGCCTGGACCAGAGAGGTTTGCAGGTGATTTCTTTGGTTTTCAAGACACGACGGTTCGCAAGATGACTCGCAGTACTTTTCTGCGAGACACAGCAATGCTCGCCGGTCTGTAGAACTTACAGTTGTTAGGAGCCCCAGGGAGGATCGGTGACGGTTTGCTGTTAGGGCCCTGGATTTGGGTGATGGTGGTGAAAATGCCGCCTCCGCCTCCAGGCACCGTTGGCGTGCCGATGATGAAAGTCGGAGCCTGTGTTGGAAAGTTCGTGGGCTGGAAGACGTTATTAGTTGAGGTAACGGTGACCACTCGAGTCGAGGTTGCTGTCGCGAGCGCTGTCGAGGTGACCAATCGAGTCGTGGTCGCTGTCGCGATCGCAGTTGAGGTAACCAGGCGGATCGATGTCGCTGTTATGACGGATGTTGACGTGAGAACCGTTGTCAATGTCACTGAGAGAACAGAAGTCGAAACCGATGTGGACGTGAGAACAGTCGTGAGAGTATCGGTAACGTGGACTGTCCTCGTCACAATGGTAAGAGATGTTCTCTGGGCCGTAGCGGTGGTCGTCGAGATGGCCACGCTGGTTTCAATGGTAGACTGGGTGAGCGTGCTGGTTGCTGTGGCTGTGACTCTGGCCGTCTGTGTCAGGGTGGAGTTCAGGGTGTTCGTCTGGAAGATGGTGCTCGTCACAACAACGGTGGCCCGGACGGTTTGGGTTGCAGTAGCGAGAGCCGTGCTTGACACGAGAACGGTGCTGGTCACGTTGCCGTAAGCGAGGCTGGTTGTTGTAACCACAGCGGTGGAGGTGGTGAAACCTGTGGTTTCAGCAACGGTGTTTGTGACGAAAATGGTTGCCGTTATCGTAACTGTTGAGGTTGCGATTCCCGCGGCTCCGGTAGTAGTCGTTGGCTGCGCAACAGGCGGTTGCGATACTGCCGGCTCGGAGGGAAATGCATCAGCACCACACTCGCCGAGGCCAACCTGGCAGCCCTCGCCGCAGTAGTCGGCCGAGGTTCCGCAAAAGCCGTGAGCCGAACAGCAAAGACCGAATCGCGACCCGGCACAAGTGATGCCAGCGCCGCAGCTACCGTCCGAGCTGACCTTGAGCGGCCCCGAAGGTTGTGTTGAGATAGGAATTGATGACCGTGTGCTGGTAGCCCCCGCAGGGATCGTAGGCGGCCCAGTAGCGGTCCCTTCTTTGCAGTAGACAGCACCCCCGATGAGCTCCGAGCAGCTCGTCACGTAGGGATTTGACCGCAAGAATTGTGTCACCGAGATACCCGCAAGCTCAGCAAGTGAGGCGCAAGTATCTCCCGTTCGCGCCGTTATTGTCTGGGCGCAAGAGGCGACTGTCCCCTGAGACTGGACCCCAACACTCAAAACCAAGGCGACGAGGCCCTTGGCTAACCACGCCGAGACCATAGCGACAAGGCGAGGGCAATGAAGCTTACGGCTTGTCGGAGGTGCTGTCGGATTCTCGGGCTTGTTACCTGTGGAGCGCGCCGAGAGAAGGCGAAAGCTTGAAAGACTGGGCGTGGGAAGGCCGAGAACTCGGAGCTTGTCTGCCAAATGCGATACGGGATATATAGGCGGCGTGCTGGGAATTTATGAGCCCCCAAAAGGCTCGGCAGGGACCAGCCGGCTTGAAGGGTTGAAGGGATGCGTTACGCCATCAGAGGAGGACTCGTAATCCCGGCTGTCGCCGCCGGGATGCGGCGCCCGCTGCCGGGACCCTGCATCGGGAGCCATCTCCAGAGTGCCCGCAGCACCGTAAGCCTCTCGTTTCAATCTGCAGTAGTAGCCTCTGCAATGCCTATGCTGCTTTGGGTGCTCGAAACAATCTCGTCTTTGAGTTGGGTTGCATTAGTCCCCCCGCCATGAGAGCCGCTGCAGCAGATCGGCGCTGTCGATGGAGGACAGCTGGATAAAATTAGTGAGACGATATTGATTTTCTCGCGGGTAGGGCCATATGCGGAGCTTGTCGCCGGGTGTAAATCTGGGTAAAGTAGTCCCCGCGCAGGGCAATTTGGAGTCAGCCGCGATGTCGTTTCGTTCCCTGCTGTGGTTGATCCGCGTGTGCTTGCACCCCTCAGGCTAATTTGACCCAGAAGAACTCCCTCATCAGCTATTGACCCAATCTACCCAGTTGCTATAGCGTGGTCCACAAGTATAGGGAACCGTCGTACTCGCTGTCTCGCTGAATTCTCCGAGTGAAACGTCGCAGTGTTAGCTTGCAGGGTTGCGTGGACTGGAGTCAAGGTAACAATGGGTGGTTCAAAACTGTTCTAGGCCCCCGGATGCTATAAGAGCCCCAATTCGTGTTAGTTGCTAATCAATATATTGAAGTTCGCAGGCTGGACCCACAATTGGTGCTGCCACCCAACGCATGACCATCCTCGCGAAAAGAAAATCCGGGCCAGAATCTCATAGTCCCTTTCCATCAACTCCTTGCTTTCCGGGTATCCTTTCATCAACATGCTGTCTTCCTCCTGAATAAACATCTCTTCGTTGCGCCGTCGCTTTGCTTTATCGCCGGACCGGCACCGGACCACCCACGGTCACCCGACTCCCCGTGGGCGTTGAATTGTCCTCATGACTGCGGCTGCATTTCGAGCATTTTCCTCCCGTATCCTTCGGATGGGTGATCTGGGCGCCCGTGACTGGACAAATGTATACCCGCTTGCTGAAAGGCCGGTGAACCTGGAAGCATGACGAGCATTCCCTGTCTGGCCGCAGGGGGCGCAGCGTCTGTATTCGATAGCCAGTATTGGGGCAGACGTAAACAACCTGCCATATGATATCGTGGGCAACGAGACAGTGCACGCAGACGCCTAGAGGCGTCTCCACGGGGACGCCAGTTTGCGGGCAAAAGAACATTGCCTGTTCGGGCTGGTCATGGTCAGTGAACACGTCAAAAAATGACGCAGCATATGAGTTGAGCTTGGTACCTGGAGGGATTGTTTTTGCCCCATCTTGTTGATTCCTCTCTCCGTCACCTCAGGCCATTCTTTATTCGTATCGTGGAAGCCAGATAAATCAGAACTTATTCCTACGCCGACAGGATCATGATTCCCAAGGGGAACTCGTGTCGCAGGCTCTATTCTCTCGAGGTAGAGAATTCGGCGCGTGACGTCGAGTTAAAGTTGGCTGCACATCTGTCGGGGAAGTGGTGACGTGAAAAGGGGGAGCGGAGACTTTTCGAGAATGGAGGGACCGTGTTGATAGAAAGGATATAGATGACCGAGCTGGGTCCGTGTTCCGTTCCACGTGCGCGCCAAGTCTGTACGAGTACGAAGACAGCGTTGGCATCTGGTATAACTTGGCGGCCGTTATAATTGCAAGGAAAATGGGGAGGGGCCAGGGGTTAAGGGCATGGCGACAGGGGACAGTCGAAGAATCTGGCCACCCGAGTTACGTTCAACAATCGTCGTGCAGCTCGGGGACGCCCCAAGCGTGCCGCGAGCGCCCGTTCTCGGCGGCATTATGCAGCGATGTGAAGATTTGCGTGATACCGACCCAGAGACCTCGGTTGGCGACGACACCATGCGGCGGTTTGCATCCTTCGTCCTCGCTGCCTTTGGAGGGGTCCTCGCTGGACTAACAGACCTAGCGTGTTCCTTGGTGCTGAATTGTTTAGGCTAAAGGCCGGGAGCCTGTCGCGGCAGCTTGACTAAACCAATTCAGTGGTCTTATCTGCGAATTGTACACAGTAAGCCAAGCCCCAGAATCTGGGGGCGGGACAGCAAGGAAGGACGTGCGGTGCCAGTGGTGGTCATACAATGTGTCACATACGCCGTACAGAGGCAGGAAACATGCTGCTGCGGTCTTGGCGTCACACCCAAGCCACCTTGGCGCATCCCCGGCGCGACATGGAGAAGGGAGAGCGCACATCGCAATAACTTTGCGCAACAACTTGGTGTCATGGTCACGGCGTGTGCTCGATGGAGGCGAAAGAAGCCCTGGGCGCGCGACGCAACGGGAAAACGGTTGTGGCAGACCGAAACCATGCGCCATGGCCGCTAGCGCGCCACATCGTGAGATCGCCTTCTGATTGCGGAAGAGGCATGCGTTCCATCTTTGGTCTAGGGTAGCAGATGCATGTTGACGTCGTGCTTTTAAGCCAAGGAACAAAAACAGGAGCTCGGGGAAGAATCCAGTGCAAAGGGCCAAACAATGTGTTCTGCAGAAAAGCCAGGGAAGGACAAAGGCGGGGGTCTCGACCACCGTACACGGGCTGACGGTCGAGCTTGCCTCCCGTCGGGTGTCCGCTGCGGACGCTACGGAAGCTGCGACCCAGCAACCCGGCTTGGAATTCCATCGGCTGCGGGACAACTCAGGGCCCGCGACCACAAAGGCCCATCAATCAGTGTTCGTGGTGTCCTCCGCCATGCTCTGTGATGCATGGTCCTGATCCTGCGACGCGACTTCGCGACGGCCATGGACCAACAACGGCTCACCTCTCGCTAGGCCCAAAACGACGCCACAATTGCGCATGCCAATCGCAATCGTAATGCTCGGCGTCCGAACACTGCGGGCAAGGTATTTCCAAGTCCGAGACGCGAGAGGGATGACCCAACGGCGGCTGCGCTGCCTTAATCCCGGAGGCCGAATGCACTGAACGTCTGTCTCACCCGGGCTTATGTCCGAGCAGGGCCGAGCATCGAGACATCAGGAATGTGTTAAAGACCGCTGCAAAGACATTCATTCATTTCAAAATTGATCGCTCAGAGTCCTCTTGAAGCAGCGATCAGCATCTCCAGTATCATTAGCCTTTCAACTCATACCCAGTCACACGCAACCTGGGACGTATCGAAATGGCGACCACCCGGCCCATCATCCTCATCACGGGAGCGAATTCGGGGATCGGTTTGGAGGCAGTCAAGGCCTTTCTCGGTTCTGCCAGCCCGTATCATATCATTTTTGGTAGCCGGTCGGTTGAAAAGGGGGAGAAAGCCATCGAGGAAGTCAAGGCCGAATTTCCCAACAGTGCAAGCACTGTTGAATTGCTCCAGGTGGATCTCACGAGCGATGAGTCTATCGAAGCCGCTTTTCAGGCTGTGAGCTCCAAGCACGGTCACATCGATGCTCTGGTCAACAATGCAGGTACGGCTGTCCAGAATCCCTCTTCACAGAGCATGCCGAGATTAACAGCACTTGTGACACAGGTGCGCAGTTCGACAAATGGGCTGGCAATCCCAGCAGCAACACCGGCACGCTCCGGGAGACACTGAACTGGGCTTTTGACCTGAACGTCTCAGGCACACACGTCATGACGCACACCTTCGCACCTCTCTTGCTGAAGTCGACTCAAGTGCCGCGCCTCTTATTCATCACATCGGGCCTATCGAGCCTCGAGTCTGCAGCGGAGAGCTTCTTTCCGCCTTCGTTCCCCCAAAAGGTGCCAACCGGCTGGCCAAAGGAGAATTTCACCCTGCCCGTCGGCTATCGCTCCAGCAAGGCCGCACTCAACATGTTGATGCTGGGATGGAAGTACGCGCTCGAGGGCGATGGCGTGAAGACGTGGTGTCTCAGCCCCGGATTCCTGGCTACTAACCTTGGTGGAAATGCTGCGGTTCTGAAGAAGATGGGTGCGGGAGACCCGTCGCTCGGTGGAGTGTTTATCAAGAGCGTTGTTGATGGTGAGAGAGATGCGGACCATGGGAAGACCATCCGGAGCTCGGGGGTCCAGCCGTGGTAGACTGTGGGCTTTTGGAAGAGATTCAATTTCATGGCTGGCATTTGATTGGATTATTAGTTCGAGATCATTGGGTACCAACACCACTCATTTCATATAGGTATCTGCCGTGACTGATACAAAGTAGATTTGATAGCAACCTCGCTCTCCATTCCATAGCTTTTTCGACGTCGGTTTGACCGGTGCAGCCAATTTCTAGTCGCTGCTCAGCACTTTCTCTCACAAAGCATTCTGTCGCACGATGGCAAGAGGAATCCTTAGCTTTGTAAAAGCTACACCACCCTATATAGGTTGTCACACATTCATAGATACAATAATGCGCAGCAAATTCACCGAGGTGATTCATTGCGCTGACCGAGCTGCACATATCAAAGAATTAACATCCTGTGTTGAGCCAACAGACAAATCTGCGCTGCCGAAAGTGGTTGAGGACGACCCACACCGTACCCCGAGTCCACTGTTGGGATGGTCGGAGCCCAGCGGCGTAGCAACGAAGGAGCCAACTTCGCCGCATGAGTCAAGATGCGCCCCATAAGAAGCACCTTAACCGTAATTAGGTACCCACGAGCCGGCCCTCAGCGCATCCATATGTTCGCAAACACAATGACACAAGAGACATGAAAAATACAAATACAACTCATCCCCCCAATCCACCGAACAGGCACACCCAAGATATCGCCATTTTAAACTGCCGCCGTCACCATCACAACAACCCCCCCAACCATTTAACAACCACAACTAAACCACACAACCATCGCCATGGGCCTCCTCCGCAAACTCTTCGGCCTCCCTCCCAAAGAGCCCAAACCCTCCTCCCCCCCCACAAAAACAAAAACAACTTTCATCACCCCTGACCCTTTCACCTCAGATACCCAATTCGCCTCTGTAAAGTCCCACATCCGCAACCTCGCGCAGCAAGACCCCACACGCTTCGAAGCCCTCATGCGCATGGCGGCCTTCCAGACGCCCCATTCCTGGCTCGAGGCGAACTTCCCTCCTGACCAATATCATATCATCGCGCCCGGTCCGTTCCCTTGCGACGTTCCGCTGTCTGGGCCAGGGCTGGAGGGGCTGCAGGGCGATGATACGCGGATGTATATTGTGAGGAGAGTAGGGGGGGAAGGGAAGAAGGGGATGGTGCTGATGAAGCTGGTGGTGTATATGGGTGTGCCGATGGGGGAGGACGGGGAGGCGAAGGTGTGGATTGGGACGGAGGCGATGAAATCGGCGGAAGAGGGGCTGTTGGGGTTGATGAGGAGGATGTATGAGGTTGGGCAGTTGCCGGGGGGGTGTCTTGCGGTGGTGGGGATGGGGATGGATATGACGGTTTATCAGTTTGAGTATGAGGGAGGGTTCTTTGATCCGCCGGAGGGGTTTAAGTTTGAGCAGAGGAGGGTTGATATGGGGGGGCTGCCGTGATAATAAGGGGGCACGGGTGTTAGCTCTGCTCGAAGACCGGAGCTACCTGGCTCAAGATTTTGGCTAGGTCCTTCATTAAAGTCTTACCACCAAGACTTCCGCCTCAGCAACTTAGGCTTTCACCCCCTGAATCTTGAATGCCCTCACAGGGTGATTGCACTTCTGGGGCAACAATTCCCTCTGATTCGAATAATGCATGTGGCTCCACGTGCCGCCCAGAATGAACGCCGCCACTTTCATCTAACCTTCCCGCCGATGATTTAGGTCCCACCATCCAACCTAATATTGTTGTAATGCGGCTAACCTGCGATTGCGGCAGTGAACCGTTGGATCTGACCCGCTCAATCCAATATTGAGGAGTACCGCTGACTATGACCGGGATACCTCCTTCGCTCTGCTGAAATGGCGTTGTTGCAATTCCCGCTGTCGCCCCCTGAACACCATTTTCCCTAGGGATAATGAGACTGACGATACTGGGGAGGGACCTCACCGTCTCGCTTCTCCGTTGTCGAGGTCCAATTCCCATCCACCCCTGCAACAACCCTCGACATGGCTCCGAGCCCGACAAAATGGCCCAATCAAGTGCCGTTTGTCCGTTGGAGTCCGCCACAAAGACATCACCATCGTGGCGAACAACCCGCCTTAGCAGATCGATGTCTCCACTCGCTGCGGCGTACATCAGCAACGTCATACCGTCAACCCACCCTATCTCTTTCCCGCTGATTTTGATGGGCTCGAATTCCATTAAGTACGCTGCCAGGCCTTCCCGATCTCGATGAATTGCTCCCCCCCACCCGAGCCATTGGGGGGTCGCGACCGCACCAGGCTGAAGCACATCAGGCACGGGCGAAAGTATTGCTGCCTGATCTCGCTCTATCCTCGTTATCTCCCGGTCAGCGGTGCTGAGCCGACCATGCACTGTTTCGAGGCGGACACGCGTCCTCTTTTGGAGTGCCTCCAAAGCACCGCTTTGGCTCCGTAGGTGTTTGACCTGAGCCTCCAGAATTGCGATTTGGTTAGTTGCATCTTGGATGCTCTGGCTTATAGCGTTGATCTCCGCGTCCCGGTGTTTTAGCTTGTTGCCGAGTTTTCGACTTTCCCATTCAAGCGTGGCGTGATCTCGTAGACAACGTACAAGGTCGCGACCCTGTCTGCGAAGCAAGAACTGTTGCGAGATCTCGGGCCAACCTGGCGGAAATCTTGGTAGACTGCTAGTAGTAGATAACGGATTATTTGACCAGCACACCACCCAAAGGTATTGTCTCGCGATCTCCTCTCGTCGGAGGGATACCCTCAATGAAACCGGTGGCGAGGCAAGATTGATCTCAGTAGTCGACGAACACGCCAGGCTTGTCCAGATCCCAGCTATTTCGGAAAGCGGTATCTTCTCATCATCAAGGAAGTAGAGGTATGCCTGAGGTATTGCAACTCCCGTGGCCGAGTCCTGGAAGAACTCGAGTCCCAAAATAAAATGGCCTGGCGTCTCCTTTTCGTTGCCGTCAGGATCAACGTGGCACGAGAACCTAGCCAGAAATAACTCGAAAGGTTTGCCCCCTGAGATCACTCTGGACGTCTTGATCATCGCCATCTCGCTTTCAAAACTTTTTGCCGGGTGTACCTCTTCAATTTCAGCGTTCCATGGGTATGGCTCCGGTAGGTATATCCAATGAGACTTGTCGTCCAGTTGGACTTCGTCACGCGACTTGTACTTGCGTATCAAAATATCTTGGCGAGCCGGAAATTGGGGGGGTTTTCTCATGCAGATCGCATTGAGGCCACGAGGTCGAATGAAGACTGGAGGGCCGTCGCCGCTGGTGGGTTCTGCGTGACATTCGACGAGAGGTATCGCCACAATACAGTCAGAATCCGATTGCGGGCCGCACGGCAAGTACCCATACAGAACACGACCTACTGCATCTGGCTCGGAATCAGGAGGCCTGATGGAGATACCGATGCCCATCATTCCTCCGAACTTCTCTGAGGGCTGGATCATTATCGGCGCTGTCTGGGATTGCTGCTGAACAATATCTCCGCATCCCGCAAAGTCAGCGGGGGAGGTCGCAAGTACGCCCCCGGAAATGGCGGCGGCAATGTATTGTGTTTTATCGCGCTCCCGTCTTCCAAGAGACCAAGCCAAGATGGAGCCGTCGTGATTTTTCTTCATGGTGGCCTCCTGCAACCGCTCAAAGGCAGCTTCGAGGCCTTCTCCGTACAATGGCGGTATCATAACTTCGAAGATGCCGAGCAAGCAATAGGCCATGTCCTCAGGCTTGGTGGTAGTTCGCTTCGAGGCCCATGACATTCTCTGTGCGATACTAGACGTCTCCAATTTGAAGATGCCGGCGAGGATGTGATGCGGAATACCCGTCGCTTGTCCGACCAATCTCGACAAGCTCGACTTGGTGCCTAAAGGCGCCCATGACGAGTCAAAGAAGGTTATCCGGCGAGAAGCCAGGAGCTCCTGTAATGTCCAGCCCCGCGTGAACCACCTGCTGTCAGCGATGCTCTCCCTCGGCTGGCCAGGCTGTATGTCAGACAGGTATGTGTAGCATATGGTTGACTTTTGGTACCACCGGAACATGGAGTTGATCGCCTCGCCAAGTTCCACCGAGTTTGTCTTGTCAATGCAGCAGGTATCAATCCAGACATAGTCGATGCCCTCACGCTTGGCCTGGGCGCAGCAACCGTCCAGCTTTGCCAACTTCGTTGTCTGTCCGACGTCCTCCTGGCCGATCGCCTGCAAGTCTTGGAACGATAGCTCGTCCCCATCTTTGCCCCATGTATGCGACAAGATTGCGTATGGCTTGGTGGGGTCTTGCTGGAAGGTCTCGAGGCGCCGGGTGTGGACGTTGATCAGTCGCATTTTCGGGGCGGGTGGGGGCTCTCGAACCTAGCGCGATCATCAGCATCAGCTACCAGCTAGGGCGGAAGAACAACACAAATAGCAAATACGGACCCGCTGTGTGGCGCGCGCGCTGGGGGTGGTTTTGGCGGCCGACGGCAGATGTCGAAGAAGGAGGAAGACATCTTCCTAACGATGCCCTCCATGATGTCGAGACGGCTGCAAGGCTCTGGCTTCTTGTGGACGGGAGAGAAAGCCCTCGGGCAGCTGGCACGTCAGTGCAGCGGTTCTATCGGCGCAAATGATTGGTGATGGTGCCTCAGGCACACCATTTCCGCCCCCAGCTGGCTTGGTGGATGACCGGGGTGTTCGCTGAACCGCACGGGGCTTCTTGGCACCAGTAACCAGGGGAGCGAAGCTGGCCCCTTGAAGAATCAACACTCAGTTAAGAACTTAAGAAAAAGACCATTTCATTTTATCTTCTTAGATTCGGCAAGCATTCGAAAGGCCTCTCTCCGGTATGAACAAAAGCCATGAGCGCAACGTAGGTATACTGCAAACGGAAGACAAGCGCGAGCTGAGACACCCGCACGAAAACGGCAATTCTACCTACAGTCCGCTGCCAACGAGATAAAATCGACTCTCCACCACTCTTAAAGCTTTTTCTCTCTCTCTCTTAACACAAACCAAGCAATCAATCCAAACAATCCAAGAAACCTCCATCATCACCACCATATCTCTCAACCTTTCCGTCCCCCTCCTCACCTCCCGCAGCCCTTTCTCCGGCTACACCACCACCGCCGAGTATGGGGGGCAGCCGTAGGGACGCCGGAGAACAATGTGCTACGGAATGTGAGAGGGATAGGGGTTCTGGATATGCGGCGGTTTTGGAACGGGTTTGTTATTGATAGGTATGGCCTGCGTGTTGGGTTGACGGAGGGGAATATGGAGGGGAGTGTGGTGAGTATTGGGTTTAGAGAGTCGGAGACGACGGCTGTGGCGAGGGACGAGTACACGGTTGGGACGCCGGCTACATCAGAGGTCAATCCGGAGTATGTGTCGGCGGTAATTAAGGATCCGACGTATGTGAATACCGAGAGGCGGATCTAGAGCGCATGGGTCACAGCGTTCGATGCGGTTGCTAGTCGATATGGATTTAGGACTAAGTGAGAATTCTCTCTACTATGTCATGACTAGAGGCACTCTCAGTGAGATTCAAACTCAGTTATTTCTATTCTGAGTGTCATTTTGTCTCAGCCCCTGAATTTTCTTCCGTATGAAAACAACCCCCCAACAGCGTACCCCTATCCCCGAAAACCCCCAGAATTGTCACAAGAACATCACGGCACTCAAACCGGATCCGTTGAGATCTTATCCACCCCCTCCGGCATCTCCTCCTGCTTCCTCACACACGCCTCCAAAAATATGTCCGGCAGCCGCCCATGCTTCTCCCCCATCTCCGTCCCCGCCATCAACTCCTTCGTCCTCTCACGATAAACCCTCCCAAACGCCCTCCACATCTCCTCCTCAACACCCCCTTCCCCCTCCGCATCCCTCCTCGGCCTCGGATAATAAGGATCATTCCCAAAAAACCCATGCACCAACTGCTCCACCAGCACCTCCCCCAATCCCTCCCTAAGCACCACCTCCCCATCCCATGCCGTACACAGATTAAAGTCCAACACCCACATCTCAGCCCCTAGCAGCCCCCCTTCCTCTCCCTTTTCCCCCCTCCTCCCCCCCAGCACAAACTCCACATCAAACCCATCCACCCTCGCC
>Ga0247780_1001106_pt1 | contig 18881 bp, 28 predicted proteins | sample UWRJL079202R5_FD_179927 | JGI IMG/M metagenome (GOLD analysis project Ga0247780, IMG submission 179927) | Plant litter microbial communities from Arlington Agricultural Research Station in Wisconsin, United States - UWRJ-L079-202R-5 | ecosystem: Environmental > Terrestrial > Plant litter >... | reverse complement strand
GGGGGGGGGGGGGGGGGGGGGGAGGGGGGGGGGGGGGGGGGGGGGGGGGGGGGGGGGGTGGGGGGGGGGGGGGGGGGGGGGGGGGTGGTTGGGGTGGTGCTGGCGGAAGTGGTGAGGGCGCATGGGAGGGAGAGACGGTGAGGTAGGTAAAGATAGGGGTGAGTACCTACCTACCGGTATCTATTTAGGTGTTCAGATAACTGACTGTTTAAGAAAGTAAGGTAGATAGAGATGGGATTAAGGGGATAAATATATTAATCTTAGCCTAAGTGTAGTTGAGATCACGTACATGACAGTCAGGAGAATAACAGGTAAGTGCTATTGACCTAGGTCCTTACTACCTATTGAAATTAAAACATAAACGAGACAAAATACCTTAGCTTTAATAACATGCCCGACCCAGATGATTTAATCCTCTGCTAGTCTCTGTTAAACTCCTAAACCACCCTACGACCACCTCCAAGGGACCTCCAACGCCCCATCCTCCATCCCCGTAACACACTGCACCTCTCCCTCCCCACCCCCAAACCTAAAAAACACAGTCCACGACTTCCTCACCCCCGGCCACGTATCCCCTCCAAAAAACCCCGTCGTCGTCCTAATCTGCCCCCTCCGCCCCTCAAAAAACTCCCCCAGCTCCTCCATCACCGCGCCCGCCGTGATCCTCGCCGTGCCATACACCACCGCGATTATCTCCGTTCTCCCACCGCTCGCAAAATTCCCCCACCCCGTTCCCGGTCCCAAGGTAGTGATGAACTTGGGAAATGCCCCGCAGAGAATCCCCTTGTTTTGATCGAGGTGTGCGGTGGGGGTAATTTTGACGTGGATTTGGGGCGCGAACTGGGTTGCGTTGAGGAGGTGGAAGGAGGTGGGGTTGGTGTCGTAATGGTAGAGGATGGTGAGGGTTTTGATTGTGCCGATGGCGGGGTCCGGGAGGAGGAGGGTGTGCAGGGTGTGCATGTTTAGTTTGAGACGCTCGAATTGCGAGGTTTTGTCGAGGGTGATGAAGGCGCGGATGGAGGCGGTGATGGTGATGCCGCCCCAGGTTGCGCCGAGGATGTGCAGGCGGGAGGGGTCGGGAGGAGGGGGGTTTGAGTGGATGGCGGATTCGGTGTAGGGCGGCGGGCTGGGGTTTGAGTCGTCTTTTTGGGAGGATTTGGTGTCGTGGGGGAGGTGGTCGGAGAGAGACATTTTGCGGTTCGAGATTTGGGACAGGTCGTCGCCGGTTGTCATGTTGAATTAGAAAAGTTGCGGGGTTCGAGGTTGTGTATTTGGTTCTTTTATATTTTGGGGGAAGTCATCGGCCAGTTCATAAGTCACCGTGGGAGGGCGCCGTGCTGTGCCCCTGGAATTACGCGGCGTGGGTTGCATTGGGGGTGAACACTTGCGTCGGTATTTAGCCGGTTTGGGACACATCCAGACCAGTCAACTCGGTTTTCGAGCCCTTTGGGAGGTACTACATCATCCACATCCTTCAGTGCTTGGTCCAAAATAGACTGTCGCTAATCGCATCGAAGCATTCAAGTTGTAATGCCAGGAGAGCTGATCAAAGCCTACCTAAGGAGGAACCCAATGAGAAGGAGGGCATCCGGTAACAAGACTGAGACCATTAAGAGTCCTCACCTGACGAAAGCTAACCTCTACCAATGAAACTCACCGTTGCCCCAATTTATGAGCTCGTCCCGACAAACACAACCAAAACCGCAGCATACGCCGCCGTAGCTCCCACAACGTCCTTTTTCTGCATTTCTTCGAGATAAGCCAAAATTGCGCCCAATAACAAGACTGCCACAGAAGCCGTGATGAGCTGGGCTAGCAAGTTATCATAGAGCTTCATGAAAAGCATCGGAGCAATCAGCGACAAGCCAGTGAGGATTGCCACCCACAATCTTCCCCAAAATTGCCGAGATAATTGTCCCTGAGTGTCGCGCTTGTGAGTGAACCCGCCGTACCCGGCGTATTCGGGAACAGGCACGTCATAGCCGTAATTGGGAAACCGTGATTCCAGGTACTCGGGATCGACGATGCCTTCATATTCAAGAATTGCAGAGTCGGCCTTCATGTTGATGTAGAACTGAGATCGAAGGAAGCTAGCCGTGCGGGAGAATTTACTTGTAGGTTCGAGCATATACTGGAGGTCTTTGAGTGCTCCAACTAGACGAGTACATTATTCTACGTCAGTTACCGCTAACACGTTCTAGCAGGGGCAGCACCGCATACCATAGTCCTTCATTAACCTCCTGACTCTGGACATCTGTTCGGTTGTGACATGACGGCGATCTGACATGATGAAAACCTCTCGCGCGAGCAGTCGCTTCATATGAATTATGCTCATGTATTGCAGGACTCGTAGCCGAACTAAAGGCTCAGTTGGTTGCCCATTACGGGGACTGCCGTTTTCAAAAAGAACTGAAACACGATTCTTTTTGTTCCGCATTGCCCCGTTGAAGAGCCGATCTCCGAAGTACTGGTGTCGAACGCGTTGTGAGCTTGCCGGGTTTCTTGACAGTGTTTCTGGCCGCTCGGGGTCGGGCTTCCGTCCCGACCTTGACCCTTCCCTGACGCTGGCTTGAGTCGATGTTAGCCAACACCTTGACCCGCGCTTGAACATTAGCTGCCCCTTACCTTCCACATCCTCTTTGATGCGATTGACTGAAAAATTGCTTCCCATTGCCACGACATGAAACTCAAGGGATCTGGGTGGTGCCTTAACGAAAGGAACGGGGATTCTGAAAGCGGGGTACAGGATAGAAGCAACAGCACCTCAACCTTCTGTCAGGCCACTTGAGCGGGCAATCGTTCTCGGAAAGCCGCAGCTGAGCCACCACCCCGCATATCAATACCATGATAGGTAGATACCATGCTGGATTCAACACGGACTGATGTTGCGTTACCAAAGACGAAAACACGTGTTTCTTATCTACACCCAATCACCTCCGGCAAACGCGGCGACCTTTCCGCCAACCTGTTTCTGATAGCATCGCTCTGAGTTAGCAACCCGGAGGATGCTATGTACCCATCTTTCTACACAATGTAGATTATGTCGTTTGAACGTAAGTGTAAGGTCTGATAAAGGCACGCCTAAGGTTGCTTGCAGACGAGTCCTTGCCTCGTAAAGGGCGACTATTTCTGCCCCAAGGGCGTTGAAGCTAAGACCGATAGGCACGGTAGAGGTTGCCACCCGTCGTCCAGCAAGGAAGGCTTGTCGTCTGAGAAACAAACCGAAGTGAAGAGTGCAGGAGAGATAGCCAGTCCAACAGCTTGGATTGGATTTCAAGCGAGTTCTGAGCCGTCCAGGTCCACGGAGTTCCGGAGCCGTTTGGCCTCGGGACCACTCGGGGTGGGCGCGAGTGGGGCCGCACTCAAATCCGTGGACCCGGAGGGTTAGCTTGAAATCCCCCTGTCCCCCGCCTCCCAACAATCAATAGTCGATTTGAGATGATGGAAGAGGTCAACGCGATACTCATCTTCACCACTTAAATGGGCCCTGACTACCTACCTGATTTAAGTCCTCTGTGGAAAGGGGAGAGTACAGACAAGATGGCGAAGAGGGGGCAAAAACAATGTAAATCACAGGCGGGGATAACACAAGTAGAGACCAAAGCACAGATTCTAACAACGATCTCTAATGCAAAAACGTTCGACCCAAGAATAGAATGCAGCAACTCAACGATCTTGCAAGCATCGCTCAACTCGAACTCCTTGAACTGCACGCTTGCTCGCTCGCTCTACAATATGGTGATCTCAAACCCAACGACAACATATCATTCTTCATCGCGTAGTACCTCCAGGTACCGCGGAGACCTAAACACAACCGAGAAACCCTTAGTTTCCATCCCAAACCTTAGGTCCGGGCATCTGGTACGGCGCCGGGTTGCTAGTCCACTTGTTGTACGCAATACCAGGGTGGGTCTTTTGGTACAGCCCCGGAATCTTGACCATCGGACCAGGGTTGCCACCCCCGGGCCCCTCAATCTTGAACTGCGCGCAGGTCATGTAGAACTGGGCCTTGTTGACATGGCCCTCGTGCAGGCCAATGTGCTCGACGCGCACGAGGTACTCGCCGGGCGGGGTCTTGGCGGGGATGGTAAACTCGAGGCGGTCCTTGTTGTACGAGCACCAGTTGCCGTCGGTGTTGGCCTGGCCGCGGCAGAGCCCTGTCTCCATGACCTTGAACCAGTCGCCCGAGCCGTCGTAGGACTTGACGTCCGAGGGCGCCTTGGACATGTACACGAAGCCCGGGCCGGGGTGCTCGATCAGCTCGTTGTTGAAGACCTTGAAGCCGATCTTGTCGCCGGCCTTGACGGTGTAGGTGGCCGTGTTGCCGGCCTTGGCGCCGACGTTGCAGCGGAGGTCGTTCTTGTCAAGGATGTCGGGGAAGACGGGGTTGTACGCGTTGCTGTTCTTGCGCACGTACGAGTACTCGCCGCCTTGACGCTGGCCGTTGACAAAGAGGATGTTGAAGATGTAGTGCGCATCGGCCGCCGCGGCGAGAGCCGCAACCAGAAAGAGGGACTTCATGGTGGATGAAACGGGTGATGTGGTGGTTCAGGGAAGTGTCGAGGTGATGAGATACCTGCCTGTCCCTTTTCACGTTTGGCCAGGGGGACCGCCGCTGGGCTTAAATACAGGCTCTGTGCCTCGGCCACAACATTGAATCCATGGTTTGAATCGGTTGCAAACCAACCTCTTGGCGGTTTATATTGCGTCGGACGCCAGCCTCCCGTCGAGATGACGCCAAGGCTCCCTGCGGGAGAGGCTTTCATCTACCGAGTGCGGGGTGCGTTGCTCGCGAGGGAGTCCCCCTGAAACATGGGGGCGGCTCGACGAATAGGGCACGAGCCACACCCGCCTAAATCGCCGACTTGGTCTGGGGAAGTTTGTTGGCATCTGGGAACCTCGGTTCTGATGGGGCGCCCCAGACGCCAAGACGATGTTTTCCTACAAGGTAAGGTGACTTTGTCTTGGCGGAACCAGCAACCACTTGACAGCAGTCAGTTAGATTGCTCATGTGTGGCGGCTGCAAGCGCTTCAAGCTCCGGCAGTTCGACCACCCCCCGACTGGACCGGCTGACGCCCGAAGGCACGGGCCTTTCGCACCGCTCCAAATGCCGTAACGTCAAATACCAAGCTTATATGCCGCTGTTAGCTGAGTGGTTGTCGTTCTCGAAGGTAGATAGCCTTACCATGGCCTTAATAGCGGCGTAATCCGCCGAGAATGTCCACCAATCGCAATCCCAGGTATTGATTCGAAGCTTCAGCATGAGGACTGGTGACCCAAGACTCGTCGATAGTTGGGAGATGCTGTCCAGCCGATCTCTTGGCGCTGGCGTTGATGTCCCGACGGGCCGATGATCGTGTTAGTGTCCTGGCTACACAATTTGCACCTGTTGATACCTTATAAACGATTCGGTGTGGGCTTTCGGGCGCCCAGAGAGTGGGGTTACTACTCCCACCAGGCGGTCTCCATCACTTGGCCCATTTCTCAATAGCGACTCCAAACGATCAATGTCACCACCGAGCCTATCCAATATCCTCACCAATAGCTCACTCAGGAGTCGAAAGACGTCCCACACCATGTGAAGACTTACCCTGAGCCTGGTATGCTTCTTGTACGGAATGCGACCGCGTAGGGGCTTCCACACGGAGCTGGGCTCACCACTTCCCATCGTGTACTTCCATTCCCATTCAGTGAGCCAAAGACTCGACTGTCGTGGCGCGATTATCGACATTATCAGTATCCGATCACTTCTTGGAACCGGTGGGGCCGCTTGGTTTCCCCTCCAAGGAACCGAATAATAGCCAGCTTCCTCCAAAGAGGGAATCTGCACTTCCAAATGGGTACCGCCTGTGATTTGAGGGCGGAAGATCGGATTGATGTGTGAAAGATATTCTTCCCCGAAGGAAAGAATTCCACCTTCGCTCAATTCAGGTTCACCTTGATGGCCCAACTGGCGCACGACAGCGAGGAATGTCGGGAGGTAATCCCATAAATCTCCAAGGCCGGGGAAGAACATTAGTGTCTCGGCCATGTTCGGTATTTTCCGCAAGTCGGAAACGTTTGTTGACAACCAAGACCTGAACAATTGGGCCTGTTCATAAACACCATATACCGAACATCCGCGCGGGCGGTTGGTTGAGTAGCAAGGGGTTTCGGGGAGTAGTAGAGTGGATGTCGAGGCGACCAATTTGTAACTGTTCGTTTCCGCTATTTGACGTAAGAGAAGGTATATGCTCCGCGGATAGTACGTTGTAATTTCCGTGGTGCTCTCAACCTCTGCGGTGGTTGGGGGGTCCTCCGGTAGCGACATGTGGTCGTACTCGCCATCGGGCGTGGTCCAAAGTACAAATAGCTGATAGTTTTCTGGAGACTCGAGTGAGAGCGCTTGTCCGTTGCTGGTAGGGATCGCCAGGTAGAAATCGCCTATGGCGGACGTCGTTGCCTAGAACACGTCGAGTGACCTATTACCAATTCCAGCCTTCCATATGGATTGTGGCGGCAGGGAAATGTCACAAAGATGATGCAACCAGATGGACAGGGCGCCGTTGTGGGGATTGACCTGTACTCTCCTGTCCCACGGGCCCAAGCTGATTGTTGACTCGGCCATGTGGCGACTGAGTGCCCAGCGTACACCCCTTAATGATATTTGAGGCCGTTCTGAATCATTCTGGTGTATTGGAAGGACATTAATGGCGTCGGGATTAGTCATCGAGTCGTAAGGACCGGACGGACGTGTGGTGCTGAAAATACTTTCCCATGACTGCTGCGATGTCCAGTTAGGCACTCAAGATGGGAAGGCGCCGGACTCGGAGACCCCGACAGCATGTTGGAGGAGACGATCGACCTTGCAGTTAATGATCAAGTGAGCAATAAGCCCAATAAAAACTTGCTGCGCCGAGAGGGAATAGTCGGGCCGGGGAGGCGTGTCAAAGGGTCTTGCTACTCCTTCGTGATCAGGCTGAATGAGCCCAAGGATGCCAAATACTCTATCTCTGGGGTCGGATGCATGCGATTTCGACGTGAGGCGCAGTATGTCGTACAGGTTGCTGGTCGGGAATGCCTTTTGGGCAACGTGCTGAAGCCAAGGTGCACCAGTTGTATCCCAATTCCACGTCGCGGGAGCGGTCTCCAGACGGCTTAGCCCACTCCTGTCAGTCCAGAAATCAACACCTGCGACGTGGAAAACGATAGAGGGGGCGAGTATCAGCTCCTGTATTATCCAGACTCTGTTGAAATAGCTCCGCGTCAGAATCTTTCTGAAGTCAAGGGTATCAATGTCGTTCGTGCAAGGGACGTCGGCGTGGGAATCGACCATCGCTGTGGGTTGGCGTAATATCCGGCCCTAGATAGACGATGACCCTGGAGCAGCCATGATAGATATCGCTCATACTAGTGACCTGCTCTCCCCTTTCCTTGACGTCATTCTGGTTGATGTACACTGCGTCGACCCACACCAGCCGAATTCCTCTCCGAGGCCGGATGAATCGCAACATCCCCCAGCAGTTGCGGGACTGGAACAGGACATCCCAATGCGGCCCAACAAATACGGGACGACAAAGCGTGTAGTCGCCATCTTCGCCTCCCCAAGTATACGAGACGGTTTCGTATTCGGGGCAGTTGTCGCGGTGATATGTCTCAAGGGAAAAGTCGACGGGGGCGCCGGCGTTAGCAGCGGAAAAGCAAGCGAGTCGAAATTTCGTTGGGCCCCAATCATTCGTCATACACTCCCGATGTAGCACCCGTTCCGTCACTTTTCTGGTTCGTGGGCGGATCAGGCGGGGATTCGAATGTGGATCCCGTTGATGGTGGGAAGATAGATGGAGGCCAACGGAGGTTCAGCTGTACGCTCGGTTCATTTGGCGGGATGACCAGCGCCGGGCTCTTGGGCTGTGCGGAAACCAGTCGTTTGAGGTCACATTGCGTGTCGCAGGCTTGGCATCGCGGCGCGTCTCTCTTTTCGTCAAAGACAACATCGGGATTGACGCAGGAGGATCTGTACCAGCGAGTCATGGTTAGGATGATGGGCGGACTTGAAGTTGTGCGTTCAGCAGAAAACGGTTACAGCTTGGTGGAAGGTGCGAGGGGAAGTTTCGCAGCCATGTTCACAGTGTGGGAGGAGCACGGACCACCACGCAAGCACAGGTCAGGCTGCTGCTCAATGTTTCTCCTTCCTCACTATTCCACTCATGCCCCTAAGAAGCACGCCTGGCACTACGTAATACTCGACACCGAACCGGCTACAATTGCGGACAATTAGGTATACTAATGTTAATGACGTTAAGGGAACCAGCATATTCACAACATAAAGGTAATCATTTTATCAGTGACACCAAAAGCAGAAGCATACAGAGCAAGACAAGCCCTACGAGCCGATGATGAAGGTTGTCGGGCCGAAGATCTGATCTTTCTCCTTTAAAGGTTTTACCCCCATCATCGGAATAATAGACGCTGATAGCGTTACGGATTAGACCGGAAAACGCGACTTTAATTACTAGCCGGGTTAGGGTGTGATCGTTTCCTCGATGGCCACACCTGGAACCCTTCCAAGTCAGTTTTTCGTTTCTCAAGCTCTACCAGTGTCACCCTTCCGCCATCTCGGATTATCCTCTGATAACTCCTATTCTTTCAATTCTTGCACATCCTTACGTTGATATACCTCAAGCTGGGAAGCGCCAAAGCCAGCCTCTGGGCAACAACAGTGTACCCATCGACGCCATAGCCGTTCCCACGAATGCAAAATTGGGTGAGGTTGGATAGCTGCGGGAGGGTTCGCACGAGAAGCGCATAGTGCTCGCCCAGGACGGGGCGCCCATCGCCACCTGATTATCTCGCGCCTAGGAGGTAGAAGACAAGACCCTCTATAGTCCCCTCGCCTCCATTGACCAATGAACCAAGGATCTTGTTAGGGGATGGCGGATCCTGTAGATCCTCCCGGCTATATTCGAATGTGTAAACTTTCTTACAATCCAGGTCAACCTCCAGAATCCTAGGATACAGCAGGAGCGCAGGCTATTAGTTATTAGGACGCAGCAAAGCGGCAGGCTCGTCACCCCTACAGCTTAGCAGATATGGTAATCTCGCAAGCTTACGCCGGATTTCTCATTGAATAAAATGCCTGATAAACATCGGCTGTGTATTTTGACACCTTCAGGCGTCGTGAACTTAGGGCGTTAACAAAGGAGTTGAAAGTAATTCTCAATTCACCTATCAGTGTATTACCATCTTCTCTATAGATAATTAAGATCTCGTCACCCATACTGTCTAAACGTTCTCGTTCTCGATTTGGGCCGCCTCTAGGGAGCTGAGATTGATAAGCTGTTCGAGACGCGCTGTTATCCGGGAAAATGGCGATGCCGCAAAACAGAGACTGTAGTAGGAGAGGTAAGCCTCCTGCTTTGACATATGAGTTGCATAGGGAGTTGAACTAGCCCAAATACTGTTGGATCTCCTCGGGAAATAAAGAGTGGAACGAGGGCTCATCCGCTGAGAGAGAGTCCGAGGGTCTTCAGATTGGGCGACTTTTTGAGAACCTCTACAACCTGGGTTCTCTATTGGAGGAGATCCCCGTACAAATTGAGCAGGCTGAACTTATCCAAGTCGGCAAAGACCGTCAGACCCGGCATTCTGAACAGTTGGAGCGCTTCGCGGTCCTCATCCCAGTCTTCGAACCAATCGTTCGACGGGCTAAGTTGGAGCTCTTTCATCCCTTCAAAGTCGAAAGAGAGCGACTTTACTCTGGGGTATGACCGGTAGAGAATGCTGACCGTTTCCGGTTGCATAGGACATGAGCAGTGGAACGACTCCAGAAGTGTCATCTTCACAAGCATTTCCTGCAGCGCGCTGTTGGTGGCTGGTTACCTCGTCGAAAAGACATCTCAAAAGCTCCGGCAAGCTAGCAAACGTGGCGGCCGCGGACGAACCCATGTCTTCGTTGTCGTGCAGGGACGATTTGTGCTCACGACATGGCGGGCGTGGCTTTTCGAAGAGCGCGACAGCACAAATCAATAAATCGAGGCTCTTCGGCGCAGCCTGCCCTGGGCGCGTCCGTGTTGGCTTTGGCGGTAAGCAACTCTTTCATGGACTCGGAAGGTGTGAGGGAAGATTTCGCAGGCTGTGATGGGTGGAAGGAGCGCGGACCACCTCCCAGGCACAATTCGCGAATCACATGCTGCTCAGCAATCTTTCCCCATCTTCTCGGCTCGCCCCAAACTCAAGCACCACGTCAAAAATGCCGGACCCGTAGGAAAGAGTGGAGAACTCTCACAGTTTCTCGAATTTACCCTCTTTAAGGAATTACTTTCTATGAGTTATGCTTTCCTAACAATCGTTCTGAGGTCCTCACCGTCATCGCTGGCCTTCTCGCGACGCGTCTTTCGTGACTGGTGTCGCGTGGGTGGTCGCCTGGGCAATTCCACCTTCTTTTCCCACTTTCTCAATTTCCAACTTCGGGTTTTTTCACTGCTTCCTCGCAGTCTGACTACGGCAGGTCACGCGTGACCCTTCTCGACCTCAAAAGATCCGCCATAGATTCCAGGCCCCAAGCCTTGCCACGCTGAGAGCCGTGGCCCTAACCCTTTCGCAACCGAGACCCATGTCGAGCAGCATTTCCACCATAGCCGTGTGCTCCAGCTTGATGGCCCGGAACAAGACATCTTCGTGGCACTCAGCGCCTGCATCTATGATTTTTCGCACCATGGTCATGCTCCCGCTCCGCCCAGCTGCCCGGAGAATGGTGCGTCCCCGAGGGTGCTCATGGTTGGGGTCGGCCCCACGTTCGAGCAACAGGTCGACTATGTCGTGATTGCACGCCCTCGCAGCTTCCGCTAGGGCCAGTCCCAGAAGCGACGCCGGAATTACTCCAGTATCCAGCTGAAACCTCACCATGGCCAAGTCACCCGCCCGGGCCATCGCCCTCATGTGAAGGCATGGAGGATAATATGGGGGGCTTGAGCGGGGTGAACCGACTAGGCTGTCGAGGTACTGGTAAACCTCGGCCGAGCGTGATGCCATCATGGAAGTCGCGATGTAACTCGAAAAGCGCGTGTTTGGCGGGATGGACCCTGGTTTGTGGCCATGAATCAACGTTTGACCTTCCTCGTGACCGTGACTTCCTTCTCCAGGAATCACACACGATGGAGGATAGAGACACAGCTGGACCATTTCCAGATCTCCACGGGCGCATGCTCCGGGGAGTGACCCGGGTCCGATTTTTGACAGCCAGTTCGTTGGGGAGTCCGAGTCAGCTGTATCGTGTTGAAACTGGGGCAAGTGCTCTTGCAATAGCCGGAGCATATCGGCTTGGCCGGTCCGCGCGGCGATGTACATGGGGCATGGTAACAGGCCGTCGTCGGTTGTAGGATCGTGCCCCTGGCCGAGAAGCTCCCGGGCCAGAGATGTGTATCTAAAGTACGTTGCTGCCGAGAGGATGCTGAGACCTAGCTTGGGCGGATTGCGGTGTCTGTACCATCCCTTTCAAATCTCGCCACTTTTGCAACAGTCCACGGCGAGCCAGCATAGCCTGTCGAGGATCTCGTCCCATTCCGCTTCCTGCCCCTGCACCTCAGTCTGCTCTTGTTGATATTGGAAAATAGTATCGGCCACGCGTCGCATGTCGCCGAGGTGAGGGATTAATTTCTGGTCGTCGCGCTTTGGCCAGTGACGACACTGAAAGACGAGGTAGTCGTGCCATAGAACGGCAGCCCCGTCGTCCTTGCGTACGCACCTGCTGTTAGGGTCTCTAAAGCGCTTTTCCCATTTGTACTCGTCAAGTACCCTGGTGTGGAAAAGGTCCGATTGAAGGACGCTCGAAATGATTCTGCAGCATCGCGCGTTAAATCAAATGGCTGTCATGGGGAGCGGGTAGATGACTCGGAGGCAAACTCACTGCAAACAAGCTTTAACCGGAGGGCTCTTTGAAGAGTGCGCGAAAGGATGCTCTGAGGGATGATAAGGTCCAAGACCTCCAAGGTGAGATCAAGAATGTGCATGATCGTGGCCAAGGTACTGAATGACATGTGTGGATTCTAGGCAAAATGAGTGGTGGGTGCGATCAACCCTTTATAAAACTCTGGGTCTCGGGAGGCCTTGGTTTGCCTTGCGCCGCAGCTATTAATAGGGGGTTGCCGTTGGGCGGCCGTAACTGGGCGGCAATTGTCGAGCGTTTCGGCTCGGTTCAGGGGGTGTGGGGGCCAGAAATAGAGCCCTATCCAGCCCAACCAAACAAGAAAACAAGCCAAAACAAAATTCAATCCATGCTCCAGCCCCAGCGCTGCGAAAATTAAGTTCCAGCCAAGATTCCAACTCCTCTGTGCTCCCGCTCTGCTCCCGCTTATTAATACACCATGCTGCCACAGGTAGGCTACTGTCCTTGGCCCCGAGGAACTCCGGGTAATCCCTGAATCGGAGTGCCGCCTGGCCGTGAGTGCTTAGGCGTCTCGTTCGAACAGGATCTCGAGAAAGGGGTTAGACTCCGAGAATGAGCCGATGGTGATGCTTTTGACCTGCGTGGCGAGGGGTGTGAACTCGAGGATGTCAAGGGCGATGAGACCAAGCGGAGAGGTGAGCAGCTCGTTCAAACCGGCAGCGTCATCCAGATCCCCCCGAGTAAAAGTATCCGTTTTGGGCTTTTCCAAGCCTTCATCCGAACCCGCGTCCGCGCCCGACGTGCCTGGACGCGAACCTGAAGGCGAGCCCACAGCCGGGCCAGCAGGCTTTTTTCGGTCGGCTGCGAGCAGACGGTTGATGATGCCTTCGGTCGTTGCCTCCTCGACGCTGTCATAATTGAGCTTGTTGAGCTGGGTGGTGCCCATGCCCGCCTCATGCGTCCACGAGCTCGTGATTAACCCGAAGGCTCGGGCGCGGTCTGGCGTCGTATCCGCATCGGCAACGACTCTACCGTCTTTGTTTTTCTCCTCTGACAACCTCAAATCTTCGACATCAATCGACTCCTCACTCTCTTATCGATCCTGATAAGGCCGACTCGCTTGACGGGAATTCCGATTTTGTTGTTGATGGTGACCGCTAGACTGTTCCTGGGGGACACCGCCTTCATCCGCCGTGATGACGGTATAGCCTCCGTGTTTCTTGAGGTCATAGACTCCTCCAGGGGCGTTTCGGTTCAGCTAGATTGTGTAAACGCGCCAGGTTAGCGCTTCTATTTTCATAAATCCAGGTATTATTATCAGACAGTGGGAATACTTTCATCTTGGGCGGCTTGATGCACAGGAGGACGCCCACGTACAGGCGCGGGCGCGGGCGGGTTGAGATTTGGAAACGGGTTAAGATTGCTCACTCCCGGCAGCGCGGGACTCAAAGGTCCCGGGCCTACCCTTTGTCTCGCTGGATCGGGTGCTGTCTCAGAGTCGGAAGAATCGGATGAAGGCCGATCATGCTTCTGAGTTGGAAGGGGAGCCGGAAGTGGCTCCTCATACTCGCCGAGCCCTCCAGCAGGCCGGGGGGCGACGGGACCGGGATTAGGAGCCCCGACACCTATGGATCCAGCTCCAACGCCAGCGCCTGCCCTGCCAACGCCCCCGGTGCCGTCGCCGGGAGTGCTTCCGCCGGGAGTGTCACCAGGCTTGTCAGGGGTCCCGCCGGGGAGCTTGGGGAGGAAGGGGATGATGCCGCGCTTAGAGGGGGCACCGATGGTAGTACCGAGCTCCGGATTGCGGTCGTTGGAACCGGCGTTAACATGGTTCCGGTATGCTTCGAAATGTTAGCTAGGTAAGGTTCATTGTATTTGCTGATATCTGCTCGTGAAGGGGCGGCTTGGTGACATACCGGCATCGGGACCGTTGGGCTCGACGGAGTGCCGCTCCTTCTGGAGTCCGCGCGGGATAGATCGTCCTAGCGAGAACTGAGGGGTGGCGAGGAGGGCCACCAACAAGGCGGACAGAGTCAAGGCCTTCATTTTGGCGCAGCTTGTTGCGGCCGATGTCGGTACGGTCAAAGTAGTCAAAGGCGTCAAAGAGGTACAGCTTGGAGAATTGTACAGTAAGCAATTGGCTCTGTAAACATGATAGGAAATAGGTACGGTTGGAGTTCAGGGGATAAGGTACATGTAGTGAAAAGTGTGAAATGAGAAGAAGATGGAGAACATGAAGGTGATGAGGATGAATTTCCGACAGAGGTGAAGAAGTCTCGGGCATCTTAATACCTACCTTCTTGACCGCTCGAATATCACACTTGAGTTCGTTTGCTTCCAAGTTCACATCATGTAAAAGGCTATGCTCCGGTTCGTGTTTAGGTCTCCTGCAAGGTTGAGGATCAACTACATGCCGGTCTAAAATTACAGCTTGTTACTGAAAGAGCGACTAACTGAGAGCCCCATATGTACGAGCGGGTTGCACCTGACGGCGTGATCGAGGTCCAAGCCCAACGGGGTACCTTATGTGGCATCCGGTCTTGAGATAGGCCTGGCTGTGCTGATTTGCCGTTTTTCTTGAGAATAAAGAAGGGTGGTAACTGGTTCTCGGCAGGAGTATATTGCTCCAGATCATATGTCACTTAATTATGTTTCCAAAGAAAGAAGCCACAGTTGGTGGTTCTGTGGCACAGGTGTTTGCCACTTGGCGCCACCCGGCCCCCGCTGTTTGGAACTGCCAGCCACCTCTGACCGGCGGCCAGTGGTCGGCGGCGAGGCAGGAATAAAGGCAGGTATGCAACTTCTCATCTGTCCGGAAAGATATCAGCATCATCGCCATCATCACCAACAACGACATTTCCATTCAGTCCCCTCAGTTCTCATCTGGCTTTGTTCTTTTCCTCTTTTCTTTCCCCCCCTTTTCCTTGTTTCTTCCTTCCTCGCTGATTTTATTATCCGTCTTTGCAAGATATCTTGGACTCGGAGACAATGGCTACGCCCGCCCTCTACCTTGTGGGCTTCTTGGGCATCGGCTTGGTCAGCATTCCCGGGGTTCTCTACTTTGGATCGAACCCACCGGCCGACACCATCACGGTCAACATCGGCGTCGGCGGCCTCAACAGCTCGGATCCGCTGCCGACGTCGTGGCCAAACGTGCCCACGGGCGAGACGCTCGGCGGCACAGCGCCTATTGTCACGCTCTACGACAACAACGGCGAGCTCATCGGGCGGTCGCGCGAGAACCCCGTCGTCATCGCGGGCGGCGCTATCTCGCTCAAGATCACGGGCGACGGCAAGCAGGGCGGCACCGGCTCTCTCATCCCGACCTACATCTAGCTCTCGCACACGGGCATGGACCCCATCTGCATCTCGTGGGTCACTACCACCTCGGCCGGCTCGTCCAACGGCGACTTCCACAGCTGGAACGCCGCCGGCACGCCAGAACTTCTACAGGAACGCCCCCGAGTGCATCCCGTACTATCCCTCGGGCCTCAACGAGATTGGCTTGAAGGACCCCAACAACGGGTACGACTACAGCTTCACCGCCGTCAAGCAGGGCCACACTGCGAACTGCAAGAACATGGGGAGCGCTTCGAAAAGATCCAGCTTCCCGCTGCAGTGCCCCCGCCAGTGGCGGAGATGCTTACGGCCGCCGTCCTGCAGAACACGCTGAACCTGGGAGCCCTTGCCGGCAGGGCCGCGACTGCTATCGAGGGCGCATCCCTGATGGGCCGCACCGTTCTCGACCGCCGCGTTGAGACCCGCCACTTGAAGCCCGGGCTGTGGTGCCAGGAGCGCCAGCTGGTCGTCACCGAGCACCCAGCGCACAGCGCCGGGACGTTTACAGTAGCAGTTCGTCGTGGGGTCCCGATATAGCGTCCATAGACGAGGGTCTGTGGTGCGACATGTGCACGCGCAAGGTGTACCCCATCTGCGGACCGATGAAGTAGCTTGCCGTGGCCACGTTCAATATCCTAGGAGGCGCACTGTGCTTTGATCTGAAGACCAAGGAGTTGAGGGTCCAGGGCAAGGTGGCTGGGCGGGATGTCCTCGAGAGGGAGGGTGTCAAGCAGAAGTGGTATGAGGGTGTCCATGAGTGGAGGTGAGCGGCGGGCTGAGTGTTTGTACTTTTCCGACTCTGTTTCATTATTTGCATGTCCATGGGCGTTTTCATGTTGTCAGGACTATTTTGCATCATGGGTGGCATTTTGGTTTTATGATAGCAATTATATATTAGGACCATTTGGTACACCCATCGACTCGGAGTCAGCGTCGGCGTCTGTTGAATCTAATTAATTTAGGGTGGTGACTTGTTGGATCATCTGCCCGTTTTCTGGGTACTTAGACAATGTGCTGATGACGTGAGAATAGGGGATCATGTTGCAATCTTACTCGGCTGCGATGTGCCCACTGTCTTGCGGAGGACCGGCATTGAGAACGCTCACCACATCATCGGTTGCTGCTACATTAATGGGTTCATGAACGGAGAAGCATTACTCGGTGCGGCCGGCTGCATGCACCATGGCGAGCCTGTGGTGAGGCTGGCGGCGACAGTATACATCGCGTGCGGTATTTCGACAAGACATCAGATGAGAAGCATCTGAAAACCTCGCAGGATCCCCGCCTCTCCGATATTCCGGTTCCGCCACCGTGGGAGCCAATGCACACGAATCGGACGAAGGATGACCCAAAGTATTTCAGGAAGTTCAGAAATACGGAAACAGGGGAAGTGATCAACTTCGATCCGATGTTATCAGCAAGCAGTCTCAGGGAGAGGGGAGTTGCTGTCGAGACTATCCGCCTCGTCTAGAATCAAGACAAACATCATATTGTCTGAAGTTAGACCACTCAGTTGCCGGATTGTCTTGTTTGGTCATACCAAGCTCAACATGCCGCTCAGCAGTTCACCACCGAGTTGGTAGGAGCAAGAGTCGTCCACTGGCAACAAGCACGCTCGTAACCAGCGACGAGACGCAAACGCGGATTTCCCCACATCCTGAAGCATCATGCATTGCCAGGCCCCTTTAAGTGGCCGGACTGTGGCATCACGGGAGGACTTTCGAATTTCCAATTTCCATCTCGCTAGTAACGAACAAAGCGCATAGCGGTTGGTATAGGTGGTTGCATTATGGGCGCTGACGTCATACGCCGTCTAGTCATCGCCCAGCGTACCACAAACTTCCTCACAGAGAAAGCAGCTAGAATTTCACCTGCATCATATAATTCCAAACAGCAAACTCACAAACACTCATGACTTCACCATGGTCGACATCCCGAACCAAGCAGCATCCGCGATCCTCGCGCCATCAGACCAGCCTCAATTCAACGACACACCCCAGACCGACAAGCACCACGGCCACCGCTGGATCTGGTTCATCACAGGCCCGACCGCCTGCGGAAAAACCACCGTTGCAAAAGCCCTCGCTGAGAACCTGCACTTCACCTTCGTCGAAGGCGACGATGTTTGCGCCCCTCCCCCAATCCTCCCTTTTAATACCCTCCCCCATCCCTTCCTCATCCTCATCCCACTTCTAACACCCCCTGTCCCTATAGTACCACCCCAAAGCCAACGTCCAAAAAATGACCCTCGGCCAACCCCTCACCGACCAAGACCGCAAAGACTGGCTCGAAGCCCTCCGCGACCACGAGACCGCCCAGCCATCCGACCCCAACGCCCCGCCGCACCTGGTAATGACCTGCTCCGCGCTGAAGCGGCACTACCGCGACGTCCTCCGCGAGGGGGGCGTGCATGCGGGAAACTTGAGGGTTAGGTTTGTGTTTCTCCATGCGCCGGAGGAGGTGCTTGTGGAGAGGGCGGCGAGAAGGAAGGGGCATTTTGCGGGGGCGAATTTGGTGCATTCGCAGTTTGAGGCGCTGGAGAGGCCGGAAAGCGAGGAGGGGGATGTGCTTGTTGTGGGGGTGGCGGGGAGGGGGGTTGAGGATGTGGATAGGGAGGTGGAGAACAAGGTGAGGGAGGTGATGATGGAGGATGATGGGAGTTATTTGAGGGTTTTGTGAGATGTGACGAGTGGGAGGGATAGGGTCAAAAAGGGGGTGTCTGGACGGCACTGAGGTTGGTGGTCGTCGCCCGAGTGCCGCCGTGTGGTCGGCCAGGCATGCTGGAACCGCGTCGCGCAGGTGAATCCTGCTCAATTTAGTTGTGCGGTGATTACTGGTGCAGCCTGCGGATGTACGGCGACAATGTGAGTGTATTCAAGTTGATAGCTCGCCATTTCAGGAAGGTTGTTTATTCGGCGCACGCAATGCCCAACGCGGCGCAGGGACTCCTGGCGGGACCGGCTACGTGGACGTGGTCAGGAGTTGTGCCGAAGGCGCATGGCCAAGACAGCCAACCAATCCTCCCGCCGGCCTCTTTCTTTCCTTCAGGCAGTTCCCGTACGGAACCCGGACGGCCCCACTTTCATCCATCAGTCGCCACCCCGAAGTACCCGGCCCCACTCTTCCGGACTTACAGACCCTGTCCAAATAGTGTAGTTTGGTGTCAAAGAGACTTATGTTGCAATTCCTCATGCTTCTGCACCTCACTCACACAACACCTTCCATCATCACTTCTCGTAGCGGCACAGACGTGTTACTGCCCTTGTGCAGCTGTGATGTGTTGATGCCGGAGGTTGCTAACAGATTGACTCCGGTCAAATTCTGCCACGGTTGCATGGATGACTCAGACCTACGCTACCTATGGCGTTGTCCGGCCCAATTAGGTGTGGGGTGTTTAACAGTGCGAGGACCGGAGGTCCTTTTCATCCTAGCTGGAGTAAAGTGGTTTAGTTGAACCGTTCGGGGACTCTTGTGAGAATGAGGAGGTAGCACATATGGCGGGGAAATAGCAGTTAATGGAATTTCTTATTTCGAAAATACCCAGCTGTGGAACGTTTCACTGAGGGTACGGAGCTCATCGGAGCAGCGGAAGTGCAGTTGCAAAGTGACTTGATTAGGTAGAAAGGGTGGGAGCGAAGCTCCCAGACTAAATACAAAAGAAAGCTCCCTGTGTGTGAG